>Ga0307967_1001088_pt1 | contig 17412 bp, 18 predicted proteins | sample OrgLakmetagen648_FD_201828 | JGI IMG/M metagenome (GOLD analysis project Ga0307967, IMG submission 201828) | Saline water microbial communities from Organic Lake, Antarctica - #648 | ecosystem: Environmental > Aquatic > Non-marine Saline and Alkaline > Saline | place: Antarctica: Organic Lake... | reverse complement strand
GGTGATCAGTAGTTGTGCGCCCTGGGCAGCAAATACACGTGCTGTGGCTTCGCCGATACCGCTGGTGGCGCCGGTGATGAGAGCGACCTTGTTTTGTAAACGAGCTGTCATAAAATTTCCTTGCCGGTCTTATTTTTTTATTGGAGGTACACGCGCTAAAAAATCATAAACAAGCTGGGCCCTGATAGCAATGCAAGTGTGAGCGTGAGCGTGAGCTTTGTTACGTAGACTTTGCTGACCAATACTTCTATTCTTGCAGCCGATCGCAGTCAAAAGCCCACCGCAGTCAGGAGTCGCAGGATGCCTTCCACAGGGTCTGAACAGGAAGTCTCAAACAAGGAAATGCCACACCCGAAAGCTCCACAGCAGAACAGCGGACTCTTTGGCGCCTTGAAGTCCGGTTTTATAGACCTGATGCTGAGCTGGCCCAGGACGATTCTGGCGGGGTTTCTGATTGTGGTTGCCGTGCTTGGCTGGCAGGCGCGTGAATTTGAAATAGACGCCTCCCCGGACACCCTGCTCACCCAGGGCAACGAACTTTATATTCAGACCCAGGACGTCAATCAGCGTTATGCACCGCAGGAATTCCTGCTGCTCACCTTTGAGCCCACCGCATACGCACTTTACTCCGAGGACACCTTTGCCAGCGTGCGGTTGCTGACCGACGCCGTGCTCGGTATCGCGCGTGTTGAGTCTGTGCGCAATATGCTGAATGTTCCGCTGTTCGCCAATGTTGATGATGTGCAGGACGTCAGCGGAGACCTGGCGAATATGACCATCAATGATGGCAGTTTCCAGATGCAGCAAATCGAAGATGAGTTCGCTGACCATCCGATTTACGCCGATCTTCTGGTCAATAGCGGACAAACGGCAACCGCGCTGCAAATACTGTTTCGCACTGACGAAGGTCTGCAGGAACTCAATGCTCGCATCAACACGCTGAACAGTGAATCAGTGGAGCGAGCGCTGAGCGAGGGCGAAGCGCAGGAACTGGAAGCTCTGGTGGCCGAGCGTGAGCCGATTGAGAAGGCTCTTGAGCAGACGCGCATCGCAGAAATCGATCAGCTCAGAGCAATCGCTGCCGGGTATGCCGATGAAGCGAATATACGACTGGGTGGTGTGCATGTGATCGCCTACCAGCTGATCGAAATCATCAGCAATGACCTGATGATCTTCGGTGCTGCGATTGCGGTGATGATCTGTCTGGTTTTGCTGATTCTGTTCCGAAGCCTGCGCTGGATTCTGATTCCGGTTGTGTGCTGTATTTGCAGTGTGCTGCCAACCATCGGTCTGTTTGCCTTGCTGGGCATGAAAGCAACAGTGATTTCTGCTAATTTCATTGCTTTGCAGCTCATCCTTACACTGGCCATCGTGATCCACCTCATTGTCCAGTATCGGCAATTCTCCGAAGACGACAATGACAAGGCACAGCGGGAGCTTGTGCGTGCCACACTGGACGAAAAGATCGGGCCTTGCTTTTTTGCCGGCATCACCACGTCGGTAGGGTTTGCCTCACTGATTTTTAGTGGTATTCAACCGGTGATTTCTTTTGGCTGGATGATGATAATTGCCATGTCTTTCTCCATCGTGGTCAGTCTGATACTGTTCCCGGTTCTTGTTGAACTGCTGCCGCGCGAGAAGATTCGCAAAGATCTGTCTGTCCTGGTAGCGCTGGTCAAAGGGTTGCGGGCGCTGGTTTTGAACTACCGGGCTGTGGTGATCGTGCTTTGTCTGCTGATACTCGGTGTCGGCGTGTCAGGCGCAATGCGTTTGAGCGTGGAAAACAGCTTTATCAACTACTTCAAGCAGTCGACGCAGATCTATCAGGAACTCGCCTATATCGACCAGCAGTTTGGTGGCACCACACCACTGGATATAGTCTACACATTGCCGGATCAAGCCGCTGACCCGGATATCGTGATGAGCGCGGACAGTGTGTTGACCATGCAGCGAATTCAGAACCGGCTCAAGCGTTACGATGCGACCGGGCGCATCCTGTCACCGGTCAACATGACCGACCTGGCGCGCGAGGTAAACAACGATCGTCCATTAACAGAATACGAATTGACTGTGCTTTACTGGATGATGGACGAAGCATTTCGCGACGACCTTATTGGGTCATTTTTTAATGAAGACAACAATGAAGTCAGATTCAATATCTGGGTGAAAGATCTCACCGAGGATCTGAACCGGGCCGAGCTTCTGCGGAGCGTTAAAAACGACATGGCAGAGCTGGGGATTGGGGAATCGGATTACCAGCTGAGCAACCTGTTCATGTTGTACCAGGACATCATGCAACAATTGGCGGACTCGCAGATTACAACGCTTGCAATTGTCTACATTGCGTTGACGTTGACCTTTATGCTGATTTTTAAATCGTTGACAGTCGCTCTGGTTGCCGTTGCGCCCAATTTACTGTCGACTGCTGCCATATTTGGTGTCATGGGCTGGGTCGGCTTACCGCTGGATCTGATGACCATTACCATCGCGGCAATTGTTATGGGTATCGCAGTGGATGACACCATACACTACGTGTACCGATATCTGGCAGAGCTCGAGAAGGGGGGTGATGTGGTACTGGCGGTAACGCGTTCACACGACACGGTGGGCATGGCGATGCTTTACACAAGTCTGCTCATCGGTGCAGGATTTTCGATGCTCGCTTTTTCTGATTTTGTACCCAGTGTGATATTCGGTCTGCTGACAGCGCTGGCAATGTTGCTGGCGCTGTTAGCAGACCTGTGCTTGCTGCCGCTGCTTCTCAGCCGCTTTGTCAAGCCGGCGGCTTTAAAGCAATAATAACTGATCAGTCGGTAGCATCATCAATCTCATCAGCCACTTCTTCTGCGGCTTCATCCATTTGCTCGCCTGCGTTTTCAAGGGGGCCGTCCTGCTCGCATGCAGCCAGACCCAGTACGGCAACGATAAACAACAAATAAATCTTATTCATAGATCCTCCTGATATTATTTATCAGCGAAGCAGCGGACTTGTGGCTGCGACACCTTCATTTACAGCGTGACATGAATCATACTGTGTTTTCAAAAACGTATCTTTGTACTATATTCCTTCCGGCTGTCTTTTTCGCTTTCCTTCGCGCTCGTCAGTCCGTTGCCCGGCCCAGCCATGGTCTGTTTTTTATCAGCCTGGACCTAGACCGGCGGCTTGCCGCGAACGGCCCGCGCAATCATCGCGACGATAAACAGAACAATAAAGATAAAGAACAGTATTTGTGCGATGCCGACTGCCGTGCCCGCAATGCCGGTGAATCCCAGCAAGCCAGCGACGATGGCAATGACCAGAAATGTAATAGCCCAACCAAGCATGTTGCTATCCTCCTGAGGCATCTTGCGTAGGATTGTTCCCTGTTGTGCAATGAGCATCATCGCAAATTCTATACCGAATAGCAAAGTATCAAATTGACTGGCGTTGTCATCGCAGCGGGGAGATTATGGACAGGCATAAGATTGTGTCCTGGCCTCACATATGATCTGGGGTCTGCGTGGATGGTTAAATCGAGTGCAACGGCATAACAGGCGTCCCCGACACTTATGTCAGACTCGCCCGAAACTCGTGTCCGTCAGCTGAAAAGTGTTAGCGCCGACGGGTATTTGCCGCCTGTAAAGGGGCCAGAATACTATTCTCCATGAACGCGTATAGTTGTCTTAAATGGCCTGATCGGTCACTTCCAGGTGTACTGTCGGAGGTGGCCACAATAACCAGATCGAATTCTTCAACTACAAGAATCAGCTGTCCGCCATAACCCCAGGCCAACGGTACGATCATGCCCGCCATTTCACGCAACCACCAACCATAGCCATAGAAGCGACCTTGGCCGCGCGGTGAAACCGCATGCGATTGATGTGACTCTTCCACCCATTCCGGTGGGATGATCTGTGTGTTGTTATACCGACCGTAATGCAAATAAAGTTCGCCAAAGGCTAGCATCTGTCGCGGCGTTATCTCCATGTCGTTGCCGCCGAAATAAATGCCCTGAGGATCCTGGCTCCAATACGCCAGCCGGAAACCCATAGGTGATGCCAAATGCTGCTGCGCAAATTCCCGTGTGCTGACGCCGGTAGCCGTAGTGAGAATTGCGGACAAAATGTGGGTGCTGCCAGTGCTGTAAATCATACTGCTGCCCGGTTCGGCGACGAAAGGGCGGGTCAGGGCGGTTTCCACCCAATTGTCGCTGAGCACCCAGCGTCCGTAATTTCGACCGCTGGTGCTTTGCAGTCCTGCCTGCATTGTCAGCAGGTGTCGTATGGTCAGCGCCTGCCATTGTTCGGGAGAATTTGCATTGGTGTATTCGGGAAAGTACGTGGCGACCGGTTCGTCAATGCTGCTGATATCGCCGTTTTCAATGGCAATGCCCACCAGCGCCGAAATCACGCTTTTGGATGCCGATTTCATATTGGCGGGGCGGGATACTGTCCGGCCTGCGTAATATTGCTCAAAGATGCGCTCGCCATCGTGGCTGATCAGCAGGCTGTGTATTCTGGGCAGGGCGCCTGCCTGTTGACCAAGCGGGTCAAGGTTCAAGGCGCTGATGATGCTGTTCCTGTCCATCTTCTGGGCTTGAGCGGGGGCGTAAAGGCCAAACAAGACAGCCACTAAACAGAAAGTCTTGCACAGCGGCGCAAACCGGACGGGACTGATGATAAGTCTGGGTTCTGTCAATGCTCGGCACCTCACTAAAAGTAATAATACCGAGAGTATACGAATTTTGATGGCAAATGGCTTCATGGCTATCGAGACAAAAAAAACGCCCGTACGCCAGAGTCAGATGACTTCATATCAGCGTACGAGCGTGTTCGCCCTGAAACTGGGCAACTCCAGTCGTCATGTAACCTTCGGCAAATGACGGTTTGGAGGCTCATCGGTTCAGCAAGAATCAAGCAGGATATGTGCCACTTATGATGGATTGTCAGCGCGCCGGATATTCGTGTCAATAACAGGTAGATGGAAAATCTCAGCCGCTTCGCGGCGGCGGGTTTCGGGAGATCGTAGACAGTCACTGCGCGACCGGGGTGCAATGGCGCCCCACACTGGTGCATTACCGGCGATTATGTCCGTTTGTTGCCGACCGCGCCGCCTGTTATGCTGTCAGCCCGTGTTCACACGCCCAGTTCAAGCAAGCCATCGCCAATGACCTCAATCAAATTCCCCATGCGTCTGGATAAATTCCTCGGCCATGCCACTGACCTGTCCCGTGAGCTGGCGCGCCGGGCAGTCAGGGCGAAACGTGTTCAGGTCAATGACGAGCTGGTCAAAAGCGCCTCGCTGAGTATTTCGGCGGACGATGTCGTGATGCTCGATCAAAAGGCTGTCGCAATCAGCGGACCACGCTATTTCATGCTACACAAGCCCGAGGGTCATGTTTGCGCCACAACCGACGGTGATTATCCCACGGTACTGGACCTGATGGGCAGCGATGGCCTCGATTTGACCATTGCCGGCAGGCTCGACAAGGACACCACCGGGCTGGTGCTGCTAAGCGATGATGGACAATGGATTCACAGTGTAATCTCGCCACGGCGCGAGTGCATGAAAACCTACCTTGCTGATCTTGATGGTCCCATTGACGAGACTACCGTGAAGCGTTTTGCTCAGGGTTTCACGTTGCGCAACGAGGTCAAACTAACTAAACCTGCCCTGCTGAAGTCGTTACAAGGTCATCGGGTAGAAGTCAGCATAGGTGAAGGCAGGTATCACCAGGTCAAACGCATGTTTGCTGCCTGCGGTCTGCATGTCGAGAAACTACATCGAATCAAGGTCGGCGGCATCGAGCTTGATAACTCGCTGGCGCCGGGCGCATATCGTGAATTACGCCCGGAAGAAATCGAGGGTGTTGCCTCGTGAGTGCTTTGGCCATAAAAGACCCGAGTCTGAGTCTGGTATTGCAGCTGCTGGCGCCGGAGCCGGAGCAGCACACGGGCCATACCCTGTGGATTGTGGACGAGAGTCTGCCGGTGGAATCCGTGATGACCATACCCGGAGCCACATCCATAACAGCGATGACCAATCGCTATGACATCAGTGCAAACCTGCAGTCAAAAAACGTGCAAATCCTACTCAGTGATTTTGATTTTGCGGAATTGGGTCTGTATCAGCGCATTGTGTATCGCATCGCAAAAGAGAAACTGCTGGTGCATCACTGCATTAACCAGGCCCTCAGACACCTGAGCGACGGCGGTGAGTTGTTCGTCATCGGTAACAAGCAGGATGGCCTGAAGTCGATTGCAAAGAATGCTGCACAAACCTACGGTTTGAAGAACAACACACAAAAGCTGGGCGGCACTTATCTCGCCACGTTTACCCGCCCTGACAAATTGACCGATGAGCACAAGCTGCCTGACAACGACTATGGGCAGCTGCGCCAGGTGCAACACAAAAATGACACGTTCTATTCAAAGCCGGGTGTGTTTGGCTGGGAGAAAGTTGACAGGGGCAGTGAATTGTTGATCACCGTGCTGCCCACCATACAGCGCTACATGAAGTCGGTGAGCAGTGTGCTTGATCTGGGTTGTGGCTGGGGCTACCTGATGCTGGCCACCCGTGACTGGGACGTGGAGACGCGCTGTGCCACGGATAACAATGTTGCGGCGGTCGAAGCAGCACAAAAAAACTTTACCAGACATGGCTTGACGGTGGATTGTGTCGCGGATGATTGCGCTGGCAACATTCGCAGCCGTTTTGATCTGATCCTGTGCAACCCGCCCTTTCATCAGGGCTTTGCTGTCAGCGAAAATCTGATCGACAAATTTGTAGCGGCTGCCGCGCGATTGGGCCGTCGCAGTACACGTGCGATTTTTGTCGTTAATCAATTTGTGCCACTGGAGAAACATGCGGCGAAGTATTTCTCCCAGTGTCGTCTGTTGCTGACCGAAGACGGTTTCCGGGTTTACGAACTCAGACCCTGAGCACGAGACGGCAGTTTAATCGAGATAAGCGCCGCCAGCACGATCATCGCGCAGGAAATCCACAGACACGCAGCCAGTCCGGCACTCTGGAAAACCCAGCCGGACAGCAGCGTGCCCAGCAAACGGCCCATGGCATTGGCCATGTAATAAAAACCGACGTCCAGTGACACCCCGTCATCGCGCGCATAACTGACGATCAAATAACTGTGCATTGCCGAGTTAATCGCAAACACCACACCAAAAACCATTAGACCGCTTATCAGTACTACCGCCGGGTCGAATGTGCTGCCCAGGCCCAATGCAATCATCGCGGGAACTGCGGCCAGCAAGATCGCCCAGAACAGGGCACTGTGCCCATCGGGTAATGTGCCGTTGATGCCGGTCAGGCGCGGGGCCACTGCTTGCACGATGCCATAAGCAATCACCCAGGCGGCAAGAAATCCACCCGTCTGCCAGTGATCCCAGGCCAGCGTCTGTGACAAATACACTGGCAAAGCCACCACAAACCAGATGTCGCGCGCGCTGAACAAAAACAGTCGCGCGGCAGACAAGTAGTTGATTGCCGGGCTTTTGGAAAAAATGTCCCGGAACGTTGGTTTGAGCGAGGCGCGGCCCAGGTCCTTTTTTAGTAAAATCAGGCTGGATAAAAACACCAGCAGCAAACCCCCGGCCATCACCAGCACGGAACCGGCAAAGCCCACCGCTGCCAGCAGAGCGCCGCCCAGGAAAAAGCCGACGCCCTTTAACGCATTTTTGGACCCGGTCAGCAAGGCAACCCATTTATAAAGGCTGAACTGTGCATCGGCAGGCACTAGCATCTTGATGGCGCTCTTTGCACTCATTTTATTCAGGTCTTTGGCGATGCCAGACAATGCCTGCGCAGCCATGACCCAGGGCACTGTCAGGAGCGCGACAGGCACAAGCAACATGCTTAGTGCCACTATCTGCAGTAAAAGCCCTGCGTTCATGGTGCGATTCAAACCGATGCGGGCACCCAGCCAGCCACCGGTGAGGTTGGTGATCACACCAAAAATCTCGTAGAACAAAAACAGCATGGCAATCTGCAGGGGACTGTAACCCAGGCTGTTGAAGTGCAGGACTACCAACATGCGCAAGGCGCCATCGGTCAGGGTAAACGCCCAGTAGTTGCCAGTGACTACCATGTACTGTTTTACGTTGGCGGACACACTAGCAGGCATTAAACATACCTCGGCGGCTATGCCGGCTGATCCATCAGTCCAACTCGCTCGGCGAGATCGGCGGTGCGATTGGCGTAACCCCACTCATTGTCATACCAGGCGTACAGTTTTACTTGTGTGCCGTTGATCACCATGGTGGACAATGCATCAATGATGCTGGAGCGCGGATCGGTCTTGTAGTCGATGGATACCAGGGGACGTTCCTCATAACCCAGTATGCCTTTCAATGGCCCCGCTGCTGCTGCTTTGAACAGCTCGTTGACGTCTTCAGTGGTGGTTGGCCGGGCGACTTCAAAAACGCAGTCGGTCAGCGATGCATTGGTTAGCGGTACCCGGACTGCATGGCCGTTCAGTTTGCCTTTGAGTTCCGGAAAGATGTGGGTGATGGCCGTCGCTGATCCGGTTGTGGTGGGAATCAGGCTCAGGCTGCAAGCTCGCGAACGGCGCAGATCCTTTTGCGGTGCGTCCAGAATGGTCTGAGTATTGGTAACAGAATGAATGGTTGTAATCGAGCCGTGTTTGATGCCAAGTGCCTCATGGATTACCTTGACGACAGGCGCCAGACAGTTCGTCGTGCAGGAGGCTGCCGTGACAATGGAATGAAGAGCCGGGTCATACTCTTTATCGTTGACACCCAGCACCACGTTCAGGACGCCGTCTTCCTTTACCGGTGCGGTGACCACGACACGCCGTACACCCTGATCCAGATAACCCTGCAGCACGGCTTTGGTTTTCATTTTGCCGGAGGCTTCAACCACGACCTGGCATTGTGACCAGTCGGTGTCGGCGATTTTGGTGTTGCGTGTGACCCGGATACGTTGACCTTCAATCACAATGAACTCGCCATCAGATCCGCTTTCCGCAGTGGCTTCGTGATGCCAGCGGCCATGTACTGAATCAAAGTTCAGCAAGTGCGCAAGTGTGCCAGGATCTCCGGCGGGGTCGTTAATGTGGGTAAACTGAAGAATGTTTCTGTCCCAGGCCGCGCGCAGTGTCAGCCTGCCCATGCGTCCAAAGCCGTTAATACCTGTGCTTATTGTCATGGTAATTTCTCCTGTAGCAGGTTCATTGCAAGGCCGGTGTCGGGCTTAGCTCGTGCCCGATCCTGGAGAGGTTTGCCAGTGTCTGGCCCGGCGTTTTCAGCGCGAGTCGGTGGCGACGGTCAGTGTCCAGCGTATAAGCTCTGCTGCCAGAGTGTCGGCAGCCACGCCGAGGGCGCGTACTGCCGATGCGGCATCGACGCCATCGGCTGGCTGCCGTGCCTCAAAACGCCGACTGGCGACAATTTCACGCGTCCGGGTGTCAATCAGCAGGGCATCGTAGCGAATCAGCGCGTCGGTCCTGCCATTGCGATACTCGGTATGCAAAGCCCTCAGCATGCCGCCCAGTTCTAATTGCGCCTGCAGCCCGTCAGCAGAAACACTGAGCTGCTTGATTGAGCCCTCGCGCCAGAATGCATCCAGCAGCCAGTCGCGCCACAAAGTAGGCACCGGCGCCGACCAGCGGGCACCGGGATAGGCTTCAAAACTGTTATTGGCCGCCAGTACCAAAATGCGATTGCTGCCCAGCGCATCGCTGGTCCCCGGCCGGTCCAGTCGCAAACTGCTGACCACCGCGCTGTCAGTTTCTGATGAAGCCTGGATTGTCGACGTTGGCAACTGATAGAGGGACACAGCGGGCCGCTCTGGTAAGATGTTACAGGCACTCAAGCCTATCGCACCGAGCACCAGCAGCAAATGTTTGATCATGGCGTGAACTCCCTGATGTTGTCGCCACCCAGCAGAAAGCCGGCGGGGTCATCTTCCAGGCGGTTTACAATGTCACTGAAACTGTTCAAGGTATCGCGCAGATCCCGTATCGCCGGGTCAATCTCAGCGAAACTTTGCATGCCGGTCTCCAGCGCATGTGAGTTCTCGTCCATCAAAGTGCCCAGGCGCATGCTGACTTGCTCTATGTTACTCATGGTCTGCACGGCGCTGGCCAGCAGTGGCTCGGCGTAGTCAGCCGTTTGCTGGTCAAAACGTGCGATCAGGCTGCTGACGTCCTGTCCGGCGGTAATCAGGCTTTGCAAACCCTGGCGCAAGGTGTCCTGCTCCTGCGCCAGCGCGGTGGTCACGGTATCAAGATTGTCCAGCACACGGGTGATATAAGACGCGTTCTCTTCAGACAACAGCCGGTTGGCGCTGTCCAGCAAGGTCGTGACGCTGAGCAGCAGTTCCTCGCTGTCACCACGCAGCCGCGCCAGTGAGGAAGGCTCAGCGTTGATCACTGGCACGCCGCTTTGTGCCGACGTGAGCAATGGACTGTCCGGCGTGCCCTCGCTCAGCTCAATACCGGAGGCGCCAGTGACATTGAGCAAGGTCAGTCGCGCCAGGGTGTCCGATTTCACCGGCGTGGTGCCCGCTACGCGCACCCGAGCCCAAACCTGGCGCGGATCGTCGGGGTCCAGCCGCAGCGATTCTACCTGGCCCACACCTATGCCGCTGTATTGCACGGCACTGCCGACATTGAGGCCACTTACGGCTTCCCGGAAAACGATGTCGTAACTCTGATAATTGCGATCGGCGCCAAATTTTGTCAGCCAAAGCACAAATAACAGGATGCCAGCGCCGGCAGCCAGTGTGAACAGACCGATCAGGATGTGGTGGGCCCTGGTCTCCATTGACAAGTCTCCATAATACGGTTCGTGGGTACAGCCGATTTCAAATTTTTAACCGATCAGCAGCTTGTGACGCTGCGCGGCCGCGCGGCCCGTGAAAATAGTCATGAATCCATTTATCATCGGTGTTGGCGACCACGTCCAGTCGGTCCGCCACCAGCACTTTTTTCTGCGACAAAACAGCAACCCGGTCACAGGCAGTGTACAGGGTATCCAGATCGTGTGTGACCAGAAAAACCGTCAGATTGAATGCATCGCGTAGGGTTATGAGCAACTGGTCGAACGCGGCGGCGCCAATGGGGTCAAGGCCCGCTGTAGGTTCGTCCAGGAACAGGATGTCAGGATCGAGCGCCAGCGCCCTGGCCAGTGATGCCCGCTTGACCATGCCGCCGGACAAATCTGACGGATACAGATTCGCCGCATTTGCTGCCAGGCCGGTCAGGGCGATTTTAACACGGGCAATTTCATTGGCTTCGTGCCGCGTCAGGCCCGCGTGCTCGATCAAGGGCAGAGAAATGTTCTCAAGTACCGTCAGCGATGAAAACAACGCGCCTTTCTGGAACAGCACTCCGATGCGCATTTCAAGTTCCGCCCGCTCCGTGGCAGGCAGTGTCAGCATATCCTGCCCAAACAGGTTGATCTGCCCTGCCGCTGGAGTCATCAGGCCCACGATTGAGCGCAGCAACACCGACTTGCCGGTACCGGAGCCACCGACCACACCGATAATCTCGCCACGGTAAACGTCCAGATTAAGATCCTGGTGGACAATATTGTTGCCAAACTGATTGCACAAACCGCGCACCTTAATGATTGCCTCAGATGATGTCACCAGCCCATCTCCATAAAGAATAACGCAGCGATGGCATCAACCAGAATAACCACAAATATCGACTGCACTACAGCCGATGTTGTGCGTTCGCCCAGCGACTGCGCACTGCCGGCGACCTTGAAACCTTCCAGACAGCCAATCAGCGCGATCAGCACGGCGAAAAAAGGCGCTTTGCTCAAGCCCAGCAGCATGTGTTTTACCGGTACTTCCTGCACGATGGCGAGGTAACGTGCCAGGCTGATATCCAGGGTCAGCACCGACACCACTGCGCCGCCGGCGATACCGGCAAGCATCGCGACGAAGGTGAGTACCGGCAAGGTGATCAGCAGTGCCAGCAGGCGCGGAATAACCAACAGTTCGATGGCGCTCATGCCATGAACCTTGAGTGCGTCGAGCTCTTCATTGACCTTCATGGAACCGATTTGTGCAGCGAAGGCGCTGGCAGTGCGACCGGCCAGCAAAATCGCCGCCAGCAATACGCCCAGCTCGCGCATGAACGCATAGGCAACCAGATCGACCGTGTAGATGGTGGCGCCAAATTCACGCAGTACGGTGGCGCCCAGAAACGCCACCACGGCACCCACCAGGAAGTTCAGCAGGGCGACAATCGGAACAGCGTTCAGTCCCGCCTGGTGCATCTGCGCCACCAGCGCTGTCATGCGCCAGCGCCAGGGTCGCGGTAACAAGGTGAGCAGCGTGACCAGCGTCAGTCCAAGAAAATTCAGGAACGCCATCAACTGCTGCCAGCCGCTCAACATGCGACGGCCCAGTTGCGCCAAACCGTCGCCAAAACGATAGCGGTTGTCAGGCCGGTCGTTGCTCTGTTTAGCCATGGCATCTGCCACGGCCAACAGCAAGGCGCGGCGCTCCGCGGACAAACCCAACGCCTGCGGCGTCAGTTCGCGCAAACGCTCAGCGCCCAGCAGCTGCAGCAGCACAGTCGCACCGGCGGTATCAAGCGCCGTCAAATCCTGGGCATCGATACGCTGCACATCTCCCGGCGAGTCGACACGCTGCGCCCGCAACTGCCGGTAATGCCCAAGCGTCCAGTCGCCTCGCAGTCGCAGGCAGGGCTCGGGGCCCGGTTCCAATGTCAGCGTTTGGGTCATGGCAGAACGTATTGCTCCGTTAAGGCGGCTATTGGTTTAATCCACGCCGATACTAAAGACCGTCACTGCAACAAATGCGCGATGGCATTGAGTAAATCCTGTTTTTTATAGGGTTTTGGCAACACGCAAATACTCGCAGCCAGGTCATCATCCAGTTCGTTGACATGACCCCGGCCGCTGACCAGTATGACAGGTATGCCGGGTTTGAGCGCGCGCGCTTCGCGGATCAGCGAGATGCCGCTCTCGCCGGGCATGGAATAATCCGTGATGATCAGCGCGAAATCGGTTTCCGCCAAAGCGGTGCGAGCTTTGGCAGCGCTGCTGACGGCGGTCACTGTGTATCCGGCTTTTCCCAGCATAAAGGTGCCAGTTGTCAGGATCAGTGGTTCATCATCCACCAGCAATATGGATGTCTGCTCGAGGGGTTGCGTTGACATTCCCGGCGCTGTTTCTGGTTCTGTCTCGGGCCCTGTCCCTGTCCCTGTCCCTGCATGCGCTCTACCAGGCTGCGCCAGTGGCAAGGCAAAGGTGAATGCGCTGCCTAGACCGGGCTCTGATTCTACCGATATGCCACCGCCCAGGGAATTGACGATGCCGTGACTGCTCGCCAGACCCAGTCCAGTGCCTTCGCCCGGTTCACGCGTGGTAAAGAAGGGTTCAAACAGCCGGCTGATGACAGCGGCCGATATACCGATGCCATTGTCGCTGACGGTGATGCTGACATAATGTTTCTGTGAGTCCAGAGACAGTTGAATCAGCAAAGGATCGTCGCTGCCGAGTGCGTGGAGCGTAATACCTATTTCGCCTTTTTTAATATTTCTGCGTTCGTCATTGTTGTCGCTTGCGGCAACAGGCGTAAGCGCGAGCACCGCATTTCCGATGAGGTTCATCATGACTTGCTGTATTTCCGACGCATTGGCCAGTATCAGACGCGACCCCGGGGCATCTTCGGATAACAAGCTGAACTGTATGCCAGCCGGCACTTGTGCGCGTAGCAAAGGTTCCATTTGTTTGAGCACAGTGCGCAGATCGATCAGCTTGCGATCAGACAAAGGCTGCCGACTGAACATCAACAACTGGCGCACGATTTCCTTTCCGCGGTCGCTTGACAGCAGAATCTGATCCAGTTGCCCTGTAACAACGTTATCGAATCGTTTATCTTTTATTGATTCAGTAAGCGACATGATGATGGTCAGAATATTGTTGAAATCATGTGCCACGCCACTGGCCAGGGTACCAACAGCCTGCAGTTTTTCCATTTGTTGCATATGCTCTGCCAGCGCGCGTGATTTTTCTTCCGCCTGCTGGCGCAGCGCCAGTGCCAGCTCCAGGCGATTGATCAGGACGCCACAGGCAATGGTAAGCAGGCTGGCACAAAACGCAAAATTGACCAGTATTGTTGACCATGTCTGCAAGGCAGACAGATCAACAGCGTTGCCGATGATAAACTCAGGAAAATAAGCCATGCCCATGACAAACAGGCCGATGCAGCTCATGGTGAGCATGATGACACCGGCGCGCAGGCCCACCAGCGTGGCCGCGAACAGCGGCACGGTCATCAGGTAGATGAGGCTGACGACGCCAACAAGGCTGAACATCCATATCCAGAAGCAATAGACCAGGGCCAGGAAAAGCCAGGCCCGGGTCTGGTGACTTAATCGAGGCCAAAACGTCAAGGTTGCCAGGCAGAATAATGTGGTTGCATCGGCAATCAGAATCAGCTGCTGATCCGGGAGGGGGAACAAGGTATGCATCATCATGGTCAGCAAGCCAAGCGTCAGGGTCGCCAGCTGAATACTGCGCAAAATACTGATACGCCATTGCAGCAGGTCAGCATCACGTTTTTCGGGAAGCAGTAACAGGCCGCGAAGTGACGATTGCAGCGAATCTGTGGTCATCTCTGGGTGTTCCTTTGGCTCGTGCGATTCTATACTACATTAAATCGGCGCTGAAACGGCTCAACAATGCAGGTTGTCAATGCAGGATCTGTTTGATATCAATGACTCCGACGGTATCTGGCGTGAAGCGCTGGGGCCGGGCGCTAAGTGGATCCATGGTTTTCTGGTCACCGAGGCTGAGGACGTAATGGCGGATATTGCCCGGGTCGTGGCTCAGTCACCCTACCGCCACCTGAAAACACCCGGCGGCAAACGTATGTCGGTGGCCATGTCCAATTGCGGCACCGAGGGCTGGGTGTCCGACCATGCCGGTTATCGTTACCAGGCGACTGACCCGCTGACCTCCCGGCCGTGGCCGGCGATGCCGCCGCGACTGCGAGCCCTGGCGCAGAAGGCGGCAGATGACAGTGGTTATGCTGGTTTCGCACCAACGGTTTGTCTGATCAATTATTATGCGCCTGGCGCGCGCATGGGCCTGCATCAGGATAAAGACGAAAATGATCTGACTGCGCCCATTGTGTCATTCTCCCTGGGTTTGCCCGCGACCTTTATCTGGGGGGGCTTGCAGCGCACCGGCAAAACGCAGCGCATCATGCTGCGGCATGGCGATGCGGTGGTCTGGGGCGGTGAGGATCGTTTGCGCTTTCACGGTGTTGCGCCACTAAAAGAGGGTGAGCACCCACTGACCGGCCGCGCCCGTATCAACGTCACTTTTCGTCAAACCGGCCGTGAAACCGCTCGGTGATAACAAGCATTAGAGCCGTCGCTACGTGCAGCAAGCTTGCTGTGGTAGCCGTTCCAACATTGTCAGCACTGGACAGTGGAACCGAAGACAGTGGTAAACTGCCTGCAGGCACGATACCGGTCACATCTTGGCGATCAACGAAAACAACCAGAGAGGCTAGACATGAGGGCACGTAATTTTCTTTTATGCTGGCTCATGGCTGCGTTGCCCGCTTGCCAGAGCGCCTATTATGGGGCCATGGAGCGTTTCGGTATCGAAAAACGGGACATCCTTGTGGATCGGGTGCAAGAAGCGCAGGGCGCGCAGGAAGACGGACAGGCGCAGTTCGTAAACGCCCTGGAACAATTTCGCAGTGTCATCGACTTTGACGGTGGTGATCTGGAAGCAGTGTACAACCGTCTCGACAGTGAATTTCAACGCAGTGAAGCAGCGGCAACGCGCATCCGGGATCGTATCAGTGCAGTAGAAACCGTCGCTGAGGATCTGTTTGATGAGTGGGAAAACGAGCTGGATCTTTACACCAACCAGAGTCTGCGCCGCGACAGCGAACAGCAACTGCGCGAGACCCGGCAACGTTATGCCCGGTTCATTGACGCCATGGATCGAGCCGAACAGAGCCTGGATCCGGTGCTGGATAATCTGCGTGACAATGTCCTGTACCTGCGCCATAACCTGAACTCAAGAGCCGTGGCGTCTCTGCGCGGCGAACTTGATGTCGTCAACGCCGATGTTGATGAGCTGGTCGCAGCCATGCAACTGGCAATTGCCGAGTCAGAACGCTTCATCTCGGGCATGTAAGGTCAGAACCGGTCTTATCGGCAACAGGAAAATTATGCTAAACCCATGTCCGTGCTGCAGTGGCAAAGCGTTCGGCTTGTGCTGCGCGCCCTACCTTGGCGGCAAGTCCGCACCCCGCACCGTGAAACAATTGATGCGTTCGCGTTATACCGCATTCGCTGCCGGTGCTCACGGTGAGTATTTGTTGCGGACCTGGCATCCGCGCACCGCACCGGCCATCAGTGCGCAGGCGTTGGGGCAGGCAGATATACAATGGACAGGGCTGGAGATCATTGCCAGCCAGCAGCGCGGTGACCACGGCGTGGTAGAGTTCCGCGCGTCGTTTATTGATGCGGCCGGTGAGCCTGGTGTGCATCATGAAACATCCACGTTCCTGCGTGAAGGTGGCCGCTGGTTGTACCTGAGCGTCTGAGGTTTTTTACAGGTTCTGCACATGATTGCACGCTTGCTGCCTAAATACCTGATTGCACTGATGTCGCCACTGCTGATGTGGAACTGGGCGCACGGCGACAGTGCGTCGTCGCCTCTGCGCGTCACCCTGGCTCAGACCCTGCCTGCCAGCACGGTGGGCGGCGTTGGACAAACGCTTTCGGTGATCAATGTCAGCGCAGAGACCTATCATCAGCTGGAAGTGGTGTTCATTCCCTACGATCGTTATGGCCGCCGACAGACATCGGACATTGACGATGTAGGAGAAGTGCAGGTTCCGTTGAATACGCACCTGTTCCCGGAACAGGAGGTCATCAACACCTGGCCTGATGTGTGGTTCAATCACAGCATTGTCTGCGTCGAGATCGATCGCCTGCGAATTACCTACAGCGATGGCAGTCGCCGGGTGTATCGAAAAGATGCCGTGGATGACATGCTGGCTGACCAGGTGCTGAATGACTGTCAGCGATGATCATATCGCGATTCAACTCATTGCCCTGTGGGTTTTTGTCATCATGAATGCAGCGATAGCTCATCAGGTCAAATGGTTTATCGCAGCCGGCGGCAGTGCAGCGCTTTTCCACTGGCTGGTCAACGATAGCGGCTGATCAATCCCGCGTTCCCGGCGGCGCGATGACCCGGCTGAATGCCTCGGCACATCATTCTATATTCTGAATCTGCTCACGCAGTGATATAATATAAATTATTTGAAACAATTACATAGATGGGGTTTCGGTTCGACATATTATTCTCATGCCACCAATTCTGTCACCAGGTCGCTGAATAGTAAGCAATGTGCGACCTCGGCCTCACAGTGCAAGCGCT
>Ga0307967_1001080_pt1 | contig 17534 bp, 16 predicted proteins | sample OrgLakmetagen648_FD_201828 | JGI IMG/M metagenome (GOLD analysis project Ga0307967, IMG submission 201828) | Saline water microbial communities from Organic Lake, Antarctica - #648 | ecosystem: Environmental > Aquatic > Non-marine Saline and Alkaline > Saline | place: Antarctica: Organic Lake... | reverse complement strand
ACAAAATTAAAATTGATTCTTTTGCGTATATTTTACTTTTTTTCTTGTCGGCTGATGCTAAGGCATCTCCTAAAGAAAGAAAATCAAACCGCAGCAAAGCAAGCTCATAGCCTGTCCCGAGAAATCGGGAAAAACCTTAAAAAATTATTATGATTGAATAAATATTTCTCAAAATTTATACAATTTATAAAAATTGTCTGTTTCCGACCATACACTAAATAGAAAACCTCTAGCCTAAATTATTAACTTCGTTGAGCCCGCGAGCTCGGTTCATGAAGTTTTAATTGTCAAGCGCCCAAACAGTAAACCTCGGTATAGATGCAATTAAAAGTGCGATGCATTGCGCCTGTCGATGTGAGAATAACGCAGTATTTGATGTTTTCTTGCACAGACTACTTGGAATTATTCCGCAAGAACTCTCTTTTGGCGAGAACCATCAGAATAGATATAAATCAGTACAGTATTTGGCTTTGGACTAATCTCTCTGCCTGTCATGTCTATAATTTTAAGTAGTTCTTTGGGTTGATTGTTAATTTCATAAGAAATTGAAGAAGCGATAGCCCCCCCCCAAATTAAACCAACATATTCTGGGTTGTCAATAAACGGATTTCTATTATTTTGATAGTCGTAATAAATAATATCATTTCTATTGCGCTCCCAATCATCAACAGGGTCTTCAGTGTGCCATTGCAATAAATCTGTGAGAAGTGCATGAACAGGATTGTTACTGCTGCTGCTAGAAGGTATATAATCGATAACTTCTAAATCAGGTTCTCCATTTTGTCCTTCATAACGTGTTGCCATATAAAAAATCATTCGTGCAACATCACCTTTAATTGCAGCTCTCGGCTGCCAAAGGTGATCAGCAGTGCTATAGAAGTTTCCAGTTGCAGATCCCCCTAGATAATGCGGAGTGCTCGCGTTTCCAAACCACATGTTTCCTCTGTCAGAATTCACTTGAATATTACATGGTCTTAAGTGATGTGCATCAGTTCCAGGTCCATTAGAATTACCAAAGTCTCCATGAGATTTAGCCCAAACATGTTCTCTATTCCAACCACTTCCATTATTGTACTCTTCTGCTCCATTTACCGATGCACCGGTGTAAAGTAAAATCACATTGTTTGAATTGTTAGGGTCTCTATCTGTCTCTTTCAGTATATCCCAGACATCTGTTCCGCTTCCTGAATAGGTGAATTCAACATGTCCTTTAATAATATTGTTTAAAGCTGTTTTCAATGGAGTTCCACTTAATCCGTCTGCAGGTGTGTAATAACCTGGTGGAATTTGAGCTATTAGGGTCTGCAGACTTGAAAATGTGAGTAAAGCGACCAATAAATGTTTGTAATGTATTCTCTTCATACTGCGAAACTATCTGTTTTTAGAAAATAAAAGAAATAAATGGTCATTCAATTTGTTCTGAATAGATATATTTAACATATCGTGTCTTCTATTTATACTTTGTTTTTGGCACTCCAATCAATGAAATAAGTATTTTTCATAAAATTATTGATTCTAGAAAGTGTATTCTTTTTCTTTAGGGCACCTCTAAAAACCCTACTTTGGTTGCTAACTTGTTGTTTCTTCCAACTACTTCGTTGCCGAAATACTCATTTAGCCCAGCTAAATTCTGTTTTCAGCGCCTTGTATTTGAAAAAAACAACTGCCTGATCATTCCAAACAGAGTTATTAGAGATGCCCTTTAAATAAATGTTCACTGAATCCATTTCCATCTTCTATTGCAATTTGTTTTATCGAATGTTGTGCGACACACAAGTCTTCACAGATTTACTTTGGTCAATTGATTTTACTTGGTAGAGGCGCATTGGTTTTTTAACAAAATCTCCATTTTTTGTTGGGGTGCAAAAGAGTAGACTATGCCATTTGCCTAAAACTACAAATCAAGACAAAAAGAACATTAATTTATTCCATTTTAGTTAAACTCTCTAAAAAAATGTCTTTCAAGACATAAAAATTATACTTTTGCAACGATGAATATGATTTTTAAAATACTTTCCGTTGCTCTTTTAACGAGTGTTTTGTTTTCTTGTAGCGATTATCAAAAGATTGTAAAAGGAGACAATTATGAAAAAAAGTTTTTGCATGCTAACCGTATGTTCGAAAAAGAAACGTATACTAAAGCTTTGACTTTGTATGAGCAAATCTATCAACGCTATCCTAAAACTGATAAAGGGGAGGTAGCGTATTACAGAATTGCAAGATCATACTATGCGATAGAAGATTATTACATGGCGGGTTATTATTTTAATCAATTTACACAACGTTACCCTTTTAGTGACAATGCAGAGGAATCTTTATTCATGACAGCAATATGTTCTGTTAAAAATAGCCCTAAACCTTCTTTAGACCAAGAAGAAACAGATTTAGCATTAAACGATTTGCAACTTTTTGTTCAGCGTTATCCAGAAAGTGACTTAATTGATTCTTGTAATAGAACAATGGACCGCTTAAGATATAAGTTAGAATTCAAGAAGTTTGAAGCTGTGCAATTATACGATCGAATGGAGAACAATAGGGCAGCAGTAGCATCATCTCAATCATTTTTACAAGATTATCCGCGCTCAATACACATTAAAGAAGCAGCTTTTATTCAATTTAGAAATTCTTATGAATTAGCAGTGAAAAGTATAATCAGTAAAAAGAAAGAACGTGTAGAGGATGCAATGGAAACATATGCCAAATACAGTTATCTTTTTGATAATGAATCCTACGAAAAAAGAGCTATTAAATACAATGAAAATTTGTCTAACGAATTGATTTTTGTTGCTGAGCAATACGCTTATAAAGACATTATCGAAGCTTATGAAATGTCACGATCAACCTCTGAACAGAAAAAAGTATATTATCTTGAGGAAACATTGAAAAGATTTGATAACTTTGACAAAAAATATCCTAGCTCAGAATTACTTGAAAAAGCCAAGGCTATTCAAAAGCGAGCGAAGAAGGAATTAGTCAATAGTTAATATAATTTTTTAGAAATATGAGCTTTAAAAATAGTAGAGCAGAGCGTTCAACAATTACTAGAGATACAGTTGATTTAGAAAAAGGTACTAATAATATCTATGAGTCAATTGTAATGCTTTCAAAGCGTGCAAATCAAATTAATGTTGATTTAAAAGAGGAGTTGACACAAAAACTCCAAGAATTTGCATCTACTACAGATAATCTAGAAGAGATTTTTGAAAATAGAGAGCAAATTGAAATATCACGTTTTTATGAGCGTCTTCCAAAGCCAGCAGCAATGGCGATTGACGAATTTGAAAGAGGAGAGCTTTCAGTAAGTAGAATTGAAGAGTAACCTACTCGAAATGTTAAAAGGAAAACGCATTGTAATCGGTATCTCTGGAGGTATTGCAGCATATAAAATTGCGTTTTTGATTAGAATATTAAAACAAAAAGGGGCAGAAGTTAAATGTATTTTAACTTCTGCCTCTTCTGATTTTATTACCCCTCTTACCGTATCGACCCTCTCACAAAATCCAGCACACATCAATTTTTGGAATAAAGAAAATGGTGAATGGACAAATCATGTGGAGCTAGGTGCTTGGGGTGATGTAATAGTATTGGCTCCCCTAACAGCGAATACTTTGGCTAAAATCGCCAATGGTTTTTGTGATAATTTATTGACCGCTACGTATCTCTCTGCAAAATGCCATGTAATAGTTGCCCCAGCAATGGATTTGGATATGTATGCACACAATACAACCAACGCCAATTTAAAAATAATTGAGCAACATGGTGTTAAGATAATCCCAGCTGAAGAAGGTTTTCTAGCAAGCGGTCTAATAGGACAAGGCAGAATGGCAGAACCAGAAACCATCGCTGAGGAGTTAGAAATGTTTTTTCGAAATTCGGATTTAATGAAAGGGCATAAAGTTCTCGTTACTGCTGGACCAACCTATGAAGCTATTGATCCTGTTCGTTTTATTGGAAATCATTCGACAGGGAAAATGGGATTTGCTATTGTTGAAAGTCTTCTGGAAAGAGGAGCAGAGGTGATTTTGATTGCAGGTCCAACCCAATGTGATTTACACCACAAAAATCTAACACGAATTGATATTAAAACAGCAGAAGAAATGCTGGCAGCTGCAACAAAGCATTTTCCAAGTTGCACTGGAGGAATTTTTGCCGCAGCAGTTTCTGATTATCGACCAAGATCTGTAGCAGATCAAAAAATTAAGAAATCTTCAGATGTAATGAACATCGAAATGGTTAAAAATCCTGATGTTTTGAAAATCATTGGAGGACTAAAAAAAGATCAACAATTCTTAGTCGGTTTTGCTCTTGAGACGAATAACGCTCTTGAATACGGTTATGAAAAGTTAAAAAGAAAAAATCTAGATTTAATTGTAGTCAATTCACTTGAGGATGAAGGAGCTGGATTTGGACACGATACAAATAAGGTTACGCTATTGGACTTCAACAATAAAACCACTAGATTTGAGTTATCTTCAAAGAAAGTTGTTGCCAATAATATATTGGATTATCTAATGAAATTAAAGAAATGAAACATATTCTCTGCATTTTATCGCTGCTTGTAACTTCACTAGCGTCTGCACAAGAATTGAATTGTGAAGTGAATGTTGTATCAAACCCCGCGCTAGACATAACTACCGTGGAGAAAGAGATATTTAAAGGTTTAGAGCAAGCTATATTTGAACTCATGAACAATACTGCCTGGACGAAAGATGAATATGAAGTAGAGGAACGAATCAATTGTGTTTTTCAAATTTCCATTACCAAGGTTAATGGAATAGGGGCTTTTGAAGCAACGCTTCAAGTGCAAGCAACAAGGCCTGTTTATAATTCTACATACAACACAACACTTTTTAATTTTTTGGATCAAGATGTTGGATTTGGTTTTCTAAGAAATACCCAATTGTTGTTTACAGAAAATCAATTCAGTAGCAATTTAGTTTCTATATTATCATTTTATGCATATTACCTTATAGCATTAGATGCAGATTCTTTTGCATTAAGTGCTGGCGATCCGCATTTTGCAACAGCCCAAAACATTGTTACATTGGCTCAAAGCGCTGGAGGAACTGGCTGGAGGGCCAGCGAAAAAGGCAGAAACAATAGATACTGGTTGATTGATAATGCTTTACAAGAACTTTTTTCACCTTTAAGAGAATCCTATTATGAATACCACAGAAAGGGGTTAGATAACCTGTACAATGACCAGGAATTAGCAAGAACAAATATCGCAGCAGCTTTAAATAAATTATTAAAAGTAAATAGTTCGCGTCCAGGAGCCGTAAATATTCTCAACTTTATCCAATCTAAAAGAGATGAGTTGAAAGGTCTTTACGCTGAGGGAGAAAGAAAACAAAAAGTTGAAGTGGTAAATACGCTAAAAAGATTAGATCCCGCAAATTCATCAAAATACCAAGAAATACTTGACTAATGCTTAATCGACTTTCCGTAAAGAACTTTGCATTAATAGAGAATGCACAACTTGATTTGAAAAGTGGTTTCACGGTCATTACTGGTGAAACTGGGTCTGGAAAATCTATATTACTTGGAGCATTAAAGCTTATTTTGGGTGAACGCGCCGATTATTCTGTGATTAGAGATGAAGCGAAAAAAACAATCGTAGAGGCTGTTTTTAATATAGATCAAAAATTATATACTGATTTTTTCAAATTGAATGATTTAGATTTAGAATCTGAAACAATTATTCGTAGAGAAATTCATGCAAAAGGAAAATCTCGTGCGTTTATTAATGACACACCAGTTCAATTGAATGTTTTGAAAGAATTGACCCAAGGTTTGATTCATATACATTCACAACATCATACACTGGCTTTAAAAGATGCTGCTTTCCAAAGATCTATTTTAGATGTCATAGCAGAGAATACGGCTACTTTAAATTCATTGAAGCTCGTTTATAATTCTGCACGCTCTTTAAAAAGAGAGATTAAAAGATTAGAGGATAGTAAATCAAAGTTAGAATTAGAACATGAATTCAATACATTTCAATTAGAGGAATTAATAAAACTCGATTTAACTAAGTTAGATTACGAGAGTATAGAAAAAGAGGTAGAAAGAGGGGAGCAGTTTGAAGAAATTAAATCTGCGTATCAATTAATTTCGCATTTGGTGAACGGCGATGATGAAGGTGCAATTAGTACTTTAAGTAAGTTAACAAAGAATGTAAATGTAAATGATCCTAAAATTCAATCTTTAGTTGAAAGAATAAAATCTGTAAAACTTGAATTAAACGATATAGCTACTAATGCTGAGGATGATTTATCTGATATGACATTAGAGCCAGAAACATTAAGTAACTATATCCATAAATTAGATGCTTATAATTCAGTAATGAGAAAACATAATTTAAGTTCTCAAGAGGAATTATTGGTGTTGTTCAATTCTTTATCAGAAGAAGTTGAAGGTTCTGGACAAATTGAGTCACGCATCGAAGAAATGAATGCAGAACTTCAAGAAATCAATGCAAAGGCAATGACGTTTGCAGGAATTTTATCTGCTAATCGTAAGAAGGTGGCTGAAAAATTAGAAAAAGAAGTTGCTGTTTTATTGAATCAGCTGAAACTAGAAGGGGCAATCATTCGTTTCGATTTTGAAATTGTTGAATTGGGTGAATCTGGAATAGATGCTATTTCACTTTACTTTGCTCCTAATAAAGGAATGACACCGCAGATAATTGAAAAATCTGCTTCTGGTGGAGAACTGTCTCGCTTAATGTTGGTAATTCAATATTTATTGTCACAAAAACAACAATTGCCTACAGTTATATTTGATGAAATTGACACGGGAGTTTCTGGTGAAGTTGCCCAAAAAATTGGTGAACATTTGAAGAATATGGGGAAAACCATGCAATTAATGGCGATTACACATCTTCCGCAAGTTGCAAGTAAGGGAACGGATCATATTTTAGTTCAGAAAAAAGACGATAAAGATAGCACAAAAACATATTTGAGTCGTTTAGATAATGAACAAAGAATTGAGGAAATCGCAAAGTTAATGAGCGGTTCTAAAGTTAATGATGCTGCACTAATGAATGCTAAGAACTTAATGAATGAGTGATAAAAAGTTTATTTTAATTGGTCTAATATTCATTGTTTTAGGAATTGTCCTTGGGGCAATTGGAGCACATTATTTGGAAACAATTGGAATTCCAGATGACCAAATTGATAGTTTTACTACGGGAACAAGTTATTTGCTTTATAATGGTCTAGGTTCAATTGCAATAGGAGGAATAGCACACAAATTTGATTTTGAACTGACAACGCATTATAGAGCTATATTATGGGGGACAATTTTGTTTTCGGGCTCAATTTTCGCCCTGGTATTATTGCCAGTCGCTGGAATAGAAATAAATAAGTTTATCGGGCCTATTACTCCAATTGGAGGACTGGTTATGATATTCGGTTGGTTATCCATGTTGATTAAATATTTGAGAACGTATAAATCTTGAATTGTCAACACTTAAAAAATGCATTGTGAATAAAAATTATAAATATTGTTTGTATGCGATCAATATCTTTTAAATTTGTAGAATATAAAGCCCAACGTAAAAATTAAAATCATGAATGAATTTGGTAAAAGAGGTTCGAATACCAATTTAAAGTCGGACATAGGATTAGGAAATCTAGGAAATGTTTTTTGGAACTTGAGTCCAGCAGAATTAGTGGAAGATACAATTCTTCTAGGAGAAGGAGTGATGACCGATTCAGGTGCTGTAGCCGTTGATACTGGAACTTTCACAGGTAGATCACCAGAAGATCGTTTCATCGTTTGTGATGAAAAAACAGAAAACAGTGTGTGGTGGGGGAAGATTAACAAGAAGTTTGATGCTGATAAATTTGACGCCCTTTACAACAGAATGAAAGCATATCTTACAGACAAGGATATGTATGTAAGAGATTCTTATGCTTGTGCGGACGACCAATACAGAATGAACATTCGTGTCGTTACTGAATTACCTTGGTCAAATATGTTTGCCTACAATATGTTTTTGCGCCCAACTGATGAAGAAATTGAGAATTTCAAACCAGAATGGCATATTGTATGTGCACCCAACTTTTTAGCTGATCCAGAGATTGATGGAACAAGACAATCGAATTTCGCTGTGATTGATTTCACAAAGAAAATGATCATTATTGGTGGCACAGGTTACACGGGAGAAATTAAGAAAGGAATTTTCTCAGTATTGAACTATGTTCTTCCATTTGAGAAAAATGTGCTTTCTATGCACTGTTCAGCAAATGTAGGAAATGACGGAGATACAGCAGTATTCTTTGGTCTTTCAGGAACTGGAAAAACCACATTATCTTCAGATCCAAATCGTCGTCTTATTGGAGATGATGAACACGGATGGGCTGAAAACGGAAGTGTTTTTAATTTTGAAGGTGGATGTTATGCAAAAACAATAAATCTATCAGCTGAAAAAGAACCGCAAATTTATGAAGCAATAAAGTTTGGTGCAATTTTAGAAAATATTGGATTCCACAAAGATACTTCTACGCCAGATTATGATTGTGATAAAATCACACAAAATACAAGAGTTTCTTATCCAATTGATCACATTGATAATATTATGGTTCCTTCTAAGGGAAACGAACCAAAAAATATTTTCTTTTTAACATGTGATGCTTTTGGTGTTTTACCTCCAATTTCTAAGTTAACTCCAGGCCAAGCGATGTATCACTTTATATCTGGGTATACTGCAAAAGTTGCTGGAACAGAAGCAGGGATTACTGAACCACAAACTGTATTTTCAGCTTGTTTTGGGGCTCCTTTCTTACCGCTTCACCCAACGAAATATGCTGAAATGCTAGGTTCTAAAATTGAAAGCAATGATGTAAATGTTTGGTTGGTTAACACTGGGTGGTCTGGTGGATCTTACGGAACAGGATCAAGAATGAAATTGAAATATACACGTTCATTAATCACTGCAGCTTTAACAGGTGAATTAGATAAAGTAGATTACATAAAAGATGATGTTTTTGGATTAATTATGCCAACAAGCTGTCCTGATGTTCCTACTGAGATTATGAATCCAAAAAACACTTGGGATGATAAAGCCGCATTTGACAAAAAAGCGAATGAGTTAGCACAAGCTTTTGTGAAAAACTTTGAAACTTTTGAAAGTAATGCTTCAGAAGAAATTATTAATGCCGCACCAAAAGTGATGGTTAAGTGATTTTAGTAATATAATATTAAAAGCCCCGACGGAAACGTCGGGGCTTTTTTGGTATAATAATTGGAATGATTATATTTGAATATAAAACAACGGCTATGAAATATTTTACTTTGTTACTTGTACAATTATTTGCTTTGTCTCTTTGGGCGAATATACAATCAGAACCTGTTCCATTTAAAAGACAAGATTCTGATCACATTAAAGAAATCATGAAGGCTTGGAATACATCAAAAGGAGAATATCTCTATGAAAGTATGGCTGCAATGGTTATGCATGAAAAGCAACCGGAAAGACCAGGCGATGTCAATCAAACTCCTTACGAGCTATTACAAACAATGGATAGACACCGAGTGGAAAGATTAGCTAGAATCGCTTCAACTGAATTGGATAATGAAAGAATTACGCATAGAGGAGACCGATATTACTGGGCAGAATGGATGTCTTATTTAGAATCTTCACAATGTGTAATGAATAGAAATGGGAAATCTAGCGGTGATCCGCACATGAGAACATTTGACGGTGAAAAATTTGATTTCCAAAATGCAGGTGATTATTTATTAGCTGCTTCAGAAGACAATTCATTCATGATTCAAACACAACAAGTAAGAACAACATCTAATGTTGCTTTAAATGGAGCGATTGCAATGAATGTCAATGGCGATATGCTTACATTTTCTTCTGTTGCTAAAAATGGGAATGAAAAAATGATTCATGTCAATGGTCAGGAAATTCAAACTGAAAAAACTGATTTAGTTCTTCCACAAGGTGGAGTTGTAAATTACTCAGGCGGAAAATATTTAGTTAAATGGCCAACTGGAGAACAAATGAGTATATCTGAGCGAACTTTTAAGGAAAAGAGATTATTTGATTTAATGATTTACGTTCCAAAATGTAATGATAATTATTACGGATTATTAGGGAATAACGATGGGGATAGAAATGATTTAGTTGTAATTGATGATGAAACAGGCGAAGCGTATTCTCGTAACTCGCCTGAACGTAGCTTTGATGATGTTTTTGGTAGCAACCGAAGCAATCCTGAAATGTTAGAAACAGTAACAAAAGAATTGTATTTCATAACAAGAACATATGGAGGAGAATTCCAATTAGATTCTACAACTTCTTTATTGCGAAATCAAATGACTGATATTTCTGATAACATCCGTTATCCATCAGAGTTATTGACACTAGCCCAATTAGATGATGAAGAAATTGAAGAGGGATTGCGTAAAGCTAGAGAAGCTGGTGTAGCCGAAGAGGACATGTTTGAAGCTGTTTACGATTATGGTCATTTAGGTTTAGAACCAATTGCTTTAACTGACGATTACATCGCTCCAAAAGAAGCTGAAAGATTTAAAGATCCAGAATTAAATAAGTCTGGTGATGGACTAAAACAAAAAGAAGACACACAACCACAAATTAGAGTAAATCCATCGGTATTCACTGGTACTGGTGTTCGTGTAACTCCACCAAGAAGAAATCGACCAATGACAACTCCAAGACAAAGTGCTCCAAGACCGAGTGCTCCAAGATCAGGCGGTCGCAGATAAATAGGAGGAAAAGTATTTTATAATTAAAAGCCCTGAAGTAATTTTTAGGGCTTTTTACTTTGGTGAAATTTTACGGCTCAGTTATAATTTCCGTTACACTTTTGATGTAAAAACATGAAAATCAATAGATAAACTTAACATCTTCAATTTTTTATTTGCTCAATTGGATGGCCTGTATTTTAATAAACACAAGTTTTAATACCAGGAAGATCCCACATAAAATATTTTTTATGAGGGATGGCAGTCTTTGAGTTAGGTGTTTTATTCCCCTTTTTTAACTTTAAATCCTAACGAATTGCGCAGCATAGCTAAGCGCCCGCCGATGCGAGCTTGCCGAAATGTCATCCTTTGATCAATATAAATCTCTGATTTTATTGATTGAAGGATTTTGTTGGAGAGCGAATCCAAAATGAGTTTTTTCATAGTGCGCTTAAGGAGACCGGCGAAATCGAAATATGTCGCGTTAGCTTGCTGTAATAAAAATAGAATCATCAATTTGAGATGTTAATTAGATTTTCGCCGTTTTTACTGAAGTTAAGTCTGCTTTTATGTTTTGATCTAAGGAACTGTTATTAAATAAACTACCTATTTATACCTGTTCTTTTGCTCACCATCTACGTTAAAAATACTCGCCATAGCTATTGCTATGTCTGTTTTTTTTGCCTTGATGCTAAACAAAATAACATCGAATAATTAACTTCGTTGAGCTCGCAAGCTCGGTTCAGTCACATTATTTAATAACAGATCCTAAGTTTTTTTTTCTTTAATTTTAATGAAATATAAATTATATTTCATCCTTTTGGAAATATTTTTTGATGGGCGCTCTCTCAAAATATAAAATAACCAAGATATGCCAATAACAATTGGAAATGTTATAATCATTAACCATATTCTTCCATTTTGTTCTGTTATGTAGTTTTGCATAAAATTGATTATTCCGTCCGTACCAATAATAGTGTGAATCAAATAGAGAGAATAAGATATTTCTCCAATATAAATTAACGGTTTCCAAGGAGTTTTTATGAACAAAATGAAGCTGATTGCTATTAACGCAGAGATTGGAGCAGAGATTCCATATTTTAAGGCACCCAAAACGCCAATTATTGAACATAAGATAAGGAATATATTTCTCGAAATTCTCAAAGTAATAAACCAGTAAAGAATTATTCAATAGTGGAGACAGATATTATTGGTCGGAATGGATTCTTATCTAAAATCTTCACAATGCGAAATGAACAGAAGTGGTAAATCTAGCGGTGATCCACACATGAGAACGTTTGACAGTGAAAGTTTTGATTTCCAAAATGCTGGTGATTATCTTTTAGCCGCTTCAGAAGACAATTCTTTTATGATTCAAACGCAACAAGTAAGAACAACTTCGAGTGTTGCCTTAAATGGAGCCATAGCAATGAATGTCAGTGGTGATATGCTTACATTTACCTCTGTTACTAAAAATGGTGAGGAAAAAATGATTCATGTCAATGGTCAGGAAATTCAAACTGAAAAAACTGATTTAGTTCTTCCACAAGGAGGTATTGTAAATTATAAAAATGGTGAATATTTCGTGAAGTGGCCAACAGGAGAACAAATGAGTATTTCTGAGCGTTCATTTAAAGATTCAAAATTATTTGATTTGAATGTTTTTGTACCTAAATGTAATGAGAATTATTACGGGTTGTTAGGTAATAACGATGGGAGTAGAAATGATTTAGTTGTAATTGATGAAGAAACAGGAGAGGAGTACTCTCGTAATTCACCTGATCGTAGCTTTGATGATGTTTTTGGAAGCAACCGAAGCAATCCTGAAATGCTTGAAAAAGTAACAAAAGAATTGTATTTCATAACAAGAACTTATGGAGGTGAATTTCAATTGGATTCTACAACTTCTTTACTAAGAAACCAAATGACGAACATTCCTGATAACATTCGTTATCCTAAAGAATTATTGACTTTAGCAGAATTAGATGATGAACAAATTGAGGAAGGATTGCGGAAAGCCAGAGAATCAGGCGTTGCAGAAGATGATTTGTTTGAAGCTGTTTACGATTACGGACACTTGGGTCTAGAGCCAATTGCTTTAAATGACGACTATATTGCTCCAAAAGAAATTAAGAGATCAAACGAGCCAGAATTAAATAAATCTGGAGAAAGTTTGAAACAGAAAGAAAGTACACAACCAGAAATTAGAATAAGACCATCAATTTTCATTGGTACAGGAGTTCAAATTAATCCACCAAAAAGAAATCGTCCAATAACAACTCCAAGACCTTCTACAGGAAACAGAAGAGATACTGGAGTTAAAGGAGGAACGACACCGTCTCCAAGGCCAACTGGAAGAAGATAAGATCAAGTAGAAAATTTTTAAAGCCCTGAGAGTGAATTTCGCTTTCGGGGCTTTTTTGGTTTGATACTTCTTCGCGTGAGATAATTTATTAATTACAATATGGACAATCAGGAATAGTTGGGTCTTGTTGCTGAAAACTCTCATAATTTGCACAAGCTGCATCCACACCTTGTTGATTGTTTTGACAGTCATATACATAAGCAGCCTTGCACTGTGCATCTAATTGAATATCAAATTCAGGTCCGTTATAGTTGCTTAATGAGCAATCTGAGCTTCCAGTTCCTGAATTCCCACCACTACTAGTACATAATGTGCCAGAACCTCCTGAGGAAGCATATTGATTCCAAAACTCACCCTCTCTTCCTGGTTTACATTCCCCATCTGGAGAAACAAAAAACCAACTCGCCTCGGTTGATCCTCTTGAAGTGTAGCCTAAATCATTACAGGACTTGTTGTCCCAATAAACCTTCTCTTTACCTCCATAAAATGCATCCTTATCGTTAGGGCAGCAAATAAAGATTCCAGATTCTCTATAAACTTCCCAAACTCCTACTTTGTTTTTTTTGCAGCTGGTCATGGAAAAAGAGAGAATGACAATACTTAAGATAGATAAAATGTTTGTTCTTTTTAGTTTCATAATTTTTATTTTAAAAGTAAAACATTAAACTCTTTTTAAAAATACCCATCACTGGGTAAATTGTTATATTAATTTGAATATTAAATGGTTAAGTGTCGTGTTATAATTCGTGACTTTTGGTGAAGTTTCTGCTTGTCATTCTAACTACTGTTTTGAGTTACGTTAAAAGCAAAACTATACTAATCAACAAAAAATTATAAACTTTTTCTAGTCAAGCTTAAAATTATTATAATTCCCAGGATTCCAACTGCTGTATATATATAATTCTTGGTAGTATTTTTTACTGTCGTTGTTAACAGAGCCATTGTACCAATTCACCCAACGCCATTTTCCATCTTGTTTTCCAGCAACATAAAGAAAGTTTTTATGCGTAAATTTTTTCAGTTCTTCATAGCCACAAAAAGTATCATGGTTTTCAGTATTAAAACCTCCATAATAAATACACCAAAACCCGTCTTTTTTAACAAAAGTAAAGGGTTCGTTCCATCCATAAAATTCAATGTGTTCGTATTCCATTGGAATTAACTCTTTTCCTGATTGGTACATGCCCCACAAACCAGTTGTCGAATTGCGCAGATTATAAACATCATCCCCATTGATATAATCAAAAAGAATAGAATCTGCATTGTGTTGTTTCATCTTCTTTTCTATATCTATTTTTGTTAATCGTTTAGGAACAAAAGGTGGAGTTTCCTTTTTCGGCAATGTTTTTTCTAGTTTATAAAAATAAGCTGAACCACATCCTTTTTCATTTTCTCTACAAAAATCGTCACCCGGAAAACCTACAAAGAGTAAGTTTTTATATAAGGACAAACCATTCTGACCAAAATCGTTTCCATCGAAAACTGTAAAGCCTGTTTTAAGACGATTCACCTCTAGAAATTCATCGTTTAATCGCTCGAAAATATATACAGAACCCCTGTAATCTCTTCCTGTGGCTTCACCAATTGCAATGTAGTTTTCAGAAATACTTACTTGTTTTCCAAAGGCATATTTTCTTTGACCAAAATCTGAAGCGTAAAGTTTTTGTTTAAATTCAAATTGGTCATTTTTTCTTTCATACACATACACTTTTCCTGCATACATTTCTCCCATTTTTCCTTTTGGGTAGCCTATAACAATGTGGTTTTTATAAACAGTAAGACTTTTTCCAAACTCTCCACTTTTACGAATATCTTCTGTGTCGGCATGTATTCTTTGAACTAATTTCCAGCCTTCATTAATGTCATTATGATAAACGTAAACAGCACCTGCTGTTTCTATATCTTCCACAGTTTCCCATTGAGAACTTACAAGAAGGTAATCTTCATGTATGGCAACTTGAACACCAAAACCACTAGAACTGGAGGTATTTAGTTTTTTAATTTGCTTCCATGTTTCGTCTTTTTGTAATTCAAAAATATATACCGCCCCAGTTGCGCCAACTACAGCATATTTATCGTAAATATCTACACTTTTACCGAATGAATCAACTCCATTTGTGTCAATAGGAGCGAGGTAGGCAGTTTGTTGCCAAGTTGTGTCTCCCGAAAAATTAAAAATATGTGCTGCTCCAATTTTTTGATCATAGTTCATCCAATCTCCAACAATGACATTATTTCCCGACAAAGCACAAGCGTTTTGACCAAAACGATCATCACTATGCGTTATTTCAGGAAACATTGACCTAGTAAAATCCCAAACACCTTGCTCATTTTGCTTGTAAATATTAACAATTCCGCCTCTTGAAGAATTGGGGTTTTCACTATGAGTGCCAACCACAGCAGCATATTCTCCGTCAATATCACCCGAATTTCCGAAGTAGTTTTGCCAACTTGGTTTTGCTTCCTTAATTATTTGAGGCGGATTTTCCTGCGCTATAAGGTTTATAGAAAGGAGTAAAATTGATATTGTTATAAGCTTTTTCATCTTTTTATATTTTGTTCGTTTGGTTATCCATTTTATTGTGTCCGCAAGAAAACTAATCGTTTTAGAGTTTTCTTACAAAAACTATTCAGCAGAATTAAATACCCAATAATATCCATACTTGCTATTCGGAATATAAACCCTTCCAATTCCTACAACTCTATTTTTAGGATTAATTAAATTCCTATAATGCCCTTTACTTTCAACCCAACCTTTGTAAGCAAATTTTGCTTTTTCTCTTCCTCCAGAAATATTTTCTGTCAGTAATTTGGATTGATTATAAAATTGTCCAATTCTTTCAAACATTAGGTTGGCAAAATAGACTCTTCCATCTTTACCGAGGTCATAACCTTGGTGACCAGAGTAATTTTGAGTTCCCATGTCGTAAGCATGGTACTTGCAAGCAGCAGATAATTCAAAATTTATTTCTACTGTCGATAAACCCAATCTTTTGCGTTCTTCATTAATGAGATCTAACATTTTTAGTTCTTCTTCATCAGTTTTATGATCGGAAAACTCATTACCAGTAGGTAAACCATAAAATTGTTCTTCTATTTTATTCTTTTCTGGCATCTCAAAAATAAAATCCCGATCTAACAAATAACCAGATTCTTCAAAACTTATAAAGCGATAAAACTTACTTTCCAGATCCAAATTATTATCAATTAATGTCGTTTCTTTGAAGTAGAAATAACCTGTAAATTTTATTGTGTCTCTATAGTCTAACCATTCTTCTTGATTACTAAATCCGTCTTTCTCACCGTATTTTTGAGACTTACGGGCATATTTGATGGCTTTTGCCATATTTTTTTGCTGTTTTAACTGATCTGATTCTACAGAAAATTTTCTCAATTGATCTTTGGATAAAAAATAATAGGGTACTGGATTCTTTTTGAAAATTTTGGAATAGCGTTTTGCAACAGCCTCGACTTTATCAGGTTGATTTTGTTCTAATTTTTGAAGTCTGTTGTGAAGTAGGTTTTGTGCATTTATGTTTGCAGTGAATGTTAAGCTTAACATCAGCAATATTGACACTAAAAAAGAGTTGTTTTTGTTAGATTGCATTTGTTCGTCTTTCTCTGATAATTTTAGAAACATATTTTTGAAATTTAATACTGAATAGCCAATCATTTTAAAAATCGATTTTTTATACGATCTCTAAGTCTTTGAAATCGATTCTGTTTCAGTAGGGCAGTGGACTCATAGTTAAATTGAGATGTCCAGTTAATCTCACATTCATTAAATCCGTCAAAACAGGCTATTGGTTTTAGGCCAAAAGCCATTAGAGTCATTATAAAACGTTCCAAGCCTCCAAAAGGATAATTATTTGTAGAAAATTCAGCAATACCAGCACTACTTTCTAAAACTTTAAGGTTATCTAATTCCACTTCGAAACCGTATTCCAAATAATTAAATATAGAGAGTACATCTGGACTACTGAAGTGGATTGATTCCTTGCTATCTTCTAAAAGATAATTCTTCAAAAACACATTTGCATAGTTTGGTATTAGCTCTTTCAACCTATAAATCTCAGGTTCTACTTGTTCATCTAAAAATTTGTTTAGCTCGTCAACAGCATCTGCCACTTTATCTTCAGGCATATTATCCCAGTCAAACTCTGGACCTGCTTCATCAAACTTAAAGTTAGGTTGCCTCACTTTTCCCATGTGTTTATAGAGTACTTGAAAATCTTCAAATTTGGAGGTGTTTGGTATTTGGAATTTGATGAAGAGCATGGGGTTGTTAGGTTATTATTTCATGTTAATTAATTTCTCGAATTATTTGGCAAAAACTTCCATCCAGAAAGTCCTGTTTTATCTTCTATAAATCTGGAGCTTTTTATGGCTTCAAACATTTGGGAATTACTATCATAGTCGGCAAAAGATCTTGAGTTCCACTCCACCCATT
>Ga0307967_1001075_pt1 | contig 17563 bp, 20 predicted proteins | sample OrgLakmetagen648_FD_201828 | JGI IMG/M metagenome (GOLD analysis project Ga0307967, IMG submission 201828) | Saline water microbial communities from Organic Lake, Antarctica - #648 | ecosystem: Environmental > Aquatic > Non-marine Saline and Alkaline > Saline | place: Antarctica: Organic Lake... | reverse complement strand
CGCTTACTAAATCAGTGTTCAACAAACCCTTCGGATCACTCTGCCGCAACGCCCATTCGACGATTTCCCTGCTTTCCTCAATAACGAGCCTCTCAGAACGATCACCTCCTGCCAGCTCCAGAACAGGAACCGTGCCTTTGGGACTGACCGCCAGCATCTGCGCCGGCTTGTTTTTTAGCACGATCTCCCGCAGCTCCACCGTCAGTCCGGCAAACAAGATCCCGAGCCGAGCGCGCATAGCGTAAGGACAACGACGGAAAGAATATAAACGAGGCAGCGAAAAAGTGATGGCGTGGCTCCTGGCTGAATCAACGACGCCGATCTTAACCGTTATAATAGCCCATTCACCAACAACCCGAGCTGACCGCTATGGCAAAAATCAAAAAGCAGCCACCGTCACCGCAAACCCAGGAGGAAGCCTTGACCATGGCAAAGGCGACTCAGCGGCCCCGGCAAAGCAAGGAGCAGACAAAAATGATCGCGCAGGGTATCGAGAAGGGCATTGATCAGTATAAAAAACAGCAAAAAGCCAAAGCCCGGGAAAAAGACAAACAGCGCAAAAAAGAAGAACACCAAACAGCGACCGAAAGCGCGGAACAAAATCCTGCAAAATCCGAGATCCGCTATCGAACCCCATGGCTACCTTGGGCGCTGCTACTGATCACCTGGGCTGGAATCGGTCTCTATATACTGGGCTTGGGCCTGGGGGGCTAAACGAATCAATGGCGGCCAGGTTCATGCTGGCGTCTTCGCGGATGGCGGCGTGCAGGCGACCGCCGGTTTCAAAAAATAGATCTGTCCCGGTTTTCTAGAATGTTGTTTATATCAAGAGTCCTCAGAAAAACCTGCGCTGTCCTCGAAAATACTCAAACCTCATAAGCCACCGCCTCAATAGCTGAATTTGCCAGTAAAGCGACCCCCATTGAATAAAGAACGAGGGGAACAAGATCCTCACTGTGCGGCTCATCGATAAATCCTTCGTAGAGATCCAAATCGCAAGCTTCCATCAGGAGGACGCCTGTTTTTATTACTAAAATCGGAATTTTTCAATAAAAAAAACTGCACGATCATTCGTACAACTTTCAGGTTTATCCCATAGAGAGCGCCCGCTCGCTTAGTCCTTGCTGTCTTTCTTTTTTCTTATCACCGTCACCAACGTAACAATGCAGATCGCGAATGCACCCAAGTACTCAACATGCAGCACGTCACCAATCGCCTCATGGCCTGAATGCGCCAGCACGTTCGCGGAAGCCACTAGCAGCCCCACACTGGCACTAATCTTTTGAATTCTTTTCATGTCTGTTTCTCCGTTAACGGTTTAAACCAAAACTGTTTGATCAGGCGGACGCAGCCACTTTTTCAGGCCTGCGCTCCGGCAGCATGCCGCGCTCCAGAATGAAGCTGATGATGGTTTCCAGGCCTACGCCGTCGTACAGGTTGGTGAACACGAAGGGGCGTTCGCCACGCATTTTTTTGGAGTCGCGTTCCATTACATCCAGGGAGGCGTGTACCTGTTCGGCGATGTCGATCTTGTTGATGATCAGCAGGTCGGATTTGGTGATGCCGGGGCCGCCTTTTCTGGGGATTTTGTCGCCGGCGGATACGTCGATCACGTACAGGGTAAGATCAGACAGCTCCGGGCTGAAGGTGGCAGACAGGTTGTCGCCACCGGATTCGATCATCACCAGTTCCAGGTTGGGGTGGCGGCTTTGAAGGTCGTCGATGGCGGCCAGGTTCATGCTGGCGTCTTCGCGTATGGCGGTGTGGGGGCAACCGCCGGTTTCTACGCCGAGGATGCGGTCGGCTGGCAGGGCATCGTGCTTGAGGAGGAAGTCGGCGTCCTCTCTGGTGTAGATGTCGTTGGTGACGACGGCGATGTCGTAGTGGTCTTTCAGGGCTTTGCACAGTTGGCGCAGCAAGGCGGTTTTGCCGGAGCCTACCGGGCCGCCGACGCCTACTCTCAGGCAATGGGTCATGGCTGTATTTCCTCTGTTTTTCTTCAGCTTCTGAATAGCCGCGAATACTGGGTTTCGTGGTGCGCGCTGCCCAATGCCAAACCAGGCAAGATCGGGCCGAGTTCTTTGTCTTTGCGTTGCAGGGCCTGATCCACGGCGTCCACCAATTGTGGCCGTAGCTGTTCTATCAAGCGCTGGGCGGCGGTATGGCCCAGGGGCATGGCTTTGCAGGCCACCGCCAGCTGGTTTTCCATCCAGGCCCAGGAGAAGCCCAGCAGTGCCTGGCGCATGGGCACATAGCGAAGATGGGCGGCCCAGGCGAAGACGGTCAGGTAGGCGGGCTCTTCCGGCATCTGGCCGTCTTCCGGCATCAGGTGCAGGCTGGTCAGCAGGCGCACCAGTGCCGCACCCATGCGCATGTCTTCGTCGCACAGCTCGGCGGTTTCACGGGACGCCAGCAAGGATGCGTTCCAGTTCGCAATGGCATCGGCGTCTCCCCTGGCCCAGGCTTTTTGCAGGCGCATCAGCAACGGCAGTTCGCAGCGGGTCATGCCGTCTTCCAGCACCCCTTCCAGCCATTGGCCGAGTTGCTTTTCGTTCTTGACCCAACCCAGTTCAAAGGCGCTTTCCAGCCCTTGCGACCAGGCGAATGAACCGATGGGCAGCGCGGGGCTGACCAGTTGCATGAGCCCAAGGAGGGCGAGATCGTCTATGGCGGTTTCGTGTTTACTCATGATTATGGCCGTGTCCGTGCTTGTGGCCGTTGCCATGGTCGTGGCTCTCGCTGTAACTATGGCTCTGGCTGTAAGTTTGGGCATGCGTAATGCCGGCGTGTGCGTAGGCGCCCGGCTCCGGGTCAAACGGGGCCTGGTGGTGAATCAGAGTGGCGCCGAGGCGTTCGGCGAGTTCTTCCAGTACGTGATCCGGCGGAAAGCGCACGTAGCCGCGGGTGCCGGCTTTGGCGGTCAGTTCTTCGCCGATGGCCAGTGAAACATGGCGATTGCCCAGGTGATAGCACAATCGGGCCATGGGTATGCCCATTTCTATGTAAGCGCTCACTACCGGTTCTTCAGCCGCCCTTATGCGGATGATCTCGCCGGTTTTGGCTCCCAGGCAGGCGCCGTCCCGCAGCACCGGGCCACGGTCGAGAAACAGGCCGACGTCGTGACCGGTGTCTGTTTTTGCCCGCAGGCGGCCGCGCTGGCGCGATTCGTAGGGCAGCGTGAGGTGGTCGTGAATTTCGCTGGCTTCTACCAGGCCGACTCGTTGTGTTAGTTCAAGCATGTTTCTCTCCTTAAAACAGCCACCATGCTTTCGTTAAAAAAGATGGTACAGCTGGGCCAGTGGCAATTCGGTGGCTGGCTCGCAGGTCAGCAGTTCGCCATCGGCGTGTACTTCGTAAGTCTGCGGGTCCACGGTGATGTGGGGGCAGGCGTCGTTCAGTTTCAGGTCGCCCTTGCGCACGTTCCGCACGTTTTTACAGGCCGACATTGTGCTGTTCAGCCCCAGTTCCTTGCCGATACCGGCATCCAGCGCGGCCTGGCTGACAAAGCTCAGGCGGGTGGCGCTGGCCGCCCGGCCTAACGCACCAAACATCATGCGGTAGTGGACTGGCTGGGGCGTGGGGATGGAGGCATTGGGGTCGCCCATGGGTGCGGCGGCGATCATTCCGCCTTTGATGATCAGGGCGGGCTTTACGCCAAAGAAGGCCGGATCCCACAGCACCAGGTCCGCCAGCTTGCCCACTTCCACGGAGCCCACTTCGTGTGCGATGCCGTGGGTGATGGCGGGGTTGATGGTGTACTTGGCGATGAAGCGGCGGGCGCGGATGTTGTCGGCGCCGCGCTCAGTGTCTTCCGGCAGCAGGCCGCGTTGGACTTTCATTTTGTGGGCGGTTTGCCAGGTACGACACACCACTTCGCCCACCCGGCCCATGGCCTGGGAATCCGAGGCGATCATGGAGATCACCCCCATGTCCTGAAGCATGTCTTCTGCGGCGATGGTCTCGCGGCGGATACGGGAATCGGCGAAGGCGACGTCTTCGGGGATGTTGGGGTCCAGATGGTGGCAGACCATGAGCATGTCGAGGTGTTCGTCGATGGTGTTCACGGTGTAGGGCCGGGTCGGGTTGGTGGACGACGGCAGTACGTAATCCTTGGAGCAGGCGGTGATGATGTCCGGTGCGTGGCCGCCCCCTGCCCCTTCGGTGTGGTAGGTGTGGATGCAGCGGCCTTTGAAGGCGGCCAGGGTGTCTTCCACAAACCCGGATTCGTTCAGGGTGTCGGTGTGGATGGCGATCTGTACGTCGTACTTTTCAGCGACGTTCAGGCAGTTGTCGATGGAAGCCGGGGTGGTGCCCCAGTCTTCGTGGAGTTTCAGGCCCATGGCGCCGGCTTTGAGTTGCAGTTCCAGGGATTCGGGCAGGCTGGCGTTGCCTTTGCCCAGGAAGCCGATGTTCATGGGCATGTCGTCGACGGCCTGGAGCATTTTGCCGATGTGCCAGGGGCCGGGGGTGCAGGTGGTGGCGTTGGTGCCTGTGGCGGGGCCGGTGCCGCCGCCGAGCATGGTGGTGATGCCGCTCATCAGGGCTTCTTCGATCAGCTGTGGGCAGATGAAGTGGATGTGGGCATCGAGACCGCCGGCGGTGAGGATTTTGCCTTCGCCTGCGATGATTTCGGTGCCGGGGCCGATGACGAGGGTGACGTCTGGCTGGGTGTCGGGGTTGCCGGCTTTGCCGATGGCGACGATTCGGCCTTTTTGCAGGCCGACGTCGGCTTTTACGATGCCCCACCAGTCGAGTATCAGGGCGTTGGTGATGACGGTGTCCATGACGGTGTCGTCAGCAAGCTGGCTCTGGCCCATGCCATCGCGGATGACTTTGCCGCCGCCGAATTTTACTTCGTCGCCGTAGTGGGTGGCGTCGCTTTCGACTTCGATCCACAGTTCGGTGTCGCCCAGTCTGACGCGGTCGCCGGTGGTGGGGCCGTACATGTCGGCGTAGGCTTGTCTGGTGATTTTCATTGAGTGTCCTCCAGCTTGCCCATGACCTCTTGGCGGAAACCGTAAATCTCTCGCTTGCCTGCGAAGGGTATTAACGTCACTTCGCGGGTTTGACCGGGTTCGAATCGAATGGCGCTGCCGGCGGCTACGTCCAGGCGGTAACCCCTGGCCTTGGCGCGGTCGAAGTCCAGGGCCGGGTTGGCTTCGGCGAAGTGGTAGTGGGAACCGATCTGGATCGGGCGGTCGCCGGTGTTGCCGACTTCTACCGTGATGCGTTCGCGGCCTTCGCAGAGTTCGATGTCGCCGTCTTTGAGGTCGTATTCTCCGGGGATCATTGCAACCTCCTTAAACGATTGGGTTGTGGACGGTGACGAGTTTGGTGCCGTCCGGGAAGGTGGCTTCTACCTGCACTTCGTCGACCATTTCAGGCACGCCTTCCATGACGTCGTCGCGGGTGAGGATTTCGGTGCCGGCGGTCATCATTTCAGCCACGGAGCGGCCTTCGCGGGCGCCTTCCATGATTTCGGCGCTGATCAGGGCTACTGCTTCTGGATAGTTGAGCTTCAGGCCTTTGGCCTTGCGGCGTTCTGCTAACAGAGCTGCGGTGAACAGCATGAGCTTGTCTTTGTCTCTTGGGGTTAGTTCCATTTTTGTTCTCCTACTAAACTGGAGTTCGTCGGCAGGAGGGAAGGGGTGTCCGGGATACGCTGTGAATACGTCCCTGTACGCTCGACAAAAACATCCATGTTTTTGACGATCCCGGACACCCCTTCCCTCCTGCCTTGTTAAACATTTGAGTAGCCTACTCAGGTCAGCCAGATTCTTGGGACAACTGCTGATTGGCCCGTTAACAAGGGCCTTAAAATTTCCCAAGCACTCTGGCAGATTTTCCAGGCTTCATTTCTTTCATTTCCTAAGTAACGCAACAGAACGACACCGCGACGGCGCGTTATTGCCCAGTTCTTTGATTCCGGTAACTGTTCGCGAATGACCTCAATCGCACCCGCTTCATTGTCCAGACCGACCACCCACAGGGTGGCCTGAACGGTGGCGCCGCCCTGCCCCCATTTGCCTTCGAAACGGGCGTGCGTTGGGTCGAGGATCTGGCGTTCGAGCCAGGCCGGTTTGCCATCAACACTGAGACTAAAACGCTGCTCGAGGTGGCCGGTGATGAATGGCAGGTTGCCGACCGGGCGGCCTAACGCGAGGACTTCCCAGCCGATGCATTTGGCGCCGGATTCGAGTTCGATGGTGGTGGTTTGTTCGCCTTTGGAGCCGTTGAAGGCCAGGGTTTCCTGGGGGAGGTATTCCAGTACCCCATCCTTCGCGACGTTCAATGTGGTGTGCTGGCCCCAGGCGACGCCGTTGCGGTCGGCTTTGTAGAGTTTGGTGGCGGCCGGGGTGGTTACCAGGCTGTGGGCACCGGGGCCGACGGAGACGTCTATTTTCAGGGCGTCGCCGCTGACCAGGCCGCCGGGTGGGTGCAACATATACACATGGCAGCAGCCGGTTTTGCCTTCGGGGTAGAACGGGCGTTGGACCCGCAATGGGCCCTGATGGCGTATGCGGGTCATGCGGGTGATGGTTTGTTCGCGCTCCTGTCTTGCTTCGAAACCCAACGACAGGGAGGCGGCCCAGTGTCGGGTTTCGTCGAAGCGGTGGCCGGAGTCCTCTTTCGGTAGGGGGTCCGCTGGGTGGGCTGAAATAGCCTCAAAGACTGTCATACGGTCAGGTGCTTCTTGATCAGTTCGTCCGACAGTTCCGCAATTTCGCCCCCGGCGACTCGGCGGCCGCGGTCCATGATGGCGAAGTTGTCGGCGTATTTGCGGGCGAAGGGCAGTTTCTGTTCCACCAGCAGAACCGTCAGGCCGTCTTCTTCGATCAGGCGGCGGATGACTTCGCCGATCTGGGCGACGATGTTGGGCTGGATGCCTTCGCCGGGTTCGTCGAGGATCAGCAGGCGCGGTTCGATCACCAGTGCCCGGCCGATGGCCAGTTGCTGTTGCTGGCCGCCGGAAAGGTCGCCGCCGCGGCGGTTTTTCATTTCCTTGAGCACCGGGAACAGTTCGTAGATCCGTTCGGGGATTTTCTTGCTGCCGTCCTTTCGCACGGCCAGGCCAACGCGGAGGTTTTCCTCCACCGTGAGCAGCGGGAAGATCTGGCGGCCCTGGGGCACGTATCCGATGCCGAGGCGGGAGCGGTCTTCGACTTTTTTCTGGGTCAGGTCCAGGTCGCCGGCGAATTCGATGCGGCCGCTTTTGACGGTTTCCTCGCCCATCACGCATTTCATCAGGGTGGTTTTGCCCACGCCGTTGCGGCCCATGACGCAGGTGCATTTGCCTTGCGGCACGTCCAGTTCCAGATCCCATAGGGTGTGGCTTTCACCGTAGTACTGGTTGAGTTTGCTGATGGTAAGCATTTAGGCCTCCTCCCCCAGATACACCTTGATGACTTCCGGGTCGTTAGAGACCTGGTCCATGGTGCCTTCCGCCAGCACGCTGCCCTGGTGCAGCACAGTGACTTTGCGGGCGATGGAGCGCACGAAGCCCATGTCGTGTTCCACCACCACCACTGACTGTTTGCCCGCCAGGCTGGTGAGCAGTTCGGCGGTGCGTTCCATTTCCTGTTCGGTCATGCCCGCAACCGGCTCATCTACTAATAGTAGACGCGGTTTCTGCATCAGCAGCATGCCGATTTCCAGCCACTGCTTCTGGCCGTGGGAGAGAATGCCGGCCAGGCTGTCACGAAGGTCTTTAAGGCCGATGGTTTCGAGCACTTCGTCGATGCGCTCACGATATTCCGGGCGCATGATGGCCCGCAGTGTGGGAATGATGCGCTTGTCGGTGGCCATGGCCAGTTCGAGGTTTTCGAAGACTGTTAACGCTTCGAATACGGTCGGTTTCTGGAACTTGCGGCCGATGCCCAGGCTGGCGATGTCGGGCTCGTTCATGGTCAGCAGGTTGTGGCGGCTGCCGAACCAGACGGAGCCGGTGTCCGGGGCGGTCTTGCCGGTGATGATGTCCATCATGGTGGTTTTACCGGCGCCGTTGGGGCCGATAATGCAGCGCAGTTCGCCGTCGTCGATGGTCAGGTTCAGGTTGTTGATGGCTTTGAAGCCGTCAAAGCTGACGTTCACGTCTTCCAGGTACAGGATCGGGCCGTGGCGGGTATCCACTGGGGATGCAATCGGCGTCAGAAATTCGAAGACCCGGTCCCGGTTGGCAAATTCGTCCAGCAGGCTCATGTAGTTGCCTCCTTGCGGCGGCTGGCCAGCAGGCCGGCGATGCCTTTTGGCAGAAATACTGTCACCAGCACGAAAAGGCCACCGAGCATAAACAGCCAGGCGTCCGGCATCACGCCGGTGAACACGGTTTTGGCGTAGTTCACCAGGATGGCGCCAATCACTGCGCCGTAAAGCGTCGCGCGACCACCCAGAGCCACCCACACCACAATTTCGATGGAGAAGATGGGCGAGAATTCGCTGGGGTTGATGATGCCCACCTGGGGCACGTAGAGCGCGCCCGCCACACCCGCGATCATGGCCGACACCACGAACACGAACAGCTGCACCCGTTCCACCCGATACCCCAGGAAACGGGTGCGGGCCTCGGCGTCGCGGCAGGCCACGCTGACCCGGCCCAGTTTGCTGGTGACGATGCCGCGGCAGACCAGGTAGCCAATCGCCAGGGCAATGCCGGAAGCGATAAACAGCCCCAGCCGGGTGGCGTCGGTGCGCAGGTTAAAGCCGAGGAGGTCGCGAAAATCGGTCAGGCCGTTGTTGCCGCCGAAACCCATTTCGTTGCGGAAGAAGGCCAGCATCAGTGCGAAGGTCAGCGCCTGGGTAATGATGGACAGGTAGACCCCGGTGACCCGCGAACGGAAGGCCAGGAAACCGAACACCAGGGCCAGAATGCCCGGCGCCAGTATCACCATCAGGAAGGCGAACCAGGCCATGTCGAAACCCAGCCAGAACCAGGGCAGTTCCTGCCAGTTCAGGAACACCATAAAGTCGGGCAGTATCGGATCGCCGTAGGTGCCCCTGTCACCGATCTGGCGCATCAGGTACATGCCCATGGCATAGCCGCCCAGGGCAAAAAAGGCCCCGTGGCCCAGGCTGAGAATGCCCAGATAGCCCCATACCAGATCCACCGCCACCGCCAGCAGCGCGTAGCACAGGTATTTGCCCATCAGGGTGACGGTGAAGGAACTGACGTAAAAGGCACTGTCTTCTGGCATCGCCAGATGCAGGAAAGTGACCACAATCAGGGCCGCAAACAGCACACCCAGAAAGGTTTGGGTGGAGCGTTCACGCAGAGGTCGCGTTAACCACATAGCTTAACCCTCCGCCGCTCGGCCTTTCTGGGGAAAGAGCCCCTTTGGCCGTTTCTGGATGAACAGGATGATGAAGACCAGCACGATGATTTTCGCGAGGACGGCACCGGCCCAGGGTTCCAGCAGCTGGTTGATGGTGCCGAGTGACAGGCCCGCAATCAGCGTGCCCCACAGATTTCCAACGCCGCCGAACACCACCACCATGAACGAATCGATGATGTAGTTCTGGCCCAGATTAGGGCCGACGTTGGTCAGCTGGGACAGCGCCACACCGGCCAACCCGGCGACGCCAGAGCCCAGGGCAAACGTCATGATGTCCACACGCGTCGCGCGGATACCCATGGAACGGGCCATGTTGCGGTTCTGGGTGACGGCGCGCACTTCCAGGCCCAGGCGGGTCTTGCGCATGATCAGCATCAACCCGGCAAACACGATCAGGGCAAACGCCAGCACGTACATGCGGTTCAGGGTCAGCGACAGCGCATCGTTGATCACCAGCGAGCCGCTCATCCACTCCGGCGTGACCACCGTGCGGTTCTGGGGGGAGATCACCGTGCGCACCAGTTGCTGCAGAATCAGGCTGATGCCGAAGGTGGCCAGCAGGGTTTCCAGCGGGCGGCCTTTGAGGAACTGAATCACGCTGCGTTCGATGATGATGCCCGCCGTAGCCGCCACCAGAAAACCGGCGGGTATTGAGAGAATCAGCGCCAGGCCCGGCTGGCCCGGCAACAGTTGCTGTACGCCCCAGGTCGTGTAGGCGCCAAGCATGATCAGTTCGCCGTGGGCCATGTTGATGACGCCCATAACGCCGAAGGTGATGGCAAGGCCGATGGCGGCCAGCACCAGAACGGAGCCAAGAGACAGCCCGAAATACAGGGTCTCGGCAGCGTTGTTCAGTTTGAGTTTCTGTTCAATGGTCGCCAGAGCCTGCCTGGCTTTGGTCGCCAGCGCCGGGTTATCGCCCCGGACCGCTTCACTGAGGGCGGCCCGGGCGCGGGGATGCAGGCTGCCGGACAGCTCTTCGACGGCGTCAAGATCGCCCTCGCCCACCCGATAAATGGCCAGGGCGGACCGTATGCGTTCGCGCACTGCGGCGCTTTCTTCCAGCTCCAGCCGCGCCTCCAGTGGTTCAACCAGTGTGGCGTCCACTTTGCCCATCATTTCCCGTGCGGAGGCTTCACGCACATCAGGGTCGGCGGCGTTCAGGTCCAGCATGGCGAGGATGCCAACCAGCTGGCCCCGTATTCTGTTGTTGATGGCGACTCTGTCCAGCTCACGGCGGGACATTTCGCCCATGTTCTCTCCGGTCAGCGGGTCGGCAATTTCCCAGTCCCGGCCCCGGTTGTTCAGTACGAGTACGACCTGTCCCGTGTCTTTGACGCGGCTCAGTCGGTTCCTGCCATAGGCTTCGATCCAGCCGCGGGCGCGTTCGTCGCCGCTGCTGACAATGGCATTAATGGCTTCTTCTACTTTGCTGTCCGGCGCTTCCGCCAGATTGGTCAATAGTTTCTGTCCTTGATCTATGCCCTGGTCTTCGCCTGCGTCTTCCGTCTGCGCAGAGGCGGCAATCGGCAGGGCCAGAATCAGAGCAAACAACAGTTGCGTGAGCGATCGGATGATGCCCATGTTGGTGTCCTGTCGGTTGAAAGCGTGTTGCGCAAACGTCAACCCGGCAACAAAAATGCCACCGGGCTGACGATCTAACGGTCTTGCGTTTGCCAGAACTGGCTATCAGTTTGACTCGGCAGCCATCTCACCGGCAGATGCGCCGCACTTGCCGGTTGCGGTGTTGAAGGTTCCGCAGAACATCGGCTTGCGCCAGTCAGCAATCATGTCCCGTGAACCGGGCAGGTAGTCAGACCAGGCATCGCCCGCTACAAGACCCGAGGTTTCCCAGACTACGGAGAACTGGCCGTTGTCCTGGATTTCACCGATCAGCACCGGCTTGGTGATGTGGTGGTTGGGCATCATGGCGGAGTAGCCGCCGGTCAGATTGGGCACGGCAACACCGATGATGGCGTCTTTAACCGCATCCACTTCGGTGGTGCCGGCTTTCCTGACGGCCTCTATCCACATGTTGAAACCGATGTAGTGTGCTTCCATCGGGTCATTGGTCACGGCGCTTTCATCACCGGTGTGGGCAACCCACTCATCGATGAAGTCGTAGTTGGCGTCGCTGTCTACGCTCATGAAGTAGTTCCACGCGGCCAGGTGACCCACCAGTGGGCCGGTGTCGATACCGGATAGCTCCTGCTCGCCTACCGAAAAGGCAACAACCGGAATGTCAGAGGCGGCTATGCCCTGGTTACCCAATTCGCGGTAGAACGGCACGTTGGCGTCGCCGTTGATGGTGGATACCACGGCGGTCTTCTTGCCGGCAGAGCCGAAATCCTTGATGTCAGACACGATGTTCTGCCAATCGGAATGCCCGAAAGGCGTGTAGTTGATCATGATGTCTTCCTTGGCGACGCCCATGTCCATCAGGTAGGTCTCAAGGATTTTGTTGGTGGTTCGCGGGTAAACGTAGTCCGTGCCCGCCAATACCCAGCGCTCTACGCCGATGTTGTTCATCAGGTAGTTAACGGCAGGGATTGCCTGCTGGTTGGGGGCGGCGCCAGTGTAGAAAACGTTTTCGGAAGATTCTTCACCTTCGTACTGGACCGGGTAGAACAACAGGCCGTTCAGTTCTTCGATGACAGGAAGAACCGACTTCCGGGAAACCGAGGTCCAGTTGCCGAAAATGACGTCGACTTCTTCCTGGGCAAGCAGTTCGCGGGCTTTCTCGGCAAACAGCGGCCAGTTAGAGGCGGGATCCACAACAACCGCTTCAAGCTGACGGCCCAGAACGCCACCCTCGGCGTTTTGCTTGGCGATCAACATTTCAACTGTGTCTTTCAACACGGTTTCACTGATGGCCATAGTTCCGGACAACGAGTGCAAAATGCCGACCTTGATTGGGTCTTCAGCGGCAACTGAATTCAGGGAGATAGAAAGTGCAAGAGCAGAAAGTCCAAGTTTCACGTGTTTTGTAATGCTCATTTGTGCGTCCTTTTCCTGGTTTGGTAATTCTGTTTCTAGTTGTTCCCGCACACGCTCTGCATCTGTCGTGCCACAACACATTTTACTTCATACATTTCAACAATTTGTTACAAACCGTCAGAAGCAACAAACACCCGCGAACGCATCCCATTGGTGCGCACGCGCTGGCAAACACTTCTTTTGCACCGGCAAAGGGCGCTACCGAAACGCTGCGCCTTGATTTGGTGCCAATTCTTCTGCCTCAGGGCAATATAAATTGTTGAATTTCGGTTCATTATTTGGAATCCGGCTGATTACAGGTTCGTGAGAGATGTCGCACAAACAGCAGAGCGTATGTCCGATTTCTGCTAATTAATGCATCAGTAATATGTAAACGGTCACGGATGACCGATCAGCAAGGACAGCTGGATCAGGGAAGACAGCTCCAAGGATCAGGAGCCGGCCCAGGGAACAGGGGCTTACAGGGATGAACGACGGGGAACACGCGCACAGGATGTGCCGCCGCCTGAAGGATCAGGCACAGGGTCAGCCACGGACTTTGGTTCACATGGACAGTGGGCCAGGTTCCGTGCACTTTTCAGCCCCCACCGACGATTCCCGACTGACCTGCTCCTCGCTTTGCCGGCCTGATGTGACTTCAATCACACGTCTGAAACCGTATTAGGGAGCTTAGAATATGAAACGCACGCCGATTTTCGCCATGCTACTGTTAACCTTCAGCCTTTTGTCCGGCTTTGCTTATGCCGAACCTGCCCAAGTAGACATCAACACCGCCACCGTCGAAGTGCTTGCCAGCCTTGATGGCGTTGGCGAAACCAAAGCGCAAGCGATTGTGGACTATCGAACTGAAAATGGCCCTTTCCAGTCCGCAGATGACCTGACCGCCGTCAACGGCATCGGCGAACGCACACTGGAAAAGAACGCAGACCGCCTGACGATCAAGTAAACACGCCAAACCGCGCCGCGGGAGCAGGCGCCGGTGAAAACTCCGGCAGAGCCAGCCCGCGGTGGCATCGCCAATAGCGCATCGCCAATAAATAGAAAGCGCCGTACCCTCCCTCCGCTAAATGTGTAGCAATTCCCACCAGGCTTTGCCAGCCCAACGCTGGCGTGAGAGCATACCGACCAAGGCACTGCTAACACTCGGCCCGGCCAAGACGGCGGATGTGAAACAAACCCCGAGTTATAACTTAAGCAACCGAAAGGGACTGATTGTGCTGGTTATTGAATGATTCGAGGCGCTCTATTGATTGCCCTGGCCGCATTGCTATGGGCGACCACTGGCATTGTGGCAAAATTCCTGTTTACCGGTTCCGACCTCCAGGCCATTTCTCTCGGCTTTTTGCGGCTGGCCGTGGCATTGCCGTTTTTCTTTATGCTGATGTTGCGGGAACAGACTGCCGAAGCTCGAAGCGCCAGGGCCCAGTCGCGCGCGCCCTGGAGGCTGTCGCGTAAAGCTCTGATACCGTTGCTGGCTCTGGGCGTTTTTCAGGCCTTTTATCAGGGCAGCTACCTGCTGGCCGTTGACCTGACCGGCGCGGGCATCGCCACTCTGATAGCCCTGTGCCTGGCACCGGTTCTGGTGGCCATTATGGCGGCGCCCTTGCTGGGAGAAAAACCGGGGATTGTGACCATCCTGGCGCTGATCGCAGCCATTGCGGGAACGGCCATGCTGGTGATCAGCGATATGGAAAGCGCCGGCGAGCTGCGCCTGGCCGGCATTCTGATCGCGGTATTCGCCGCCTTTGTTTACGCTGGTTTCACGCTGACCAGCCGGCACAGCTCCACCGGCGCGCCCGTCTTCACCACCGCTTTTATCTGCTTTTTAACCGCCGCAATTGTTCTGCTGCCGGTGGTCTGGGCCATCGGTGGCTTCGAGGGCATGGCAAGCCTGAATGTCTGGCAATGGCTGATGGTCATTTTCATTGGCGTGGTGCCCACCTGTATCGGGTACCTGAGCTTTTTTGCGGGTATGAGAACCACACCAGCTACCCTTTCCAGCATTATCGTGACGCTGGAACCCCTGTTCGTGGCACTGCTGGCCTGGGTATTTCTGGGAGAAGTTCTGGGTGTGGTCGGTATGACCGGGGCCGCGATTCTGACCGCCGCGGTGGTTGTAGCTTCCAGAAGCAGCGCCCGGCAAGCGCCGGGAACTGCCTGACTGTCACCTGAGCAGGCTCTGTAAAAGGGTCTTGCTCAGTCTTCTTTTCGCTGCTTTTGCATCATGTCTGGTTGCAGAATCTCGATCCAGTAGCCGTCCGGGTCTTTCACGAACGCCAGCCCCTTCATCTTGCCGTCGTCCGGCTTTTTCACGAACTCCACCCCCAGCTGTTCAAACCGGTCACACGCGGCGTAAACGTCCGGCACGGCAAAACCGATATGGCCAAATCCCTGGGGCTGGTCGTTGCCGTTGTGGTAGCTGAAATCCGCGTCGTTTTCCGTGCCCCAGTTGTGGGTCAGTTCCAGCATGGCTTCGCGGCCGAAGATAAAGGTGGTGCGGTGGGCGTCGTCGTTGGGCACCGTATTGGCCTGACGATCGTCAAGGAACGCCAGGAAATAGAGGGTAAATTTCATTTCCGGGAAGTCGAGTTTTCTGACCAGGCGCATGCCCATCACGCGGGTGTAGAAGTCCATGGACTGCTCTGGATCTTTGATCCGCATCATGGTCTGGTTGAAGACGTAGCCTTCGGTTTCCGGGACCGGTTCTTCATGCAGACCGGGGGCTTGTTCGAAGTGCCTGGGCATAGGGAGACTCTCTCTGTTTGCGTCACGTTTATCCTTTATACCTGCGTGCGCTTCGGGCCGATTTCAAGGCCAACCCATGGTCAGGCCAACTGGCTTTCTTCGCCTTCGTAATACGCCTCTACCCTGGGATTCATGACCTTTTTCCAAAGGGGCGGGAAAAGCGCCAACAGAATCATGGCGGTGTAGCCTGCGGGCAGCTGGGGCGCGATTTCGTGGTGGCGAAGGACCTGGTAACGGCGTTTGGCCCAGGCGTGGTGATCACTATGGCGCTGCAGATGGAACAGGAACACGTTCGTCAGGAAGTAATTGGAGTTCCAGCTGTGTTCGGGTCCGGTCCGTTCGTAGCGGCCGTTTTTCAGTTTGCGACGATGCAGGCCGTAATGCTCCAGGTAGTTCACCACTTCCAGCATGTTCAGGGCGATGAAACTCTGGCCAAGGAAAAACACAGCACCCAGCCAGCCGAAGGCCAGGGTAAATCCGATCAGTGCCAGCGCCGACAGGCAATACCACCAGATCAGTTCATTGCGCCAGTGCAATGCGCCCAGGCCTTTTTTGCGAAGGCGTTCAGCTTCCAGGCGCCAGGCGTTCATGAAGTTGCGGGCGTAAGCCCGGGGCAGGAAATTGTAGAGGGTTTGATTGTAACGCGAGGACGAGGCGTCTTCAGGGGTGGATACATGCACGTGATGGCCACGCAGGTGCTCTACTTTAAAACCGGCATAGACCATCAGCGACAGCAAAAATCCACCGGCCAGGGTTTCCAGCTTTTCGTCTTTGTGGATCATTTCGTGGGCCACATTGATACCCAGGCCACCGATGACGCCAATGGATATCACCCAGCCCAACCCGCCAACAAATGAAAAGGGCTCCGCGGCCAGCACCACCATGCTCCAGACCAGCAGTACCGCGTAAGCGGGCACCCAGCCCAGGGTCATTATCCGGTAGAACCATTCGCTGTTCATTTTCGGGGTTTCGGTTTCTTCGTCAGGGTTCAGGGCGTCTTTACCCAGAATGAAATCCAGCACCGGGATGACGCCAAATATGAAAAAGGGCACGCCCCAGGCGAACAGGTTCAGCAAGCCGGTGGCCGTTCCGGCCTCCAGCATCAGTAACGGCAGCATCAACGGCATGACCGCGATCAGATAGCTGTACTTCTTAAGCGTAAACAATATTTTGCGTCGGGTTTTTCCGGAGCTCCTGATCATCAGATTTAAACTCACAATGCGTCCCTCTTTTCGACTGCAGTGGATCCTGGCTCTCTATCGCCAGTCTATAATTGCTATATTGTAGGACAATATGACAGTAGTCAAGAGAAACGATGGGGTTATAGCCCCCGGATACGTCGAAAGGAGAGCCTCTTACCGTTCAATAGTCTGCAAATCAGCCGGTTGTCGCTGTGGTAAACTGCGACTTTACGGCTGGTCAGAGCGCCTCTATGGATTTTCAGGTCCCGAACACACTTGCGGAGCAAATCGCCAACTATCTGGCGGAACGCATCATGACCGGTCAGATTCGGCCGGGCGCGCGCGTGCAGGAAGCCACAATCGCAACCGAGCTGCACGTCAGCCGGGCATCGGTCAAAGAGGCGCTTTACACGCTTGAACGCTGGCACCTGATAGAGATCATCCCCCGCAAAGGCGCCATGGCAACGCAACTGGATGCCGTTCACGCCTCGGAGCTCTACGATGTGTACATGCATCTTCTTATGATGCTGGTGCGTCGACTGTGCGAGCGCTGGACGGACGAAGATCAGCCACTGCTGACGGAGGCGGTGCAGGAAGTGACTCAACAGATGCATAATCGCCAGGCCAATATCACCGCCGTGGTGGAGTCCAGTTTCCGGGTGATGGACGTGTGCTGTGGCGTGGTCAACAATCCCTACCTGACCGAAGCCCTGAGTAATTTCAAACCCGCCGTCAGCCGCGCTTATTACTTGAGCGCAGACCGTTACCGGCAGGATCTGGACCGCTCCGGCCAGTTCTTTACCCGACTGACCCAGGCCATTCTGGCGCGGGATTCAGACAAGGCCGCCGAGCTGATCACCAACTTTGCCAACCATCAGAAAGCCCTGATTCAACAGGCGCTGGCCGTTTCATGACCGCACCCGCCGACGACCGCTACCGCAGCAACGCATCCGGCCGACGACTGGCACTGTTCACTCTGATCTTTATCCTTATGACCGCAGCGGGGCTTTACGCGGTTTACGATCAGTTTGCGGGCCGCAGCTTCAGCGTCGATACCCGCCTACTGAGCCCGGGCACTCTTCTGGCGGTCGGTGCATTGTTGCTGGTGTATTTTGCCGCTGACGGCCTTCGGCTTTACTACACGCTGCGATCGCTCGGACATAAAGTGCCTCTGTCTGTGATTGCGCGGCTGGTGTTTATCAATCTGTTTTTCTCCAACGTGACCCCCATGGCGACCGGCGGTGGTTTTGCCCAGATCTGGTATTTACAGAACCATGGCGTTCCTCTTGGGCGGGCAACGGCGGCGACCAC
>Ga0307967_1001067_pt1 | contig 17612 bp, 15 predicted proteins | sample OrgLakmetagen648_FD_201828 | JGI IMG/M metagenome (GOLD analysis project Ga0307967, IMG submission 201828) | Saline water microbial communities from Organic Lake, Antarctica - #648 | ecosystem: Environmental > Aquatic > Non-marine Saline and Alkaline > Saline | place: Antarctica: Organic Lake... | reverse complement strand
AATATTAGCTTCTGATTCGTTTCAACTTTACTACTGTTTTTTCATACAAATTTAAAACTCTTTTTCATAAATTCCGGCCTGTTTTAGAATACTGCTAAGAGTTCCTTAGGTAAGTCTTTATTATGCATAGGAACAATAACTCTTTTAGAACGACTAGGAAGCTTTTAGATTTGGTGGCTGCCAGAAACCCTATCAAAAACAAAACCTTTTTTCAGAAGTAATTTGATGAGTTTTTTAGAAGTATAAGCAGGTAAAATACTCATACCGTTACAGAAATAAGATGTTCAAAGGTGTTGTCTTCAGTAGGATTGGGATCGTTGTTCGCACTTAAACTTTCTAAATAGTGTCTTTTACCATTTCCAAAGCTTCCTTAAGTGTCTCTCCAAAAGTTATGCAACAGGTAAGGGCAGGAACAATTGCGGTATAACCTCCTTCTGGTTCTTTTTGAAATAATGTTCTGTATGTAAGTGTTTACATATTTTTATTATTTAAGTCCATTAACGAACCAAATTTTACTGTATCTGCTAAATAGTGAACGATACACAAATACACGAAACTAATAGATTGCAATCAAATTAAAAAAAAATAGAATTTTGTCAGTCTTTAACCTTCACAGAAATCTCCATATCGAAAACAGCAACAACTTCATTATCTGTGTTTTTCGCCTCAACTTTTATCCATTTATTAACACGTTCCTTAGTTGACATCGCTTCATCGAAAGCTTGTTTAACCAATTGGCCTTCATCAGAATTAAAATAAACATCTGTCATTGCACGTTTTAAAAATTCCGCTTTTACCGCTTTAAAAGCAAATGAAACTTTAACTCCAGATTCTTCAGCAAAGTAAAAAGCGTGTAATCCAGCGGCGATGTCTGCACCAACAGCCAAACTCCCAAAATACATAGACTTTAAGTGGTTTTTTGTTCTGCGTTTGAGCCTAATTCTAACTTGTGAACTGTTTTCGTCTAAAACCATAAGTTTTGCACCCACAAAAGCAATCATAGGAATTTTAAACATTCCCATCATCCATAACAAACGGCGCATTTTCTTTAATGAAATTTTACTTTTCTTCATGGTATTCTTCTACAAGTTGATCAATAATTGCTTTTATTGGACGAACAGATTGAACATTTTCAATCGTTGGTCCAGCGCACCAAAGTGTTTTGTATGTTGCGCTAAAGGCTGCTTTTTGCAATGATTTCATTCCACGTATAAATGTAAAGGCCTTAAACCATTTCTTAATTTTACGGTTTTTATTTAACAAATTCTCCAACCAATTTTGTTCTGTTCCTATTTTTTCAACATAAGGCGTTTTGATAACCGTACAAGGCGTTCCAGAAAGTTTTGAAGTCATCACAATGTCATTTTTTCCGTAATCTACACATGCTTGTTTATACTCTTGACTCACATCTGATTCATCAGTGGCAATAAATATAGAACCGATTGAACAACCATCAGCACCTAAATTCATTACATCTCTCATTTCATGACCATTTCCTACACCGCCTGCAGAAATGACTGGAATTTTAGAATGTTTTTTCAATTCAGGAACTAAATCTTTAATTGAAATATTCCCAGCATGTCCTCCTGCTTCCTTGTTCACTGCAATTAGAGCATCTGCACCTAATGACTCAACTTTCTTAGCAAATTTGAGATTTGTGACATCACAGAAAACCTTAATTCCGTATTTGTGCGCTTGGTTTATAGTTTCTTCCGGAGAACCAAGACTGGTAATGATAAAATCGACTTTTTCTTCGCAAATGACAGCCAATTGTTCTTTATATGTGAAATTACTTTTGTTGACAATCAAATTGATTCCAAAAGGACCTCCAGCTTTCTCTTTAATTTCTTGAATTGCCTTGCGCAGTTCGTCTGTTGTTCTGTAATTCATTGCGGGAACAGCAGCAGTTGCACCCGCTTTAACGCCAGCAATAATCATCTTTGTGTTGGAAACCAAAAACATAGGTGCAATTATGATAGGGTAACGGATATTAAGCATTTCACTCAATGCCGCTTTAATTTCTTTCTTTTCCATATGCTAATCTACTTATTATTTTTATGTATGCATAGAGTTTTGTAGATATATTTATTTTCTACATCACAAAGATTTAGCTTGTACTGTTGAAATTTAAAGAGGCCAATAAGAAAGTTCTTGAAAGCCTATAACCTGTATTATTCATCAAAACACTCAAAAACAATATAACACATTATAGCACAATAATTAACATCAATATTTTAAAGAAAAAAACTTCTTTAAAATTGAGTGTTTTTTGATTTACTTTCATACAGCTTCTGCGTTACGCACTTATTTAAATAGAATACTATGTCTGCAAAGTCCGATGCCAACCGAACAAAGTGAGCTCATAGCCTGTCCCGAGAAATCGGGAAATACCATTGAAAATAGACACTTATGAATAAAAAGCTGCATAAAATTAAATTCATGAACCGAGCTTGCGAGCTCAACGAAGTTAATAATACAGGCTATAAAAGTGATCCTGATTTAAATATTACAGTTGTTAAAGATTTATCAGATTTGAGGTTTGATATTCAACAAGCCATTCCTTGTGGATTAATTGTAAATGAAATTATAACCAATGCTGTAAAGTATTCGTTTCATAACAAAAAGGAGGGAGAAATCTACCTCAGTGTAAAATATGACGCCGATAAGGTGTATTTTGGAATTGGTGATAATGGTGTTGGTTTACCAAGTAATTTAGTTATTGAGGATGTCGCCTCTTTGGGACTTCAATTGGTTCAGACACTCGTGGAATAAATCGATGGTTCATTGAAAATAGAGAGCTCTAATGGAGCGCGCTTCGAAATTATCTTTCCAATAGAAAAAGGGGTAAGTCAGGATAATGATTGAGAATAGTTTATAGTATTCCTTTTTTCACATCTTCCTCATAGCATTCAAAGGCTATTTTAGCACTGTTAATCGCTAAAGGTATTCCGCCGCCAGGGTGAACAGTCACGCCTGTAAAATAGAGTCCTTTTATCGTTTTGCTAAAATTTGGGTGACGATAGAATGCAGCGTATTTATTGTTTGATGCATTGCCATAAATAGACCCCTGTGCTGCAGCGTATTTTTCTTCTATAAAGACGGGGTCCATCACAAACTCTTCTTCAATTAGTGGCTTAATTGAAGAATTGAGTTGTTTGTTTAGCTTCCTCAATATATTTTGCTTTGTTTGCGCTATTATTGTTTTCCAGTCCTGACCTTCGTTGATTGGCGTATTTACCATTACAAACCAGTTTTCTTTTCCTTCTGGTGCATCTTCTTTTTTTTCCTTTGAAGTAATGTGAACGTAAATTGAAGGATCATTTCCCATTGTTTTACTCTCAAATATTTGGTTGAACTCTTTTTTATAGTCAGAGGAGAAAAACATGTTGTGAACGTCTAGTTCGGGAAAGGAACCGTTGATTCCCCAATAAAATACCATTGCTGAAGAGGAACGTTCTTGATTTAAGGTCTTTTTGGGTTTTTTAACTTCCTTGGATAATAAACGATCATAAGTATAAGTTACATCCATATTTGAAATCACAACATCAAAATCTTCTGATCGCTGATCTGTCTTTATGCCAGTAACTGAATTTCTTTTTGTAGTGATCTCAGTAACTTTCTCATTAAAATAAAATACGGCTCCCTGTTCAATTGCTAATGCGTGTAAAGATTTGGCAATTTGAACCATTCCATCTTTAGGAAGGAAAATACCTTCATTTAGTTCTAAATGCTGAATCATGTTCAACATTGCAGGAGATTTGAATGGACTTGAACCGTTATAGGTTGCATATCGATTAAATAATTGTACTGTCTTCTTATTTTTGAACGTGGAGGCGTTTTCCTCATCCATTGTAGAGTTCAACTTGTACTTTGGAATCCTGAACAGTGCTTTGAATAAATTGTTGTTAAAAAGGTGTTTAAATCGATGTAATGATTTTTCAATAAATAGGGGGGAGATATGTTCATAATTTTTACCTGCTTTTTTGAGGTATTTCTCTACATTAGCTCTATCTTCTCCAAGCTCTGTCTCAAAAACATCGAGCATTGCTTTTGGATCAGCTGGAAGCGAGAAGCGTTTTCCATCATTAAAGAAATAATTGAATGTATTGGAAAGCTTCTTATAATGAAATTCAGAAAAGTCTTTTCCGCAAAGTATATATAAGTCTTCGATGTATTGTGGAGCAGTAAAAACGGAAGGTCCCATATCCCAACGAAATTCTCCCAAGGAAAGGGTGTTAATCTTTCCTCCGGGATGTGAATTTGCTTCAAATATGCTTACTTGATGACCAGCATTTGCAAAACGAATTGCACTGGCTAGTCCACCAACTCCTGCTCCAACTACTGCAATTTTTGCCAAACTTATAAAAATTATTTACCGTGACATTGTTTGTATTTCTTTCCGCTTCCACAAGGGCACGGATCATTGCGACCAACTTTTTTCTCCGCAACAGCAGGTTGTTGTTTTGGTGCACTCTGTTGTTGGGATTGAGCCATTGCTTGATCGTAACCTTGGCTACCTTCAAATTTTTGGTTCTTGTCTCCACCTGGCAAGGCCGGTCTACTTTCGTTTACCTGTGCCTGTGCATAATTGTTGTTTTGTTTTGTAGCGTTGTTTTGAACTGATGCTGCGTCTGGTTGGACTGGGATTTCCCCTTTCACTAAGAACTCCACGGTATCTTGGTTCAAACGGTCAATCATATCTTTGAAAAGATTGAATGACTCTAGCTTGTATACTAAAAGTGGATCTTTTTGCTCATGACGCGCTTGTTGAACTGATTGCTTTAAATCATCCATTTCACGTAAATGCTCTTTCCATTCATTATCGATTAATCCTAAAACGATTGCTTTCTCTAATTGTCGAACAATTGATTGTCCATTTGTGTCATTTGCTGCTTCAATTGTAGTTGAAACTTCAATACCTCTGTTTCCATCGGTTATTGGAACACGAATATGACGTGATCTATTTTCTTCTTTTTCGTAATGTGGTTTTACATTTTCCAAAACCAAATGCGCTATCTTAGAATTTTTTGAATCGTAACGATCTAATGAAGCATTGTAAACTGCGTTGATTGTTTCGATTTGATTTTGACTAGCAAATTGCTGCGCTGTGATTGGAGATTGAATTCCAACAACACGCAATAGTTCTAATTCGAAGTCCTTAAAGTCATCTTTTCCATTGTACTTGCTTACTATAAATTCAATAGTATCATAGAACATGTTCGCAATATCGAGATCTAAACGATCTCCGTAAAGTGCATTTTTACGCTTTCTGTAAACTGCCTTACGCTGAGCATTCATTACATCATCATACTCTAAAAGGTTCTTACGGTTACCAAAGTTATTTTCCTCTACTTTTTTCTGCGCTCGTTCAATAGATTTAGAAATCATTCGGTGTTGAATAACTTCACCTTCTTTTAATCCCATGCGGTCCATTAATTTGGCAATACGTTCTGAGCCGAATTTACGCATCAAATCATCTTCTAATGAAACGAAAAATTGAGAAGATCCTGAATCTCCCTGGCGACCAGCACGACCACGTAACTGCCTGTCAACCCGACGAGAATCATGTCTTTCTGTACCTACAATCGCTAATCCTCCAGCTTCTTTAACCCCTTCTCGTAACTTAATGTCAGTTCCACGACCAGCCATATTGGTTGCAATTGTCACAGTACCTTTTACTCCTGCTTCAGCTATAATTTCAGATTCTTTTTGGTGTTGTTTCGCATTCAAGACATTGTGTTTAATACCTTTCATTTGTAACATTCGACTCAATAACTCAGAGATTTCAACTGTAGTTGTTCCTACAAGTACAGGACGTCCTTCACCAACTAATCTGCCGACCTCTTCAATAACAGCATTGTATTTTTCACGCCCAGTTTTGTAAACCATATCTTCAAGGTCTTTACGAGCCATCGGACGGTTAGTGGGTATAACCACAACATCCAATTCGTAGATATCCCAAAACTCTTTTGCTTCAGTTTCTGCTGTACCTGTCATCCCTGACAATTTGTGATACATTCTGAAATAATTCTGCAAAGAAACACTTGCATAAGTTTGCGTTGCTGCTTCAACTTTTACATTTTCTTTTGCTTCAATTGCTTGGTGAAGTCCATCAGAATAACGACGACCTTCCATGATACGTCCTGTAGATTCATCAACAATTTTTACTTTATGATCAGCAATAACATATTCAACTTCTTTTTCAAATAATGTGTATGCTTTTAACAATTGATTGATGCTGTGGATACGCTCAGATTTAACAGAATAATCGCGAATTAATTCATTTTTCTTATCGACTAAAACTTCTGCTGAGTGTCCTTTGTTTTCTAATTTCGCTAACTCTGTACCAATATCTGGCATGATATAGAAGTTAGGATCGTTTTGTCCTGACATCAAATCAATACCTTTGTCAGTGAGGTCGATCGTATTGTTTTTTTCATCAATCACGAAGAATAATTCGTTATCGATAATTGGCATCTGCTTATTTTGCTCAGCCATGTAAAAGTTCTCAGTCTTTTGAAGGTGTGCTTTTACACCAGGCTCAGACAAATATTTGATTAATGCTTTGTTTTTTGGAAGACCACGGAATGCACGAAGCAATTTTTGGCCTCCCTCATCCATTTTTTTTCTTTGTTCTTTCTTATCTTCAATAGGCTGGTTTATAACCGTCAAATCTTTTTTTGCTTCTGCAAGAACTTTATTGATATATGCTTTTTGCGCACTTACTACTTTTTCAATTAGTGGTTTTAACGCAACATATTCTTGCTCGTCACCTTTCGGTGTTGGACCAGAAATAATTAATGGTGTTCTTGCATCATCAATTAATACTGAATCGACCTCATCAATTATTGAATAGTGGTGTTTTCTTTGAACAAGATTTTCAATATCACTTGACATGTTGTCACGCAAGTAGTCGAAACCAAATTCATTATTAGTTCCGAAAGTAATGTGGGCTTTATATGCCTCTCTTCTTGATTCAGAGTTAGGCTTGTGCTTGTCTATACAGTCAACAGATAATCCGTGGAATTGATACAAAGGACCCATCCACTCACTATCACGGCGAGATAGGTAATCATTCACTGTAACTAGATGTACACCTTTTTCAGCGAGTGCATTCAAGTATACTGGCAGTGTTGCAACTAAAGTTTTACCTTCACCTGTTTGCATTTCAGCAATGTTTCCTCCATGAAGAACAGCTCCCCCCATTATTTGAACATCGTAATGAATCATATTCCATTCAACATCTGTTCCTGCAGCTGTCCATTTGTTTTTCCAAATCGCTTTATCACCTTCTATAACTAAGCCGTCATGCGTTTTAGCCATTTCACGATCATAGTCTGTTGCAGTAACCACTATTTGCTCGTTTTCAGCCCAACGACGAGCCGTTTCTTTAATGGTTGCAAATGCTTCTGGCATCAATTCCTCAAGGATGACTTCGACTTTATTATCAACATCGCTAGTTAGCTTGTCAATTTTCTCGAAAATATTCTCCTTGTCTAATACGGCAGTCTCAGGATGGTTTGCCTGCTCTTCTAAAACTTGGATTTCTTCTTCGATGTCTGCTGTACCCTCTTTTATTTTGTCTTGGAATGTTTTTGTTCTTGCCCTTAGTTCATCATCACTTATATTTTGAATTGAAGTAAAGATTTCATTGACTTTATCTATAACGGGCTGAAATGTTTTGCGGTCTTTCACCGATTTATCACCAAGTATTTTTTTTAATAGTCCTCCTATCATTTTATGTGCTGTTGTTTAGACCTCAAAAATAAGTTAATTACTTTTAATTGGGGTGTAGTATTTTTATAAAATTAAGATTATCATAAATTATTCCACGAGTGAATAACTGACAACATGACGCAGTAGTGAGTCAAAAAAAAAGCCCCAACAATCTTGTCGGGGCTTTTTTATCAATTTTGTTTAGTATTCATCTTCATTGAAGAAGAAGTCTTCTTTTGAGGGGTAATCTGGCCAAATATCTTCGATATTTTCATAAATCTCTCCCTCGTCTTCAATGTCTTGGAGGTTTTCAACCACTTCGAGTGGTGCTCCAGTACGAATTGCAAAGTCGATTAATTCGTCTTTAGCAGCTGGCCAAGGCGCATCTTCTAAATATGAAGCTAATTCTAATGTCCAATACATAGTATATTTATTTTATCTTGTTAGTCAATATTCTTGTAAACCAAAGCGCAAAAGTAATTTTAATTTTTTAAATTCCAAATTGTATTTTAACTTTCGGTGTTTAAAAGCTATCTACGTATTTAAACTCTTGGTTTCCATTGAATTTCTTCAATCTTTAAATCAGTTGCTATTTTTCTTGAAAGAACAAACAAGTAATCACTCAATCTGTTCAAATATTTCATTGCTATTTTATATTGATCACTTTCGTCATGCAGGCCAACGGTAAGTCTTTCGGCTCTTCTGCAAACACATCTCGCTATATGGCAATGAGAAAGTATTTGCTTTCCACCAGGTAATACAAAATGACGCATTGGTGGAAGATTTTCATTCATTTCATCGATAGCGTTTTCCAAAAAGATGATATCATCTTCGTAAATTAAAGGTAATTTCATTTTTGTTCCATCAGGCTGTGTAGCGAGAAGTGAGCCAATTGTAAATAGACGGTCTTGAATTTCAATTAATTGATTAAATTGATTTTCTTGAATTTCATCATGGTCACGAACCAATCCAACCCAAGAATTTAATTCGTCTACAGTTCCATAACTGTCTATTCTTAAGTCGTTTTTGGAAACTCTTTTTCCTCCAATAAGAGAGGTTTGTCCTTCATCTCCAGTTTTCGTATATACTTTCATATGCTAATGTTTTTGTCATTTCAAATTTGTAGACTGAACATAATTAAATTATCATTCAAAATCAAAGATTATTTTAATAATTGATATTAGTGATATTTTTGAAACCGTCATTACTATAAGCAAAAATACAATAGAATTGTTTTGAGGGGAGAATGAAATAATTGATTTGATATTAAAGTTATGTATTATTTTTCAATACATCTTAATGATATTGTTGGTTCACTGAAGTGGAAGCCCCAACTTTCTCTGCATATTGATTTATTTCATTGTCCCCATTAAAAAAAAAGTCCCAACATTACTGTCGGGACTTCTAAATATATTTTAAAAAGTGTTTAAATATGCATTAAGCATCTAAAACTCCTCTTGAAATAACGATTTTTTGAATTTCAGAAGTACCTTCATAGATTTGAGTGATTTTAGCATCACGCATTAATCTTTCAACATGGTATTCTTTAACGAAACCATATCCTCCGTGGATTTGAACAGCTTCAACTGTTTGTTCCATCGCTACTGATGAAGCATAAAGTTTTGCCATCGCACCAGACTGATCATAGTTTAGTCCTTGGTCTTTTTCCCATGCTGCTTTTAAGACTAATAGTCTTGCCGTTTCAACAGCTGTTGCCATGTCTGCAATTTTAAATGCAATTGCTTGATGTCTGTATATTTCTTTACCGAATGCTTTACGTTCTTTAGAGTAAGCCACCGCCAATTCTAAACCACCTGAAGCAATTCCTAATGCTTGAGCAGCAATACCAATTCTTCCTCCAGCAAGCGTCTTCATTGCGAATTTAAATCCAAATCCATCTTCACCAATTCTATTTTCTTTGGGAACTTTTACATCAGTAAACAGTAAAGTGTGGGTATCACTTCCACGAATTCCTAATTTATCTTCTTTGGCGCCAACTTCGAATCCTTCCATTCCTCGTTCCAAAATGAATGCGTTGATTCCACGGTGACCCTTTTCAACATCAGTTTGTGCAATTACAAGGTAAGTAGATGCAGAAGAACCATTTGTAATCCAGTTTTTCGTCCCGTTTAATAAATAGTGATCTCCTTTGTCAATCGCTGTTGTACGTTGTGAAGTAGCGTCCGAGCCAGCTTCAGGCTCAGAAAGACAAAATGCTCCAATTTTTTCACCTGTAGCAAGAGGAATTAAGTATTTTTGCTTTTGTTCTTCAGACCCATAAGTTTCAAGACCCCAACAAACAAGTGAATTATTCACACTCATACATACAGATACTGAAGCATCAATCTTAGAGATTTCTTCCATAGCCAAAGCGTAAGAAATAGTATCCATTCCTCCACCTCCGTATTTCGGGTCAACCATCATCCCCATGAATCCAAGCTCACCAAGTTGCTTGATTTCGTCCTTAGGGAATCTTTGCTCGTTATCTCTTGCGATAACTCCTTCTTTCAATACGTTTTGTGCAAAATCTCTTGCTGCATCGCGCACTGCTAATTGTTCTTCTGATAATTCAAAATTCATACCTATTATTTTTTATTGTTGATATAAATGGTTCTTATCTTGAAAAGATATTGCTGTCTTTATATCAATGATATCTAAATTTATTTACTTATTATTGATGCCGCAAAAATAGCTTAATTATTCAAATTTCATACCATAAACGCAATAGAAATGAAAAGTTTTCGTGTGATTGGACTGATGTCAGGAACTTCATTAGACGGTTTAGATATTGCAGATGTAACCTTTAATTTATCGGATTCAAATCAATGGAGTTTTGTGTTGAATCAAGGAGCACTCTACATTTTTGACCAAATGTTATTGTCTCGCTTAAAAGCTGGATTCCAATTACCTGCTCATGAATTAATCGCTTTAAGTGCCGATTTAGGCCGCTATTATGCAGAGAAAGTAAATTGTTTTATAGCTGAATATGAGGTAGATAGAACTAAAATTGACCTTTTGTCAAGTCACGGACAAACAATATTTCACCAACCTCAAAAAGGGTATACCCTACAAATCGGGAATGGCCCAGAATTAGCAGTCAATACAAACTTAAAAACGGTCGTCGATTTTCGAACAAAAGACGTTGCGTTAGGAGGCAATGGAGCTCCTTTGATTCCAGTAGCTGATCATTTGATTTTTTCTAATTATGCAGATACATTTTTAAATCTCGGAGGCTTTAGTAATTTTTCATTCAAAGAAAATGGAAGAGTATTGTCTTATGATATTTGTCCTGTAAATATTCTCATAAATGAATTGATGAGGGAAGTAGGTCAAGAATTTGATGAAAATGGGAATTTTGGAAAGCAAGGCGAAATCAATATGGAATTGTTGTCAAAATTAAATTTACTTCCTTTTTATAATGAAACAGGACCAAAATCTTTAGGTTGGGAATGGATGAAAGAACATGTTTCCCCCTTGTTAAATAATTCCATGAAAGCGCAAGATAAAATAAGAACACTTTATGAGCACATGGCTTTTCAAATTGGGTTATCAATAAACAAATCAAATTCGAAAACAACTTTAGTAACAGGGGGAGGAGCAAAAAACAATTTTTTAATTGAAAGAATAAGGTTTTACACAAAGAGTAAAATCGTTGTTCCTAACAATAAATTAATAGATTATAAAGAAGCAATTGGCTTTGCTTTTTTGGGGCTGTTGAGGTGGCAAGAAAAAATCAATGTTTGGTCTTCCGTAACTGGTTCAAAAAGAGACTCTTCTTCCGGTGTTCTTTTAACGCCGTGAATTAATTTACAAGGTAAGAAGTTATGAATGGAATTGTTTTTTACTTTTGTTCGTGAAAAATACAAAAGCTTTAATGAGAGAACTATTAAATAAATTCGAGAATAAGCAGCCTGAAATCGTTTTTGAGTGGCAAGATTCAGAGACCGAGGCTAAAGGTTGGGTTGTGATAAACTCATTGCGCGGAGGAGCAGCAGGAGGAGGTACACGAATGAGAAAGGGACTTGATAAGCGAGAAGTAGAGTCTTTAGCGAAAACAATGGAGCTGAAATTTGCCGTTTCTGGTCCTGCGATTGGCGGAGCCAAATCTGGAATTGATTTTGATCCTAAAGATCCACGTAAAAAAGAAGTATTACGCAGGTGGTATAAAGCTGTGCGTCCTTTGCTCAAAACATATTATGGAACAGGTGGCGATTTGAATGTGGACGAAATCCATGAAGTAATTCCATTTACAGAAGAAAATGGAATATGGCATCCACAAGAGGGTGTTTTAAATGGTCATTTTGATCCTACAGACGCTCAAAAAATACGAAGAATTGGTCAATTGAGATCAGGTGTATTGAAAATTGTTGAAGATCCTCGATATACTCCAAGTATAGAAAGGAAATATGTGATTGCAGACATGATTACAGGATATGGTGTTGCTCACTCAATTGCAGCATTTTATTCTATCTGGGGTGGAGAGCTCAAAGGTAAAAAAGTCATTATTCAAGGCTGGGGGAATGTAGGTTCTGCTGCTGCATATTATTTAGCACAAAACGGAGCTCATGTTGTTGGAATTATTGATAGAGTAGGAGGTCTAATAAAAGAAGAAGGCTTTACTTTTGAAGAAATAAAAGAATTGTTTTTAAATAAAAACGGAAATGAGCTAAATGCTCCAGATATGCTTTCATTCGATGAAGTGAATGACAAAATTTGGGATATTCAGGCAGATGTTTTTGCTCCTTGCGCTGCCTCTAGAATAATTACGGAAGACCAAGCAAATAGAATGATGAAGGCTGGAGTTTCATTGATTGCTCCAGGAGCAAATGTTCCTTTTGCAGATAAAGAAATTTTCTTCGGTAAAATAGCTGATAATGTTGATGATTCAATTGCATTGATCCCTGACTTTATTGCTAATCTTGGAATTGCTCGTGTGTTCGCTTATTTGATGTCAAATGATCTTGATGAGTTGGAGGACGAAGAAATCTTTAAGGACATAAGAAATACAATTGATGTAGCTTTAAATGCTACTCATGAAATTAATAAAAACACAACTAAAATTGCGAAAAAATCCTTCGAAATTATATTGAATAAACTTATTTGATAGAAAAGGTAAGCACTGTTTATTATGGAATTATTTATTATTTTTGTTTTCATTTTAGGATACTTAGGGATCACTCTTGAACACAGTTTGAAAGTTGACAAGCTTGTTCCTTCTTTATTGATGATGGCTTTTGCTTGGGCAGGAGTTTCGATTGGATTAAACGACTTCACGATATGGTTTGATTCAGCTGGACATCAGCTAATGGATATCACGGGGATGGGAGGTGAGGAGAGAACTCATCTAATGGAGGAAACCTTATTGCATCATTTTGGTAAAACTTGTGAAATCTTAATTTTCTTGATTGGAGCGATGACTATTGTAGAAATCATTGATCACTTCCATGGTTTCTCAGCCATTAAAGGTTTTATAAAAACAAATAAAAAGCGCACACTTCTTTGGATTGTTGCTTTTTTAGCTTTTATACTTTCAGCAATTATCGATAATCTTACCGCAACGATCGTATTGATAACGATTTTACGTAAGTTATTGAGTAAAGCAGAAGATCGTGTTTGGTTTGCAGGGCTTATCGTGATTTGCGCAAATGCCGGTGGTGCTTGGTCTCCAATTGGTGATGTTACTACTACGATGTTATGGATGGGGAATAAGGTGACAGCATTTAAATTAATGGAGTATTTACTTATTCCTTCGTTAATATGTATGATTATTCCTACAATAATTGCTAGTTTTATGAAACCTTTTAAGGGCAATTTTGAATTGCCAGAGGATAATGGAGCAGTAAACTCAAAAGCTTCTTTGATGCTTTATTTAGGTTTAGCAATGATTGTTTTTGTACCGATTTTTAAATCCGTTTTTCACTTACCACCTTATATAGGAATGATGCTTTCACTCGGTGTTGTGGCTTTATTTGCTGAAACAATTAGTGTTCGACAGTTTAAAATGGCATATATTGGAGTTGTTAAAAAAAATAAAAAACAAGATTATACTCCAGAAAAACCTGCTGAACATCATGAAAGTCCTACCTTTAGAGCACTAACTAAAATTGAAATGCCTTCAATACTGTTCTTTCTAGGTATTTTAATGACAGTAGCAGCTTTAGAATCCTTAGGTTTGGTATTTAATTTTGGACAATCTGTTCAAAGTAGTATGCATGATGATGTGTTTGTTCTGCTGCTAGGTGCAGGGTCTGCAATTATTGATAATGTGCCACTTGTAGCAGCAAGTATGGGTATGTTTAATGCTCCTGTAGATGATCATATTTGGCAATTCATTGCCTACTCTGCTGGTACAGGAGGCTCAATGTTGATTATAGGTTCTGCAGCAGGAGTTGTAGCTATGGGAATGGAAAGAATTTCGTTCTTTTGGTATTTAAAAAATATATCTTTGTTAGCATTAATAGGATATCTTGCAGGGGCAGGGTTTTATTTATTAGAAAGAGCGTTGTAACAAAATATAATTTAATTCGTTATTGAAACTATGAAAGGTTCATTTTTACTACAAGTTGTTCAAGATTCTACAGTTGTAGGTGTTGAAGAGGGTTACAAAGAAGTTGCTATTTGGGAAGCTGTATCAGATGCTGCAAGTAGTATTATGGGATTAGTCATTCTCTTATCACTCGCTGTAATGTCTATTTATGCAGTATACGTTTTTGTCGAGCGTTTATTGGCGTTGAAGAGAGCTTCAAAGAAAAATCCAAACTTTTTATCTGAAGTGAAAAGACATCTTTCAGATGGAAAAATTGATGAAGCAAAAAGTCTTTGTATTCGTACAGATTCTCCTTCAGCGAGAATGTTAGAAAAAGGGATTGACCGTTTGGGAAAACCCGTTGATATAGTAGCTTCAACAATTGATAATACAGGAAAGTTGGAAATATCAAGATTGGAACAACGGCTGAGTTTTTTGGCTACAGCAGCCGGGGCAGCTCCAATGATTGGGTTTCTTGGTACAACAATTGGAATGGTTCAAGTTTTTAATGACATGAAGAATCTTGATTCTCTTGATTTAGGAACAATTGCTCCAGGAATTATGACGGCAATGATAACAACGGTTGCAGGATTAATTGTTGGAATTATCGCTTTCATGGGGTATAACTATTTAGTTTCTCAGATTTCAAAAGTGGTTTACCGAATGGAAAATGACGCAATGGAGTTTATGGATATTCTTCACAAACCTTCAAAGTAATAGTCTAATTATGGGATTTGGTACACGAAATAAAATAAAGATTGAAGGCGGAATGGCTTCCATGACCGACTTGGTGTTCTTATTGCTTGTATTCTTTATTATAATGAGTACAATGGCAGAGAAAAACACACCAGTTGAGTTGCCGCAGCCTACTGAGAAGTTAGATACTTCAAAAGTAAATGCCACAACAACAATTGTTATTACTAAAAACGACCTTTATCAAATTATGTTGAGTGACGCGAGTAATAGTGAAAATCCATTCGGAATAAAAACAGATGGAGTTAGTTACAACGAAATACGTGATTTTCTAATTTTAGAAGTTGAAAAAACACCAGAAATGAAAGTGAAAATTGCAGGCTCGAGAAAAGCAAGTTACGAAGCAGTTTTTCAAATTCTAGCATTGTCTAAAACAAAAGGCTGGAAACCAGTATTGGCATACGACTAAAAGTGAATGAATATAAATGGCGCAATTACCTGTAGTAAGAGAATCAGATAATCGTAAAGGAATCTTAGCAGCAATTGCTTTCCTATTGGTTACCCTATTTCTCCTTTTCTTTATTAAATACAGTGAGCCAGATCCACCCAAAGTAACAATTCCTATTCCTATTTTAATGGCAGAAAGTGGAATTGAAAATTTTGAAATTAACAATGGTGGAGGAGGAACACCTAGCCAGACTATTGATCCTAATCCCTCTCCAGTAGAAAATCCTGAAGAGCAAGCAACGCAGGAAAAGTCTGCAGTACAGACGAGTTCTGGAACAGGAGATTCTAAAAATGAAAATACAACATCTCAAAATACACAAGCCGCTAATCCTTTTTCTGGAAAAGGTTCTGGTGGTTCTGGTGCGCGTGGTTCTGGTGGTGGTTTTGGTTCAGATACTGGCTCAGGAAGCGGGTCAGGAGAATCAGGGACAGGGGCGCTAGGAGATCGGGTTAGAATCTCAAATATTAGTTCGAAACCCAAAACTCCTAACGATGAGGTTTGTAGAATTTCACTAAAGTTAACAGTAAACGCTCAAGGAACTGTATTAAGGGCAGATGTCATTCGTAACCAAACAACAGCTACCAATCAGCGTTTAATTGATGAGGTTATTGGTTTTGCAAAAAAGGAAGTGCGTTACAAAGAAAAGCCAGGAGCTAGAGACGAAATAACTTACTATACCGTTACGGTTCAACCAGGATAATAATGACATCTTCTCAGTACACAGAAAAAGTAGATTGGTTGTTTAATCAATTTCCAGTTTTTCAAAAAGTCGGAGTTTCTGCTTACAAGCCAACGCTCAACAATACCTTATCTCTAATTAAGTTTTTCAATGTTCCCATTGATCAAATGAAGTTTGTTCATGTAGCAGGAACGAACGGAAAAGGAACAACTTGTTCAATTATTTCAAGTGCTTTGACAGTTTCGGGTATGAAAGTTGGATTATTCACTTCACCACATATCAAAGATTTTAGAGAAAGAATTCGTGTTAATGGGGTAATGATCTCAGAAAATAAGGTTGTCGACTATATTACTCGCATCCAAAATACAGATTTTGATTTTTCCCCTTCATTTTTCGAAATGACATGGGTAATGGCTTTGGCCTATTTCTATGAACAAGAATGCGATATTGTAGTCGTAGAGACAGGTTTAGGTGGGAGATTGGATGCGACGAATGTTATTCGGCCTGAATTGTCTGTTATTACTAATATAGGATTAGAACATGTGGCTATTCTTGGAGATACGCGTGCTAAAATTGCGTTAGAAAAATCGGGAATTATTAAAGAGAATGTTCCTGTAATTATAGGTGAAAGTGATATTGAAATTTCAAATGTCTTTTTTGGTAAAGCAAAAGCTAATAAGTCACCTATTTCTTTTTCGCCTGAGCATATAGGCGAGAACTCTTTTGAAATCAATAAAAGACTAGCTTTTAAAGCAATTGATTTCCTTTTAGAAGGGAATCAAGACTTAGAAGCTGTCAAACAGTCAGCGATTACAGATTTGCACCAAAATACAGGACTATATGGACGAAATCAGGTATACAGTGAACAGCCATTAATTATTTTGGATGTCGCACATAATGCCATGGGAATTCAGAGATTTGTTCTTGACATTCAAAGAAAATACAGCGAAAATGATATTCGTGTATTGTTTGGTGCCTCAAATGACAAGGATTTGAATGAAATTGCAAAACTGTTTCCATCAAATTGGGAATACTATATTACGGAGTTCAATAGTCAGCGATCAACGAAAATTGCAGCTTTTAAAGAGAATGACAAGATAAATCAATTAAATGTAAAATATTTTTTTGATGCAAAAAAAGCATTTTATGAAGCTCAAAATATTGAAAGTGAAAAACATATGTTAATCGTTTTTGGAAGCTTCTTTTTGTTAGAAGAAATTATTTGATTTTTTTTCTTAAAAGTAGGGTTTGATTTAAAAATTGTACTTATATTTGCACCCGCAACGAAGTTAATCGAAACTTCAATTAATGCGAAATAGGGCTCTTAGCTCAGTTGGTTTAGAGCACCTGCCTTACAAGCAGGGGGTCACTGGTTCGAATCCAGTAGGGCCCACGAAGGGGAGTGTTTTAAAACGCTCCCCTTTTATTATGACTAAAAATCTCACCAAAATCAACAATAATGAACTACGTTTATATATTGTATTCAGTAA
>Ga0307967_1001064_pt1 | contig 17653 bp, 13 predicted proteins | sample OrgLakmetagen648_FD_201828 | JGI IMG/M metagenome (GOLD analysis project Ga0307967, IMG submission 201828) | Saline water microbial communities from Organic Lake, Antarctica - #648 | ecosystem: Environmental > Aquatic > Non-marine Saline and Alkaline > Saline | place: Antarctica: Organic Lake... | reverse complement strand
GTGCCGTACAGCAGGACATCCACGCCTGCCAACTGCTCAAGAACCTGGCCCTGCTGATGCAGGCCCTACAGCAGCCCGACATTGAGCGCAAAACCGCACACCGGAAACTGGCCTGGAAGGCTAACTTCACCCAGGGCGTGTCCCGCCTGAAGCATACCCTCGTCGCCCTTCTGGTGAGGCCCAGCTGTGAGGCCCTGGATAACCTGTGGCGCCTGTTGGGTAACAGCTTGAGTGCAGTGCGTCCCGGGCGAAGTAGCCCACGACGCCGAAAACGACTGGCCACTAAAGGCTGTGAAGGGTACAAGCCGACTCGCTGACCGACACCACCCCCCGGCGGCGTATAACAAGACTTCCTGACAGACTGTGCCAGCCACCGGTCGAATGGTTCTCGCCCTGAATAACGCTTAAACCGCTCTGACACACCGGCAAATACACCATTGACGGTCTTTGGCGCTGATTTCGGGTTATGCTCTGATTTTAATCGCCTGTCGATTCAATAATAGGCTGTCTCACGATTGGTAATCTTGGTGACTCAGAGGATCATAATGGACTTCTGGGGCTTAAGTTGATGACATTGATCTAACCCCCAGCCCCCACGACACCCTGCACCGATGCATCGGACCGGCGGATCCGCACAGAGCGTTTCCCAAAAATGTTCAGAGTAAGATGGCCGATTACCTCCTCTTACCCCAATGATGGCTTCTGATTTTGCGCCAATGTTCCTCAGTCCGGTTGGATATGGAATCGTTGAGCTGCACAGGCTCCTCATTGATTTTCAGGTCCAGGCCTTCACCCTATCCCGATCATTACGACGGGCGTTTGGCTACTATGCCGTCTGCTGACTTCTGCTCAATCACCGGCGGGGTTACCCCTATCGGCGTTATCAGTGTCCACTTCTTTCGCACTCAACCGCCGATGGCAGCGGCTGCGCCCAGGCTTGATCGACCAGTGGTCTGACTGGTAATTGAGCAATCGCTCGTTGAGCAGATCCCGATGCGTCGGACCGCCCCAAATAAGAGCATGTACTGTCACTGCACGACTGCATCATTTACGGTGGCCGTCAGATCACGCGGCTTCGTCGTCTGGTGCCAGCTCGCCTCCGGCCTACGTTTCATATGATGTTCTTGTTCATCAGCTCGCAGTTTTGCTAGCGGCTTCCTCCAGACCGCGCCTCGCGGGTTGCCCCTTGCCATTCGCTAGTGGTTAGCGTTAAATCGGGTAAAACCGGCTGAACGTATACAAGGCACTGCTACGGAAAATTTACTCGCTGTTGCTCCTGAATTTCCGCAGAGTGCGGCGTTAGACAATTAAAGGATAGATTATGAGCTCGGATTCGCTGACCGTCTCAAATTATTGCGCGTGTTTCATTGATCTTTTGGGGCAAAAGAATGCGCTCAAAGGTCAGTCTGTAATGCCCGAACTGAACGACGATCAGAAGAAGGCTGAGTTCCAAAGCATGGTTATGAAATCTGTCGGGGCCATTACGCGACTACAGCACCATGCGGATTTCTTTAGAAAAGCATCAGGCGAAACGAAGAGTCGAAGGAGCGAACTGTCTCCAGCGGATCAGCTGCTCTATGACGAAATGTCGGCTCCAAAAGCCAAACAACAGCGCTGGTCAGACGGTCTAGTTTTTTACCAATCTTTGAATACCAAGACAGCTCAGTGTCCAATGAGCTCTGTGCTCGATATATTCATGCTTTCAGGAAGCCTTTGTATGTTTGGTCTCGTTGACAAACAGCCGATTAGGGGAGCAGTGGAAACCTCATGGGGAGTTGAACTTCATGAGAACGAACTTTATGGGGCGGTTGTAGCAAATAGCTATGTTTTGGAAAGTGCTGTGGCTCAGTATCCCAGAATCGTGATAGGTGAGCACACTATGAACTATTTAAGAGCCCACCTTGAGCACACTCCAGATCATACTGACAAATTAGGCATCTATAACCGGAATTTAGCAGTGACGTGTTTGAACATGACTGCTGTCGATCAAGATGGCCATGACATACTCAACTACCTGGGTGTAGAGTTCAAAAACAGCGTTTTCCGTGAAGAGAGCAAAAGTCTTTATGATGATGCCTACGCATTCATCTGCGGGCAGTATGAGCTTCACAAAGCAAATAAAAACAGTAAGCTCGCGCAACGTTACACATGGCTCAAAGGTTATTTCCATCAACATCGAGATATCCACGTCTAACCATGCCAGGCACGGCGACGCCTTTTCGTTGGGGCTTCGCCTCCACTATAAAGGCGCGCATGCTAGCGGCGTTAGGTATGAAGGGAGAGGCAGTGCAGAAGATCAAATTTGAGGACCGAGCCGTAGCTTTCATTGACGTTCTTGGTTTTAGTCAGGTCGTCGACGCGGCGGGCCAAGGTGGGAACAAGCATACGGAACTAGAGGCACTAATTGACGTGTTGGAGAGTGCTGTTCCAAAGCTGGATGGGACAGTGGATCATACAGTGCCCAGGGATTTAATTCCGAAACACCTATACATATCAGACAGCATTATTCTGAGCGCTCCACTGACCTCAAGCCAAATACCAAGTTACCGCGGATTGTCGGTTCTGGTGATGCGCGTTATTCAGATCAGTCATATCTTGCTGTCTAAGGGGTATTTGCTCCGAGGCGGCATATCAGTCGGCCCCGTTTGGCACACTGATTCAAATATCGTAGGACCTGCTTATCAGGAGGCATATCAGATAGAGACAAAAACCCTTGTTCCCCGGGTCGAGCTGTCACCGAATGCTAAAAATCATTGGATTGGCACTGAGGGTAGTTCCGATACGATGTGCCTTGAGTACATGAATAGCTTCATAGTCAACGTTTTACATGACTACTACATACAAGACAGTTCCCATGGCGCTGTGGAACGGGCCTTTGAAAACTATTCTCGCATAATTGAAAGCAATCTGAGAGCTAGTCATCCAGAGCCAGTCAGGTACAAGTGGTGGTGGTTTAAAGAGTACCTGGACAGTGAAGTTGAGCGGAATGTCTACATCCTTAATACCTAATCGGGTAGCCGAGGGTATCTAACCCTCAACCCCCACAACACCCTGCATGCGGGTCCGTACAGGGCGTTTCCCGAAAACGTTCAAAGTAAGATGGCCGATTACCTCCTCCTACCTCAATAATGGCTTCTGATTTTGCGCCAACGTTCCTCAGTCCGGTCGGATATGGAATCGTTGGGCTGCACAGGCTCCTCATTGATTTTCAGGTTCAAGCCTTCACCGTGTTCCAACCATTACGATGGGCGTTTGGCTACTATGCCGTCTGCTGACTTCTGCCCAATCAACGGCGAGGTCCGGACAAGATAGTTGTCGCTGCACAGCCCATAGTGAAAGCCATACCCATTTCTGAATTTCTGAATTTCTGAATTTCTGAATTTCTAAAAAATTATGACACTTTTGTTGAACGGAACTTTAAGCAGACCTATTCTCAGTAGACGGCTGCTTTTGTAAAGCACGATAAACTGTCATTCGTGATACGCCCATGTCCCTGGCAACCTGGGCCTTTGTGCTTCCACTTGCCATGCGCGTGTGGATTTCGGCTTCATCGACCGTTTTTCGCCGGCCTCTGTAAACGCCTTTGCCTTTTGCGACCTCAATGCCAGCACGCTGCCGATCCTTTATAAACTTCAGTTCCATGTCCGCGACCATGCCCAAGACAGTGATCATCATGCGACCCATGTCACCCTTAGTCGTGATATCGGGCTCAAGAATGCGCAACGAAGCGCCCCGGGCATCCAGCTCATGAACCAAATTCAGCACGTCACGGGTAGAGCGACCCAGACGGTCGAGGCGATGAACGACGAGTTCATCATCACGGCGCAAGAATTCAAGCACAGTCCCCAGCTCTGTGCGCCCATCACGCGAAACACCAGAAACCGTTTCGGATCGGACGACGTCGCAACCCGCGTCGGTCAGTTTTCCGATTTGAATGTCTAAATCCTGGCTGGCACTGCTAACACGTGCATATCCGATACGGGGCATAGTGTTTTTGTCACATTAGGGTGGTTTCGATAATGATACTGTAACAAAATAAATTTTACACCTTATAGTGACGACTTTAGGTGTCACACTGCACCATCCCCTATGGGTGTACTCTATTGTGACGCCTGGTGCGGCCAATATTGAACGAGCCCTTGCCGCAAAATCGGTGATTTCAGAAAAGCATTAACTGCATATGAGAACGGCCGGAACTTTCGCTAAGGCTGTGTCCGCTCCATCAGGGCCATTTTAATAGTGGGGTCGGTTCGCCCGGTTTCTGTGAGAACCCCATAGAGATTGTTCAAACCTTGAAGTTGCTGCACTAAGACCTCGATACTCATCATATTCCGTAATATTCATTAGAATGATTAATATTATGTTCTATCGTCCTATATAGGACCAAGTCCTACGTAGGACTTCGGGCGTCCCGATGGCTCAGAGCCCTCCCCCAACCCACACCATCCTTTAGACTAATAATTTTTTACAAAAATACCTAGTACTTGACACAGAGCGTAGTTTGTTTCAAACTAGCTTCCAGAATATAAACAAGTCAAAGGAGAGTTACCGTGGCAAAAACAAAGCACATCCAGAAGCGCATGAGCCAACGCGGAATCAATTCACGGTTGGTCGACCTGGTCTCTCAGTTCGGAATGGACCATGGTGACAAGGTCATTCTGACCCGCAAAAACACGGAAGCGCTGTTAGGCGCAGTAAATGGACTGAAAAGTGACCTCTTGGCGATCCAGTCTAAAGGCGGCCTGGTTGTCGTGGAGCAGGATGATTGCCAGATCACGGTGTACGCTCTGGATAGCTACTCACGTAAGAAAGCAGGAGGTGACCGTGTACTCCACTGAGCAAAAAGTATTGAAGGGTGTCATCGACATCCTCCGTCAAGAGGGCCTGGTTTCCCATGACTTGGCCGACGAGCTGTCTTTGCTCACGGCGTGGGCTGCTTTTAGCCATCAACAGCATGGTGGTGTTCATTGGAATGAGCAGCAACCAGACCTGCGTTGTGCGTTCAATCGGATGTCGGAAAATTTGGGAGAAGCAGGGCAGGTTTTCGAAACTTCACGTTTACCCAACAAACTTTCTAATACTGCAATCAGCGCGGTCATGGATCTTTTGAATTCTCTAGCGGAGAGCTCCCACAGAGTTTTGGCACTCGCGTTAAGCGCGGTTGTCGAAGGACTGGAAGCGCCCAGTCAGATGCTGACAGCTGAAACAGGACAGTTGTTAGCAGCGCTCTGCACTCGTGGAGAGCAAAGCGTTTCGCTTTATCATGGCGCGAGCGTTCCGGTACTACTGGCTTTAGATTCTGCGGAGAAGGCCTTTGTCACGCTGAGCGTGATATCAGCGTATCCGGTTTCAGTGGGTTATTTGCTAGAAGCGAACCTGCAATTTAACGATTCGGCTGAATCTGAAACTCCGTCTGACTTAGCAGATTTTGTTATTTCTGTACCTCCACTACAGGCAAAAGCAAAAAAGTCCAAGCTGAAGCTGGACGAATTGGCGACCTTGAAAGTTGCGCGAGAGTGCAGCGTGAGGGGTGTTGTTACTGTGGCGCCCAGCGTTCTCAATTCCAGAGCTGCAATGGACGTGCGGGTAGAGCTGATCAATAAAAACTGGCTGGACGCAGTCATCGGGTTGCCCAAAGGGACACTCTTAAACACGGTTGTTGAGCCAGTTATCCTGGTGATTGATAAAACCCGTCAGAAGGAAGCCCCCATCGTTTTTATTGAGGCTGATGTTCCCAAAAACGATGATGATCTCAAGAAACTGGTGAGTGCAGTCAGAGACAAGAAAACATCTGAGCAAGGTGCGGTTGCATCCCAGTTAGATGTCCAAAAGAACGACTACGACCTCACTATCAGTAGGTACAAGCTCGGTTTGGCAACACAAAAACTGGAGAAACTGGAAAACACCGTGTCGCTAGATGGTGTTGCAGAGATTGTGCGAGCTCAAAATTTAAAGGCTACAGACGAAAGTGAGTTGACTACAGTATTTCTGGAAGCTTCTGTTCGGGATATCACCGAGTCAGGACGCATGGGCACGCCACTAAAACTCACCCATGTTGATAAGAAACAACTTCGTCGAGCTCAAAATCAGCGAATTTATCCGGGCGATATCTTGCTCGCCATTAAAGGAAGCGTTGGGCGGTTAGCGTTTGTAGATGGATCTTGCGGAGAAAATTGGATTGCCGGGCAAGCCTTCATGATCATCCGTCCCAAAGGGACTGCTGTTTCCACGCCGTATCTATATCGGTATTTAGCGTCAGAGTTGATTCAGGAATACATCGAGGAGACTGCGACAGGTACTGTCATGGCGTTATTAAAGGCGGCTGATGTCTCGAACATTCTAGTACCTTTACCTGACCCCGATTTGAAGGTCTCTGTTGAGTCTACGCACGCGGCAATTTTGGCCGAGTATGCCGCTATCGAAGAACATCGCGACACTATCCGTCGCTTGGAACAGCAAAACTGGACGCTGAGTCACAGTAGCGAGACTACCCATGAATGACTCAGGATAAACCAGCTATTCCAAAACCAGCTCCTGATAAGGAGGCTGTGAAAGTTAAGGATTGTGACGCTCCCGCCGCACCACAGCATGCAGTGGACGCCATGTTTACGTCGCAATTTTGGTGGCCAGAGATCCATCTGGGTACCGAGGGTGATATAGCCCAACGCTACGGGAGTGCAAAGTAATGGCAGAAGTAACGGAGATGGAAGGCTTACCGTGTAGGGAAAACCTCGCTGTCATAGACAAGATGCTGGCTTTGGCTACCAGTATGACGGCATTCGCCAAGTCGCCCGACCAGCTCCAGCTCATGGAGGCTAAGGTGGCGGACATGCGGGCAGACCGAGACAAGTACGAGGAGCGCGTGGAGCGGTTGGAAAATCCGGGTGAGTGACCACTCACAGATAATCGCTTGGTCGTACTCCGCAATGAACACGCTTGATACGTGCATCGACACAACAAGCTCAGGCGGACGGCTCGTCTTTTATACATTTGGCGCTCTCGCTGAGTTTGAGCATGGTCTGGTTCACGAGCGATTCTGGCAGCTACGGCGAGAAGACGTAAAGACTGCCGTGAACCTCCCATGGCTAGCTTGGACATTAAAAGGTGGCAGCGATTCTGTCGGACTTTCAAACTCCGAAAATCGGAGTCGCCGCACACCTTGGTGCGGCTCGAAGGACACTGAACGCATCTTTTAACAGAATCGAATTGGCAGTCTGACTCATAACCTGCATGGCCAAAATTGCATGCTGTTGAAAAGCTACTGTCTTATGTTTACCAACGAATGTATTCGCCACGGGAGGGTTTTATGGCTCTTAATCATGGAAAGCTCATGCAGGATCTGGAGCGTCTATCGTCGCAAACGGACGCTGATCAGTTCATTTTCGACTTTTTACGTGCCTACCAAACTCCGAATTCCACCCTAACCCGTCTGATGCAGGGCGGTGATCGCAATGTTGGCGAACGCCCAGGAGATGTTGGGGTTCGTCAGAAGCTTTTTTTTCGCCCGGTAACTGAAGAACCATACGCAGCAGCCGAGGCGTTACTTCATGAAAATGTAATTTCCCGGCACAAAATCCGTTTTGTGATTGTGACCGACTTTAAAGACCTGGTTGCTTACGATCTGGGGGTTGATGACCGGATGGAGTGCGCCTTCCGCGATCTTTCTCTGAACTACAGCTTCTTCTTGCCCCTGGCAGGCTACGAGAAAGCTGTTGAGTACTCTGACTCGCCCGCCGATGTTAAGGCCGCCGAGAAGATGGGGCGTCTGTGCGATCTACTGCGACAGAGTAATGACATGGACGCCCCAGGCCGGGTCCATGAGCTTAATGTCTTTCTAACCCGGCTATTGTTCTGCCTGTTTGCCGAAGACACCGGCATTTTCAAAGAGAACCAGTTTACGGCTGCCGTTAAGGGCAACACCTACAAAGACGGCAATGACGCCCATCAGGTATTGCGCCAGATCTTCCTAGCATTGAATACCGAACGCAGGCCCCGGGACTTACCTGCCCACCTAGCCGCCTTCCCATATGTAAATGGTGGGCTGTTTCGCGATGATCTGCCGGTGCCTGTCATGGGCGCGCGTGCCCGCCGCATGTTGCTGGATGCCGGCCAACTTGACTGGTCTAAGATCAATCCCGACATTTTCGGCTCTATGTTTCAGTCCGTGATTGATCCGGAGCAAAGGGGGAGCCTTGGTCAGCACTATACATCCCTGTCGAACATCATGAAGGTGCTTCGCCCGTTGTTTCTGGACAAGCTGGAGGATGCGCTGGAGAAGGCCAAGGGAAAGCCGAAACAGCTGGAGAAATTGTTACAGCGAGTTCGGGATATCAAAGTATTTGATCCGGCTTGTGGTAGCGGCAACTTCTTGATCATCGCCTTCAAAGAGCTGCGAAAGCTGGAGATGCGAGTGTTGGAAGCACTTAATGACAGCACAAAGCAGAACATCCTGATTATGCCAGGGGTGCAGATCCAGAATTTTTACGGCATTGAGATTGACGACTTTGCCCACGAAATAGCGCTGCTAGCCTTATGGTTAGCGGAACATCAGATGAATATGGCGTTCCTTGATAAATTCGGGCATTACGAACCGACGCTGCCATTGAAGGCCAGCGGCAACATCGTTCTTGGCAATGCCTTGGGCCTGGACTGGACGCAGGTCTGTCCCAAGCGGCCGGATGATGAGGTGTATGTTTGCGGGAATCCTCCTTTTCTCGGTCATGGAAGGCGGAGTGAAGCCCAACTGGAGGAAATGGAGCGGGTACTGGGATCCGACATCCAAAGTTATAAATCGTTGGATTACGTTGGATGTTGGTTTTTCTTGGCCGCAGAATATATTAATGACACAAACGCAAAGGCCGCATTTGTAGCTACAAACTCAATATCACAAGGCAAGCAGGCTGGCCTGCTTTGGCCGGTATTAAGAAGCCACGGGGTTGAAATAGATTATGCGTATCAATCATTCGTTTGGAAAAATAGCGCCAAAGACAAAGCGGGAGTTCATGTTGTTATCGTAGGAATTACGGCTGAGAAGAGTAGCGGTAAAAGGCTTTATAAGTGGATAGGATCAGACTGGCACTGCAGCGTGGTACAAAATATCAGCCCTTATCTAGTAAGCGGCGGGAATATTGTGGTCTCTGAGAGGAGCAAGCCGTTCCAAAATCAGCTTCAGATGAAATACGGCAACATGCCAAATGACGGAGGCAACCTCCTGCTCACACCGAAAGGAAAAGATGATCTGCTTAAGGCAGAGCCTACTGCAGAAAAGTGGTTGAAACGGCTTGTGGGCGCCGATGAGTTTATTAAAGGTAAAGAGCGGTGGTGCCTGTGGCTTAAAGAAGCCACCGAGGAAGATATAAATTCAATGCCAGCGGTAAGAGCGCGAGTGGAACGGGTTAGAGGGGCTCGCTTAGCCAGCAAAGATGAAGGCGCAAGGAAGTTGGCCCTACGGCCGCATCAGTTTCGGGATCTGAACAATCCGGATAACTTTATTCTTGTTCCCTGCGTTACCTCTGAACGAAGGGAGTACGCTCCTGTTGGGTTCTTCCACAGTGATGTTATTGCAACAAATCTGGTAAATATCGTTCCGGGTGGAACCTTATACGATTTCGGCGTTCTCTCAACCCGCATCCACATGGATTGGCTACACTTAGTTGGTGGTCGCCTGGAGAGCCGTTTCCGCTACAGCGCGAAACTTGTCTACAACACCTTCCCTTGGCCAGACTGCACTCCTAAGCAACGCACCGAGATCGAGGCTTTGGCTGATGAAGTCCTGCTCGCTCGGGAGGATACCTTTGACTGGACTATGGCTGAGATGTACGACCCAGATAAGATGCCCAGAGCACTTCGGGAAGCGCATAGAAACCTGGATGAAGCGGTAGAGCAGCTTTATCGTCGTACACCTTTCCGGGATCAGGCCGAACGCCAGGCGTTCCTGCTGGCGCGGTATGAAAAACTCATCAAGCAGGAAGCGGGAGTCTCAGCATGACCACGGACCTGATCCGCGTGGAGTACGCGCAAAACGGCAAAAGCAAAAAGACCAATGAGCTGGGAATGCGCGAGATGCAGGCTAGGGCCTACGAAGCACGGGATAAGCAGTACCTGCTGCTTAAAGCGCCTCCCGCTTCGGGTAAGTCGCGGGCTTTGATGTTCCTGTCGTTGGATAAATTGATCAACCAAGGGGTTCGCAAAGCGATTGTGGCGGTGCCGGAGACATCCATCGGAGCCTCATTCGATAACACTCCACTTTCCGAGTTTGGATTCTATGCCGATTGGAAAGTGCGTCCCGAGCACAATCTGTGTACGCCTGGCAGCGAGGGCAGTGACGGCAAAATCAACGCCTTTCGCCGGTTTATGCGACTGGATTCTTCGGAGGTCACGGATCGCGTGTTGGTGTGCACACACGCCACCCTGCGCTTTGCTTTCGAAAAGCTCGCTCCGTCCGAATTCGACAATACCCTGCTAGCTATTGATGAGTTCCATCACGCGTCGGCTGACCGCGATAATCGATTGGGCAACCTGCTGGACCGGCTGATGAAGCATTCCAGTGCTCATGTAGTGGCCATGACCGGTTCCTACTTCCGAGGCGATACGGTCCCTATCCTGCTACCGGAAGATGAGGAAAAGTTCAGTCGCATCACTTACACCTACTACGAGCAGCTTAACGGGTACGAACATCTGCGTTCATTAGGCATTGGTTATCACTTCTACACCGGCCGATACATGAGCGCGATCAAGCAGGTGCTGGACCCGGACAAAAAGACCATTATTCACATTCCCAACGTCAACTCCCGGGAATCGACCAAGGACAAATTCACGGAAGTGGATCAGATCGTGGATGCGTTGGGCACGGTAGAGAAAACTGAGCCCGATACCGGCATTCTTGTCGTCCGTGTAGAAGGCGGTAAGCGCCTGCGGGTCGCCAACCTGGTGGATGATACGATTGAGCGACCCAAGGTAATGGCCTATTTGAGACAGGCCGAAGGGTACGACGACATCGACATCATCATAGCTCTGGGCATGGCGAAGGAGGGCTTTGACTGGCCATGGTGTGAGCACGTACTGACCATTGGCTATCGCAACTCCATGACGGAGGTGGTGCAGATTATTGGCCGGGCCACCCGCGACGCTCCAGGCAAGAGCCACGCGCAGTTCACCAACCTCATTGCCCAGCCCAACGCTGAGGATGAGGACGTAAAGTTTGCGGTCAACAACATGCTCAAGGCAATCACCGTATCCCTGTTGATGGAACAGGTGATGGCGCCGAACTTCAACTTCCGGCCTCGGGATCTTGGTGGTGAGGCGGTGATGGACGGGCCCGGTTCGATAGAAATAAATGGCATAGGGGGAAACAAACCTTCCCTGCAGGTCCAGCAGGCCCTGGATAACAGCAGCGACATCGTGGCTGCGTTCATTCAGCAGCCTGAAGCGGCCGCTGCGATCACCGGTACCAATGACCCAGAAGTGATGACCCAGGCCGTCCTGACACGGGTTATTCAAGAGCGTTGCCCTCAGTTAAGTTCGGAAGAGGTCGAGAATGTCCGTATGGGGATTGCGACACAAATGGCACTGAGTGCCAGTGGCGGGCTGTATACGAAGGACACACTGCCTGAAGATGCCGAGTTCATTACACCGGAGCCCACGGCAGAGGGCGAGGATGAGCCGCCGGCCGCGCCCCGCATCATTCCTGGCAAGGAGAGTCCAGGTGGAGAAGGCATCGGCGAAGACAAACGTTTCCTGCAGTTGGCCGGCAAGTTTGTGAACATCGAAGACCTGAACATGGATCTGATCGACCAGATCAATCCGTTCCAGGGCGCCTACGAGATCTTGAGCAAATCCGTTACTGCCGGGGTGCTGAAGACCATCCAGGATGAGATTCACGGAAATCGGGTTGAGATGACCGAAGAAGAAGCGACTATTCTATGGCCCAAGATCAAACGCTTCGTTAAAGAGAGCGGTAGGAACCCCTCTGAGTCCTCCCCGGACCCCGTGGAGAAGCGTTATGCAGAATGTCTGCTCTGGCTGAAAAAGCAAAAGCGCCAACGCTCACAACAGGCAGTTTAACCATGGCGCCTCGGGAATTTTTTAATTTGGACGAGATCTTCGATGATGACGATCAAGGATTGCTCGACAGCCGGGGTAACAACCAGGCTCCGGGTCAGATTCACCGCCTTCGCGAGGGTTTCGCCGAGATTAACGGATTTATAGATGCGAATGGGTTTGCGCCATCAGATGACGCCGATCAAGTGGAGCGACGCCTGGCTCGGCGTCTCGCGGCCATTCGCCGAGATCGCAATAAGACCCAAGTGCTTGCTCAGGATGATCGACATGGCTTACTAAATAGTGCGTCAGAGGACGACGCAGCGCAGATCGATGATGATTTCGATGCTGTGTCTGAGAATGTTACCTCGCTTGATGACATTCTCGCAGACGCCGGTGGCTTGCTGGATAGCGAGGCCCAAGAGCTATTTGAGGAACGCCATGTTCAATTTGGTGCAAAAAAACACGTGCCCGATGAGATTGCACAACGCACTCCCTGCCGGGACTTTGACAGTTTCGAAGGATTATTCAATGGGGCAAAATCCGAGATCCGGGAGGGGCAGAGTGAGACGGTGCGTTTTGCCAAGGGCGCACAGATCCAGGAGGGGGATTTCTTCATCCTTGATGGCGTCATGTGCCTGGTCGACAAGATTGGCGAGAAAAATGAAGGTGTTGGCCATTCCCGTCACAACCCTCGGATACGGGTTGTCTTTGATAATGAGACCGAATCCAACTTGCTGCTGCACTCCTTTGCCCGGGCGCTCTACAAAGATCCCAATGGACGACGCCTTTTAATGGATCCGGACCGGGTGTTCGAGAAAATGCAGGGGTTATCCCATCACGACCGGCGCAAAGGCGTGCTCTATATCCTTTCATCGGGGAGCACCAACCCGGAGCTGTCTTCCATGCGAGATCTCTACAAGATCGGGTACACGGAGGAGGCGCTTGATAAGCGTATTGCCGGCGCTCACAGGTCTCCAACCTACCTTGAAGCCCCTGTGACAGTGGAAGCCACCTACGACTGCTACGGAGTGAACCCGCGGGCGGTAGAGCGGTTGGTCCATGCAATGCTTTCCTCGCAGAAGTTGAACGTGACGCTAACGGATCATCAGGGGCGCCGGTATCGACCAAGAGAATGGTTTTGCGTGGATCTGGAGACAGCGAAAACGGTTGTGCAGCGGATTGCCGATGGGACGATCAGCAACTACCGCATTGATGGTGTCAGCGGCAGACTTGTGGCTAAAAGCAGGCGTTATGCCAGAGACTCAGATAATAACTGAGGTGAACCTTTTGCCCTTGCAGAGCTTGGTATCTCTCTCGAGATAAGTGCATCAGGGATTACCATCTTCGGACTGAATATTGAATATGCATTGAAACAATAACCAAAAATTTGACATCGCCACTCCAGGATTTTAGAGAGCACAGGATAATTTTGCCTCCGAGAATCTGATCTGGCTGGTGTTGACAATTGAATGCACGGTGACTGATTTTCCGCCGATAAAAGCACGCAAAATCAATAGAATTAAGGGGAACTCATGCTAAATCGCGGATCGGAGTGGCGGAGGTGGGAGCCACATATCCATGCGCCCGGCACCGTCATGAACAATCAGTTCAGTGGGCCAAATGCTTGGGACGACTACCTCACAGCAATTGAACAGGCGTCCCCGGTCATCGAGGCGATCGCCGTCACCGACTATTACATCACTGAAACCTATCGTGAAATCTTACGATACCGAGATGCGGGTAGGCTTCCGAGCGCTACGCTCATTTTTCCGAATGTGGAGTTGAGGCTCGATGTTGCGACTGCGAAGGGGGGCTTCGTCAATCTACACCTTTTTGTGAGTCCAGAAGATCCGCAACACCTTGATGAGCTGCAACGGATACTATCGCGCTTGCAGTTTAACGTGATGCAGGATCGATTCGATTGCACGCGCGCCGAACTGATCAGACTGGGCAAGAAGGCAGACCCGAACATTACTGATGATGGTGCTGCACTTGCTTATGGAGCGAGTCAATTCAAAGTCAACTTTCAGCAGCTGCGTGAAGTGTATGCGGAGAGCAGCTGGGCGAAACAAAACATATTGATTGGTGTGGCAGGTGGTGCGAGTGATGGCACCTCGGGCGTCCGAGAAGCGGCCGACCAGACTATCCGGCGCGAGATCGAAGGTTTTGCCCATGTAATATTCGCTAGCAGCGAAGCTCAGCGGGAATTCTGGCTGGGCCTCAAACCTTCCATGTCTGCCGATGAAGTTCGCAAGGTCTATGGCGGCCTCAAGCCCTGCCTTCATGGAAGCGATGCCCATAACCTTGAGAGTGTTGCCTCGCCGTTTGGAGATCGCTTCTCATGGCTCAAGGGCGGGCTCGAATTCGACTCGTTGCGTCAAGCATGTATCGATCCTGCCGGCCGAGCGCATGTTGGGAGCGAACCACCAGCGTCTGCCACGCCCTCGCAGGTGATTTCCGGGATCGAAGTTCTCGATGCGTTATGGATGAAGACGCCGGTTATACCTTTCAACCCAGGGTTGGTTGCCATTATCGGAGCTCGTGGATCCGGCAAGACTGCGTTGGCGGACATGATCGCGGCTGGTTGCGACTCGATCCCGGACGAGAACTGGAATGCGGACGAGTGGGCAAATCCATCCTTTCTCGTTCGGGCACGTCCAATTGTCGGTGATACAAAGGTCAAGGTGAAGTGGGCTGCTGGAGACCCCGAGATACGCGCGCTTGATGGTTCGGACGCTAACGGACCGTTCAGCTATGAGCGTGTGCGGTATTTGTCTCAGCAGTTTGTCGAAGAACTCTGCTCCTCAAACGGGCTAACAGACGAATTGCTTCGGGAAATCGAGCGTGTGATTTTCGAGGCGCATCCCGAGGACACCAGGGACGGTGCGTTGAATTTTACCGAGCTGTTGGACCTGCGTGCATCACGGCATCGCCTCACTCGCGCCAGGGAGGCTGAAGCAGTCGCCCAGATTTCCGATCGCATCAGTACAGAGTTGGAGAAGGAGAAACTCGTCGCCAGCTACGAGGCAGAGGTAGTGAAGAAAAAGAAGTTGGTTGACGCTTATACGGTCGACCGTGCCAAGTTGGTTGCGAAGGGTAGTGAGAAGAGAGCTCAGAGACATACGGAGTTGGCTGGCGCAGCCAACCAACTCCGAGCAAAACTTCGTCAGCTCACAGGACAGCGACAGACCTTTCTCTCCATGCAGGATGAAGTGAAAGACATGCGCCGCAACCAGGCGCCCGAGGCGCTTCGGCAATCTCAGGCGCGCTATGAGCACAGCGGAATGTCAGAAAAAAAATGGGCGGCGTTCCTGATCGACTATACGGGACCGGTCGATGACAATCTCACCACCTATATGAAATGGGTTGATGGAGAGATCACCAAGCTCAAGGGAATAGCACCGGCACCGGGCGATGCGAACACTGCCTATTTCCCCGATGAAACTGGTCTCAGCACACTCACACAGGCGGCACTGGAAGCGGAGATGGCGAGATTGGAGAAGCTGGTCAATGCCGACAAGAATGGGCAACGCCGTTATACCGCACTTTCCAAAAACATCGCGACCGAGACCTCGGCACTACAAACGTTGACGTATAAATTGAACGATGCCAAAGGAGCCAAGGACCGCGTTCGCCAACTGCAGGCAGATCGTGAGGCGGCGTATGGTAGAGCCTTCGATGCGCTCGTCGCTGAGCAATCGGTTCTGGAAAAGCTTTACGCGCCGTTAATGGAACGGCTTGCTGCGTCTTCGGGAACATTGAAAAAGCTCTCGTTTTCCGTCTCGCGCACTGCAGATGTGGAGCAATGGGCAGAGGCGGCCGAAGAAGGACTTATTGATCTGAGAAAGGCCGGCGCCTTCCGTGGGAAAGGAACGCTTCAGGAAAAGGCTAATGAGGTGTTGAAAGCTGCTTGGGAAACCGGGGACTCTGGCGCTGTGATAGCAGCGGTGGCAGAGTTCCGCGGGCTCTACCAGAACGATTTGCTGGACCATTCTCCCGTCGCGAAGGCGGATCAGGCGGAGTTTCGCATATGGTTGAAACGCTTTGCCCAGTGGCTGTTCAGTACTGACCATATCGAGATTCGATACGGTATCGACTACGATGGTGTCGATATCCGAAAGCTATCCCCCGGCACGCGCGGAATAGTCCTCCTGCTTCTCTATCTCGGTTTAGACGATAAAGATGACCGGCCACTTCTCATTGACCAGCCAGAAGAGAACTTGGACCCGAAATCGGTCTTTGACGAATTGGTACAGCTGTTTATTGAAGCTAAATCACACCGGCAGGTGATCATCGTTACTCACAACGCGAATCTCGTTATCAATACCGACGCCGACCAGATTATTATCGCAGAGGCAGGTCCACATCCCTATGAGGCGTTGCCGCCCATTACCTACCTGTCTGGTGGTCTCGAGAACGCCGAAATCAGGAAAGCGGTATGCGACATCCTGGAGGGTGGCGAGGCGGCGTTCCAAGAGCGTGCGAGGCGGCTGCGTGTGAGGTTAGATCGATGATCTGTCTTATCCAGATGATGGTGCCTCGGGAGTCGTCGACCCGTAAATTATTCTAGCGGGGTGGACGGTTAGCTCCTCCTACCACAATATGTAGTAATGAGATATTCAGGCGTAGCTGAAAAAAAGATGGCCTTGGTGGTCGGTCGCGACTATCCGGGGACGTATCGGGAGTTCGTCGAGATGTTCCCAGACGATGCTGCATGCACACAGACTACTTGAAGCGGTTGCGTTGGCCTACCGGCTTCGTCTGCTCGGCTTGCGGATCGACTGAGGCACCGTGACACCAGACACGAGGTCGGCTGGTGTGCCCAGCATGTCGCCATCAGGGATCTACGACCGCCGGCACGCTCTTTGACAAGACACGGACACCGTTGACGACATGGTTCGAGGCAGCGTGGCACGTAACCACTGCAAAGAACGGCCTGTCGGCAAAGACTTTCGCGCGCACGCTTGGCACGCGGTATCGCGTGGCTTGGACGATCCTCCAACGGTTTAGGGTGGCGATGGTGCGCTCCGAACGTGAACTCCTGTCTGGAAACGTAGAGGTCGATGAGACACTGGTCGGGGGCGTCAAACACGGGGGTAAACGCGGCCGCGGCATTGCCAAATCGATCGTGGTGATCGCCGTTGAGGTTTTGGAACCGAAGGGCTTCGGTCGAGTAGGAATGCGGTACGTCCCTGATGCATCGGGGGACTGCTTGGTGCCGTTCGTGCGCGATACTATAGCTCCTGAGGCATCAGTGCTCACCGACGGATGGGGTGGCTACAACGACCTTCCCAAGCACGGATACTCGCGTCGGAAGATAGTGATCTCGTCGTCAGGTGATCCTGCCCACGTCTCCATGCCGGGAGTGCACCGCGTTGCCAGCCTCCTGAAACGATGGATCCTCGGCACCCACCAGGGGGCCGGTGACACCTGATCATCTCCAATCCTACTTGGAGGAGTTTACATTCAGGTTCAACCGGCGCATCTCGCGTAGCCGCGGCCTCGTGTTCCGCCGACTCCTTGAACAGGCAATTGTCACCGCGCCCGTGACTGAATCTGACGTCACACATGGCTACGACTGGTGACCACAAGATGTAGGGGGTGGAGGAGC
>Ga0307967_1001062_pt1 | contig 17658 bp, 16 predicted proteins | sample OrgLakmetagen648_FD_201828 | JGI IMG/M metagenome (GOLD analysis project Ga0307967, IMG submission 201828) | Saline water microbial communities from Organic Lake, Antarctica - #648 | ecosystem: Environmental > Aquatic > Non-marine Saline and Alkaline > Saline | place: Antarctica: Organic Lake... | reverse complement strand
AAAAAAGGATTTGGTCGGTTTTTATTTACCTGTCCATTATAACACTCGTTGAGGTGGTCCTCGGGATCATAAAACCTGCTTTTTTAGTTGAAAACACCCTTATTACTTTACCTTTCCTCGAGTGGATTTTTATAATCCTGACCATTTATAAAGCTTATCTCATTACCTGGGCTTTTATGCACATGGAGCACGAACCCAAAGGCTTGCGCCGCGCAGTGGTATGGACCGCTTTATTTTTGGTGCTTTATCTTGTTTTTATCCTCTTGATCGAAGGGGCTTATGTTTATGACGTCTATAAAAACGGATATATCGAGTGGAATTTTTAACGGCTTTTTAGTGTTAAATCAAAATAAAAGGCTGTGTTTTTGACACGGTCTTTTTTATTTTTGCATCAGAATTCCAGCAATGAAAAAATATCTGATTTTAGCGGTTTTATTTATCCTTCCCATTGTGGCCTATTTGTTTTTCTCTTCCGGAGTGAACCACTTTGCTAAACTGCCCGTTAAAACAGAAAACATCGGTTCATTGAGTGACTTTAAATCCCTCGACGGCGATTCACTTCAGCTTAAAAAAAATATTAGTATCCTTCTTTTTTTTGGCGACCAAGTGAAATCTATGCAGGGAAATGCAATTCATATCAAAGAAAAGATTTTTGATAAAAACCACGCCTTTAGTGATTTTCAATTGATTATAGTGGCAAAAAATGGAATGCAGACTGAAGCCAAAGCACTGGAAGACGAATTGAAACAAACGGTAGCTACAAAAAATTGGCGTTTTGCTTTTGGCAGTGAGGCACAACAAAAGGCTTTGTTCAAGAGACTTAAAACAGATTTATCGCTCGATGAACATCAATCTACAGCATTTGCATTTATAATTGATAAGGAACGTAATTTAAGGGGGCGCGATGACGACGAAGGTGAAGGTGATTTTTATGGATATAACACACAGTCAGTTGCTGTGCTGAATAATAAAATGATCGACGATGTGGATGTGATTTTAGCAGAGTACCGGTTAGCGCTCAAAAAATATCGCGAAAACAATAAAATCCAAGCAAAATGAAACGCAAATACGGATATATCGGAATGGCGGTGATTGTTCTTATTTTTGGGATACTCGTAATTCCAGAAATTATGAAACGCGCGGCCAATGGTGATATTGTGAGAAATGAAAGTCGTTCAATTAGTACAAATGAATCGAATTCCAGTCAAGGGGAAGCGCAAAGCACCAAAACCCAATTGGCTTATTTGGGGCAAAAAGGACAACAAAAAAAAATCCCGCCTTTTTCTTTTACAGATCAAAATGGTAAAACCATTACCAATGCTGATTATAAAGGGAAAGTTTATTTAGCAGAGTTCTTTTTTACCACATGTCCAACAATCTGCCCAAAAATGAATGCTCAACTGGTCAAAATTCAAAATGATTTTATTGATAAAAAGGATTTTGGAATAGCCTCATTTAGCATCAATCCATCAAACGACACGCCGAAAGTCTTAAAAGAATATGCTGAAGAATATGGCGTTAAAGATCCTGATTGGCATCTAATGACGGGCGATCGTGAAAAAATTTATGAATTGGCCAACACAGGTTTTAATCTTTATGCCGGTGTCAATAAGGAAGTTCAGGGTAATTTTCAACACTCTGGATATTTTGCGTTGGTTGACCGGCAAGGTTATATACGGTCGCGACGCGATAAATATGGAAATCCCATCGGTTATTATAACGCTGTGCAAAAAGATGAAATGCAAAAAGATCAAATGCAAATGTTGAGAGAAGATATCCGTAAACTGTTATGATCCAAAAACCAAAAAGGGATAAAATAGTTGTTCCTATTATTGTGGCACTTTCCATCGCCGTGCCCGTTCTAGTCTTGATATTGCTCAATCTGCCCACGCGATATAATCTGTTGGGATTAGAACTGGGCACATTTCCGCTGTTTCACGCAGTTTTAAACGCTGCAACCGCCGTTCTTTTGCTTGTCGGTTATGCCATGATGCGCTCGGGAAATATAAAAATGCACCGCAATGTGATGATCACGGCCTTTGGGCTTTCATGTGTGTTCTTGGTGAGTTATGTGCTTTCAAAATTAAGCCACGATCCCGTGCATTATGAAGGTGATGGGGTTTTAAAATATATTTATTTTTTCATTTTAATCACCCATATTTTGCTTTCAGCGATTATTGTGCCTTTGGTCCTTTTCACAATGTACCGGGGGTTGACCAAAGAATATGAAAAACACCGAAAAATTGCGAGATGGACTTTTCCCATCTGGATGTATGTCGCTGTGACCGGGGTTTTGGTATATGTGTTTATGCAACCTTATTATTAAATCTTTCTTTTTCTATATTTAAGATAAATCTGCAATGTTTAAAATTCCATACTTCATAAAACCTTCAAAATAAAGCCGCGGTATTATTCCAAAAACTCTATTTTTGTAATTAACCAATGCTTGTTCCTACTAATTAAAAAAAGAGTTATGAAGCGTTTATTAAGCCTATTTCTTTCAACGGCCTTTTTTCTACTGCCGTTTTTAAGCAACGCCCAGTGTGCGATGTGCCGTGCTGTTTTAAAAAATGCAGATCAAGGTGTTACCGCTGCGGCCATTAATGATGGCATTACTTTTCTTGTGATTTGGCCTTATCTTTTGGTCGGTTTTGCCTTTTTTATGGTTTGGCGGATGATGCGGTCGGTGAAGAAAAAAGGGGCTGAGGAATAATTCTGGTTTTACTTGTAAATCAAGGATTGTTAAGTTTTTTTTAACTTAGCTCAATGTAACATAATTTAGGGTCATCAGTCAGAATATTAAGCAGGGAAATTATGATCGATATTAAAGAACTTCACAAATCCTATAAAACAGGGAAGAGCTCTCTTCACGTTCTAAAGGGAATAAATTTAAACGTCAAAGAAGGCGATCTCGTCTCAATCATGGGATCCTCAGGTTCCGGAAAATCGACCTTGCTCAATATTTTGGGAATGCTCGATGAAGCCGATGAAGGTTCTTATACGCTGGATGGCGTTCCCATCAAAAACCTAAATGAGAAAAAAGCGGCCAATTACAGAAATAAATTCCTCGGCTTTGTCTTTCAATCTTTCAATTTGATCAGTTATAAAACAGCTCAGGATAATGTTTCTATGCCGCTGTATTATCAAGGGATGAAGCGAAAAGAACGTCAAGAGCGTTCAATGAGTTATTTAGAAAAAGTGGGGCTCGCCGATTGGGCAGACCACCGTCCAAACATGCTGTCGGGAGGTCAAAAACAGCGCGTCGCCATCGCAAGGGCCCTGGCCAGTCAACCAAAAGTATTACTCGCCGATGAACCCACTGGGGCACTCGACACCACAACTTCTTATGAAGTGATGGACCTCATTCAACAAATAAACGAAGAAGGAAAAACCATTCTTGTCGTGACACACGAGCAGGACATTGCCAACATGACTAAACGCATCGTCAATCTAAAAGATGGGGTGATCATTGACGATTCAAGGATAGAACAAGTAAAAGCACTGGAGAATGTTTAATAGGGACCGCTGGGAAGAACTTTTTGAAACCATCGCGAAAAACAAGTTGCGCACAGTGCTGACTGGAATTTCCGTGGCTTCCGGTATCTTTATTTTGGTGCTGCTTCTCGGTGTGGGCCAAGGTCTGCAAAACGGAATTGAAAACCAGTTCCAAGACGATGCCAAAAACCGTTTGATTGTCTATACCGGCCGCACCACAAAAGGTTATAAAGGAATGAACCCCGGTAGGGAAATTGAATTGAGGAATAAAGATTTTGATTTTGCATCGCGCCGTTATGAAGACAATATTGAATATAAGTCGCCCAAATACCGCATCTGGAGTAGCCAGGTCAATTATGAAAACGAAACTGGCAATTATAGGGTAGAAGGTGTTTATGGGGACAATCAATTTTTGGAAAGCGCGACAATGGTCAGTGGTCGGTTTGTTAATACCCGTGACCAGAAAAAATATGAAAAAAATGCTGCCATCGGTTATAAAGTAAAAACCGAGCTTTTCAAGGATAAAGAGGCCGTTGGGAAATTTATCAAAGTTGCCAATCTCAATTTTAAGGTGGTTGGCGTGTTTTCGGATCCGGGCGGCGATCGTGAGGAATCCCGGGTATTTATACCACTTTCCACGGCCCAACGGGTTTTTAATGGGGGCGACACCATCAGCAGTATGACTTTTACGCTTCCTCAGGCCGCAAGCTTTGACAAAGCCCTGAAGACCTCAGACTATATCACGGCAAATTTAGAAAAACAAATCAAGGAACGCTATACCGTCGCGCCTGATGATAATTCCGCAGTGACCGTCAGGAACACACTCGAAAGCGCCCAAAAGATTTACAGCCTTTTGAATATGGTCAATATTTTCTTTTGGATCGTGGGCATTATGACCATTTTTGCCGGTATTGTGGGCGTTGGGAATATTATGCTCATCATCGTGAAGGAACGCACAAAAGAAATTGGTATAAGGAAAGCCCTTGGTGCAAAGCCCTGGTCCATTGTGGGAATGATCCTTCACGAATCTATTTTTGTTACGTTTATGGCAGGCTTTTTTGGATTATTTCTCGGCTTGCTCCTGCTTGAATTTGTAGCGCCCCTGATCGATACAGATTTTATATCAAACCCATCGGTGAATTTCAATATTGCTTTGACCACAGTATTCATTTTGGTCCTGGCCGGTGCTATCGCTGGTTTTTTTCCCGCGTGGAAGGCTGCAAGAATTAAACCTATAACCGCTTTAAGAAACGAATAAAATGTTCAGCAGGGATAAATGGAATGAAATATTACAATCGCTCAGCTCAAACGCGTTCAGGACAGTATTGACCGCTTTTGGAGTATTTTGGGGGATTTTTATTTTGGTCATTCTGCTTTCGGCTGCCAATGGCCTTGAAAATGGTGTGAAACAAGGTTTTAGTGGAATTGCCACCAATTCAATGTTTATGTGGTCGCAAACCACTTCAATTTCTTATAAGGGTTTCTCTGAAGGACGCCGCTACAGCTTCAAATTAGACGATGTCGGGGCGATCAAACGCAATGTCGATGGGATAAAATATGTCTCACCGCGAAACCGTTTGGGCGGTTATGGTGGCAGTAATAATGTAACCCGGGGTTTGAATACCGGGGGTTATAATGTGTATGGCGATTATCCGCAGATTATCAAACAAATGCCCCTAGATATAATTCGTGGCCGGTTTATCAATCCGCTGGACACTGAACAAAAAAGAAAGGTCGCGGTCATTGGCCAGGGAGTTCAAGATGGACTTTATGACAAGGGTGAAGAAGTTTTGGGAACTTATATTAAAATTCAGGGCGTTAACTTTCAAGTCGTCGGGATCTACACCAAAAAAGGAAATAATGGGCGGAATCCCGAAGAGGCCCAAAAAGAAATCTATATTCCGTTTACCGCTTTTTCACAGGCTTTCAATGAAGGTCAAAATGTGGGCTGGATGGCCGTTACTGCCGATGATGATCATTCCATCACAAATTTAAAGCAAAGCGTTTTTGATGTCATCAAGCAACGCCATGACATTCATCCCGATGACGAGCGTGCCGTTGGAAATTTTGACCTTTATGAGCAGTTTAAAAAAATCTCAGGGCTTTTTATCGCTTTAAACGCTGTAGCTTATATTGTGGGCTTTCTGGTTTTGATTTCCGGGGTTATCGGGATTACCAATATTATGTTGATTGTGGTCAAGGAACGCACAAAAGAAATCGGTATTCGCCGGGCACTTGGCGCGACGCCTTGGTCCATTCGCGGACAAATTTTGATGGAATCTGTATTTTTAACAATTATTGCCGGGATGACGGGAATTGCTTTTGCAACTGGCGTTATTTGGGTCGTCAACCTGATGCTTGAGAAAGCGCAGGCGGCGGCAGGCCCGGCAGAGCAATCGATGTTTGCAAATCCATCGGTCAGTTTACTGGTGGTGGTGGTAGCCCTGCTCATTTTAGTGGGCTCTGGGCTTTTGGCGGGATTGATCCCAGCACAGAATGCCATTAAAATTAAACCGGTGGATGCTTTGGGAGATGAATGAAAAACTAATAAATAACCTAACTAACTGATTTTAGAATGAAACGAACAATCACGATCATTTTTTTAGTCCTTATCGGACTGGCTTTTGTGGGATCCTTGTATTATTTGTACCAAAAAAATAATGAGCCAGCACAGACCTTTGAAACCCTTACAGCAGAAAAGCGGACCATCGTTAAAAAAACCGTAGCGACGGGAAATATCAATCCCAAAGAAGAAATTCAGATCAAACCCAATATTTCTGGTATTGTCAACAAAATTTTTGTGGATGAGGGCGACCTTGTCAAAAACAATCAATTGATTGCCCAGTTGAGGGTAGTGCCCAATGTTGCTAACCTCGCATCGGCGCGCAATCAGATTGAATCAGCTAATATCAGGGAACAAAATCAAAAGAAAATTTATGACCGGAATAAAAAACTTTTTGATCAAGGGGTGATTTCGGCCAATGAATTTGATAATATCCAAGCTGAATATGATCAGGCCAAACAAAATTCTATATCAGCTAAACAAAATTTTGAAATTATTAAAACCGGAACCACTAAAGGTGTTGGCACTACGGCCAATACTAATATCCGTGCGACAATCACCGGGATGGTTTTAACGGTGCCGGTAAAAGAAGGGAACCAGGTCATTCAGGCAAATAATTTTAATGAAGGGACCACAATCGCCACGCTCGCCGATGTTGACAACATGATTTTTGAAGGGAAAGTCGATGAGTCTGAAGTGGGAAAAGTCAAAGAAGGCCTTCCTTTGGAAATTACCGTCGGTGCCATTGAAGGAAAGAAATTTGATGCTAAATTGGATTACATTGCGCCAAAAGGCGTGAAGCAAAATGGCGCCATTCAATTTGATATTGAAGCCTCGATCAAAAATCCTGACAGCACGTTTATCCGTGCAGGTTTGAGCGCAAATGCGTCCATTATTTTAGAAAAAGTTGAAGATGTGCTTTCTCTTAAAGAAGCTTTAGTTCAATTTGACGATAAAGACCAAGCTTATGTTGAAGTAAAGACCGGGGATAAAGAATTTGAGCGCCGAAACTTAGAACTCGGGGTGAGCGATGGAATTTACGTGGAAATCAAAGAAGGAATCGATAAAGAGGATAAAATCAAAATTTGGAACCCCACGAAGCAACCTGAGAAAGAAAAGCGCGGTTCTTAACAGATTTTCAGTTTATTATCAAATCAACACAAATAAATCGAATGCCAAAATTATGGATATGAAGCAAATTTTCTTCACAATCTGCCTTATTCTGGGCGTGAGCAGTTCAGCTTTTTCTCAAGACCAAAAGCAATGGACCTTGAGTGAATGTATTGATTATGCACTGAAAAACAATATTTCGGTCAAACAATCTGAATTGGATATTGATGCGGCCGATTTAAACAAGTCCGATGCCTTTTGGAACTTTTTCCCCACGTTAAATGGAAATATTTCAAATACCTGGAACACTGGTTTAACTCAAAATATTACCACTGGTGTGCTTCAAAATCAAACCACCCGGAATTCGTCATTTGGCGCTACGGCCGCGGTAACGCTTTTCAACGGTTTGAACAACTTGAGGAGGTTTCAACGCGCAAAAATAGCTAAACTCGCCAGTAAATATTCGCTGGGGCAAATTAGAAATGACATCACGCTCACAGTTGCAAATCAATTTTTGGATATTTTGATCAACAAAGAACGGGTGGATGTTTTGCAAAAGCAGAATAAAGTCACCCAAGATCAAATTGCACAAACTCAAAAACAAGTTGATGCCGGGGCAGTGCCAGAAGGAGAGTTGTTACAGATCAAAGCCACAAATGCCGATGAGCAACAGCAAATTATCCAGGCCAGAAACGCTGTCAAAATCGCCCGCATCAGTCTGGCCCAGACGCTGCTGATCAAGGACTATGAAAATTTTAATATCATTGATTCTAAATTTACGTTGCCCTCAAAGGAAATTTTAAGTAAAGCCCCAAGGGAAATTGTACAGCAGGCAAAGGAAGAACGCTATGAAATTAAAATAGCCCAGCAGGATGTGGAGCTTTCTAAAAAAGATGTGCAATTGGCCCGGGGAAATTATTACCCGACACTTTCAGCATTTATCAATTATAACACCCGGGAAAGTGGTGCCAGCCGATTTGGCCAGGGTAAGCTTGATCCAGATTCACCAACACAGGTCATCGGTCAAGTTGAATCATCTGGCGAGGCAGTTGTTGCCCCAAATTTTTCGACAAATAGTTTATCGGCACGGCCATTTTTTGATCAGTTGTCCCGCAACGATGGTCTCGGATATGGATTTCAATTGAGAATCCCCATCTTTAATGGATTTTCCACCCGCAATTCGGTAAAACGAAATGAAATCAATGTGAAACGGTCTGAAAATCAATTGGAGCAGGCAGAATTGGATTTGGAATCCAATGTCTATCAAGCTTATGTTGATGCCCAAGGTGCCGCAAAATCTTATGAAGCGGCTCAAGCGGCAGTAACTTCACAACAGAAAGCTTTTGATTATTCACAAAAACGGTATGATGTGGGCTTGATCAATTCACTTGATTTTACGCAGTCAAAATTTAGGTTGACGGATGCAAAAAACCGTTTGGTCCAGGCCAAATACAACCTCATTTTCAATATAAAAGTCCTTGAACTCTTTTTTGGCGTTGACCCCGAAGACCTTAAACTCTAAACGCTTTGGCACTCATTTTAAATATTGAAACCACCACCACAAATTGTTCCGTGGCGCTTTCAGAAAACGGCCAAACCCTGGATTGTCTCGAAGACCGCAGTGGTGATTATTCGCACGCCGAAAAACTGCACGCTTTTATAAAGCAGGTTTTGGAAAACAACCAAAAGGATTTCAGCGATCTGAGCGCGGTGTCGGTGAGCAAAGGCCCTGGCTCTTATACCGGTTTGCGCATTGGTGTTTCAGCTGCAAAAGGACTGTGTTTTTCACTGGATATTCCCTTGATCAGTATCCCGACCGCCCAGGTTTATCAACAGCAGGTTGTTTTAGAAAATAAAGGTGTTGTAGTTCTGATGAATTCGCGTAAAAATGAGGTGTATGCGGCTGAATTTGATGCAAAAGGAAAGTGCCAGAGAAATGTTTACACTGAAATCCTTACAGCTTCTTCTTACAGGGATAAATTAACTGCAGATGTTATTTTTATAGGAAATGGCGTTACTAAACTCAGTGAAATTGCTGGAAGTGAATTTCATTTAGAAGCTCAGGTAATCGATAGCTTGCCTTCCGCTAAAGAAATGTCTCTATTGGCGGAACAAAAACATAAAAAAAGCGACACCGAAGATGTCGCTTATTTTGAACCAGAATATCTCAAACCCGTCTGGGCAAAGAAATTAAAATCTTAAGCTAAACTACTGAAGTGAATTGTAATAATTCACCAATCTCGCTAGATCAGTATCTTTGCTATCACCGCGGAACCTCAAATTTTTATTGCTAATATAGTTTTCCAACTGATTTTGGTGATTTGGAAATGCATTGTCGGCCTTTCTTTTTGATGGCTCAATTACTGTCGTTTTACCATCTATTTTAATAAAATAATCAGTAGAAGTTTTGACGCTTGGTTGTTCACGGCCGTTGTTACTTCCATAAGCGCTGCGCTGTTGCCGTCGCGCCTCATTAAAAGTTTGGCTCATTCTTTTATAAAGGCTTGCTCCATTTTTATTTTTGATCATTTCCATCGCATAGCCGCTGTTTGTGCCATTAATTTTCATCGGCAAATCATTAACGAATGTAAATTTTTGGCTATTCATTTGAATGTCATAACCAGTTCCGCGTTTAATAGTCATCACTTTATCGCTTTGAGGTGTTTTCTTCACCTCAAACATATCGTCAAGGATTCTATAACGGATGTAAGCATTTATCGTTTTGTCTCTGGACTGATCATAAATTTTTCCGCTTTGGAAATTATCGGTATAATAAATTGAGCCCTCAATGTTGTTGAGGTTCATTTTTTGTCCTTTGATCATCATATTTGCTGAATTCTGACGATCGACTTGTGTGAAATCCTGCATAGAAGTCATACTTTGACTCACCTGTGCGCTTCCAATCATACACGTTAAAGCGACGGCTAAAGTTGTAAATAAAGTTTTCATAAGTATAGTTTTTTATAAAATTAAGAATTTTTTTTTAATTCTTTCAAATTTATAGGAGAAAAAAACGTGCCAGAATATCTGACACGTTATAAAATTGGTTAAAAAGAAGCGAAAATTTAGTCTTTTTTGCTTTCATCAAAGAAATGAACATCCCGCTGTGGAAAAGGAATATTCATTCCGGCAGCTTCCAGTCTGGCTTTCGCTTCTTCAATAGTGTACCAATGACAACCCCAGAAGTCATCATTTGTAGCCCAAAAGCGTGCAGAAAGGTTGACGCAGTTGTCAGCTAAAGTATGTACAACAACTTGTGGAGCGGGATCTTCAAAAATCCCTTCTTGTTCTTCCATCAATTTCATTAAAATATCTTTTGCTTCTTTAATATTATTGTCATAACCAACACGAAAAGTTAAAGCATCTTTACGCGTTCCTTCCACAGTGTAGTTGATTACATTATTATTGGAAAGATCACCATTTGGAATCACAGCAAGTTGATTTCCAAAAGTGTTGATTTTAGTGTAAAAAATACTTATTTCTTTCACGCTGCCAGAAACACCTTGAGCCTCAATCCAGTCGCCAATGCGAAAGGGTTTCAGCAAAATAATCAAAACACCACCGGCAAAATTTGCGAGTGATCCTTGCAGAGCCAAACCAATAGCCAATCCAGCCGCACCGAGAATGGCAATAAACGAAGTCATTTCAATACCGAGCTGACTTGCCGCGGTGATAATGACGAGAATTTTTAAAATAACACCTGTTACAGCGAGTAAAAAATTTTTCAAGGCTTGATCAAAATCTCGTTTTTCAAAAATCTTGCGAAGCTGTTTAAGGATTATGTTGACAATCCACCAACCAATTAGCAGTACTAAAATAGTGCCGATTAGCTGGGGTAAAAAATCAATAAATTTATTAAAATATTCTTCTGCAATACTTTCTAAACCTTGTAAATTCGGCATAATGTTATAAATTAAATAATTGGCAAATATCGTATTTTCATAGAAATAAAAAAATATACTTTTTAATGTTTCAATCTGGGGGCTTTAGCCGATGGTAGTTTAGTTTTAAGCGCAGGCACTTTTCACAGTTAACCTTTTCATAACATTGGAATAAATAGCAATTCGAAAAGTTCAGCGAGTTTTGCAATTCCCAAGTGTGAACTTATATGGAGAATATTTATTTAGTAATGTTGGTAATCCTCTTTGCCTTTGCGATCACTGATCTGGTAGTGGGTGTGAGTAATGACGCCGTTAATTTTCTCAATTCTGCCATCGGTTCAAAAGCCGTTTCGCTCAGGACCATTTTAATTGTCGCCAGCCTTGGCGTGGCCGTGGGATCAATTTTTTCAAGTGGTTTGATGGAAGTCGCCCGTAAGGGGATTTTTGAGCCTCAGAAATTCTACTTTGACGAAATAATGGTCATCTTTACCGCGGTAATGATCACTGATGTGTTGTTGCTGGATTTCTTCAACTCCTTGGGACTTCCCACCTCCACAACAGTTTCCATCGTTTTTGAACTTCTCGGTGCGGCTGTTTGTGTCGCCCTTCTCAAAATTTATGAAAACAACGGAAGCTGGAATGAGGTTTCTAATTATATCAATAATGATAAAGCGACCCAAATTGTACTCTGGATTTTATTGTCAGTAGTGATTGCGTTTACAATAGGTGCGATTGTCCAATATTTCTCACGACTGGTTTTTACTTTCCAATTTGAAAAGAAAATTAAATATGTCGGCGCCATTTTTGGCGGTTTGGCATTGACGGCCATTACTTATTTTATTTTTATTAAAGGCTTAAAATCTGTAGAATTCATTTCTGATGCTTCAAAAACTTGGGTCAAAACACAAACTTTGATCATAGTTTTGATAAGTTTTGGTTTCTGGACATTAATTTCCCAACTTTTGATGTCGGTTTTAAAAATCGATATACTCAAAGTCATTATCATTATTGGGACTTTTGCCTTGGCTTTGGCTTTCGCCGGAAACGACTTAGTGAATTTCATCGGTGTTCCAATAGCAGCATGGCAATCTTTCGAGCTTTGGTCAGGCTCAGGCGTCGCACCGCAAGAATTTTTAATGGATGGCCTTTTAGGTTCGGTGCCTACCCCTGAATTAATTTTAATTTTTGCAGGTGCCATAATGGTTGTCACGCTCTGGTTTTCTGGTAAAGCGAGGTCTGTTGTCGATACCGGGGTCAATTTGGCCCGACAGGGCGATGGCGCTGAAAAATTTAAACCCAATAACCTTTCCCGGGTGCTCGTGCGCTATTCCGTGATTGTGGGAAATTCAATTTCGATGATTCTACCGGGACGTGTCAAAAAATCAATCAATTCTAAATTCGATAAGTCTGATGAAATGCTAAGGGACCGCAGAATTGATGCTCCGGCATTTGATAAAGTCCGCGCTTCAGTAAACTTGGTTGTGGCCAGTATTATAATTTCCATTGGAACAAATTGGAAACTACCACTTTCCACAACCTATGTCACTTTTATGGTTGCGATGGGAACCTCGCTTTCTGACCGTGCCTGGGACCGTGAAAGTGCCGTTTACCGTGTCGCCGGCGTTGTGAATGTTGTCGGGGGCTGGTTTGTAACTGCTTTTGCGGCCTTTCTGGCAGCAGCGCTCTTTGCTTCATTAATTTGGTTTGGTGGAATTTGGGCTGTTGTCTTTTTAGTACTTCTCGCTATTTTCCTCTTGACCCGAAGTGCAGTTTTACACAAACGAAAAGTCAAAGAGGAACAGAGTAAAAAACGTTTTAACCGCAACGACATCATTACCATTAATGAAATTACCCTTGAAAGCTCTCAAAATATAGTGAGTGTTATCGGAGGAATCAATAAACGCTATAGAAAAGTTGTCGATCATTTGGGCTACCACGATTTAAGTAAATTGCGCAAGGATACCAAAAAACTGCAAAAACTCGAGGCTGGGGTAGAGGAACTGGAAGATAATGTGTTTTATTTGATCCGTTCACTTGAGGATAATTCTGTGGAAGCCAGCCAGTTTTACATTCTCTTCCTCGATCACATGAAGGCAATGGTTCAATCTACCGGCGAAATCACGCGTTCCAGTTATAAACACGTGCGGAATAACCACAAAAACCTCAAATTCAATCAAATTCGGGATTTAAAGAGCATCGATCGCGAAATGCAGTTGCTTTTTGATGATATTATTGAAACCTTTGACAATAACGATTTTGGGAGAATTGATGATATCCTGAATGACAAACGCCAAGTTAAAGAAAAAGTCTCTGGCTTGATCCAAAAGCAGATCGAGCGTATCCGGACTTCAGAAACCAGTCCAAAAAACACTAAACTCTACTTCGGCCTGTTGCTGGAAACCAAGGATTTGATCACCTCCACGATGAGCCTTCTCGAACTTTTCCGCGACTATTATGAAGATGCAAAACGGGAGTTCTAGAGGCTCTGAAACTGATAAGTGAACGCTAAATTCCTAAATGGCGTTCACTTTTATTGATCGGTAATATTTGAGTTTTCTCATTAGAACTAACTGTTTTGATTGCTTAAACGGTTTTTCTAAACTCAATTTCAAAATTTTTCTGAACAAGGTCTTAAAAAAGAACCCATCTTAAAACAGTTCAATATCTTTGCAAAAAAATGAGCTTTATGTCGCACCGCGATTCCCATATTCAGTTAGATTCCATTCAAGATGCCATTGACGATATCCGCGAAGGAAAAGTGGTTATTGTGGTCGATGATGAAGACCGTGAAAATGAAGGTGATTTTATTGCTGCCGCGGAAAAAGTAACGCCTGAAATGGTAAACTTTATGGCGCGCCAAGGCCGTGGTTTAATCTGTGCGCCCATCACTGAAGACCGAAGCCATCAGTTGGAACTTGACTTGATGGTCAATCAAAATACTGTTCTTCACAACACACAATTCACGGTTTCCGTTGATTTGAAAGGTCATGGTTGCACAACTGGAATATCAGTGCACGACCGCGCAAAAACCATTAAATCCTTAACCGAAGATGAGACCAAACCCAGCGACGTTGGCCGGCCAGGACATATTTTTCCACTGCGGGCAAAAAATGGCGGCGTCCTTCGAAGGACCGGCCACACTGAAGCTTCTATAGATCTCGCACGTTTGGCGGGATTAAAGTCTGCCGGCATCCTCGTGGAAATCCTTAATGAAGATGGCACAATGGCACGTTTGCCAGAACTCGCCGAAGTGGCCAAAGAATTTGAACTCAAGCTTATTAGCATTGAAGATTTGGTGGCATACAGAATGCAGCACGATTCCCTTATCGAGAAAAAAGAGGATTTTGAGGTTAAAACCCGTTTTGGGGAATACCGGTTGCGCGCTTACCAGCAAACCACAAACGACCAAGTGCATTTAGCACTGAGCAAAGGCAACTGGAAAATTGATGAGCCGGTTTTAGTGCGGGTAAATTCCACTTTGGTCAACAATGATATTTTGGGGACGCTCACAAACGATGCTGATAAAAAGCTGGACGATATGTTCAAAGCTCTTAATAAAGAAGAGAGCGGCGCAATTGTGTTTATCAATCAGGAAGACAGCAGTATGAATTTACTCAAACGTCTCACAGGACTTCGCGAAGTTCAAAAAGAAGGTGAAATGAAAGCCCCGCGCATAAAAATGGACAACAAGGATTTTGGTATTGGTGCGCAAATCTTGCACGATCTGGGAATTCATAAAATTAAACTGCTCTCGAATTCAGACCAACAAAAACGCGTTGGGATGATTGGCTATGGACTTGAAATTGTTGAGTATAAAAAGTATTGAAAGAAATTAAATTAATCTAAACCCTTTTTTGAATTATCGATTTGAAGGTTTTTTTCTCTTTCTTTATTTAGAAATTCACTTAATAGCATTACTTTGAGCCAGTCGGGTTTTGGATTATTGTCGCCTGGGTATTTTTCCCATTCATAAATTCTTTCCCTCAGCTTATTTCGCAAATTTTCAATCTCTTCTAATGTTGTAATTTCACTCTTTTTAAGTGTGATCTGATTTTTAAATGCTTTATTAGCAAAATAAGCCATTGTCTCTGACTTATGATGTGAACAAGCCCCATAATTATTACAGATATTTAAATATAATAATGTCTGACTAATTAGGGGGCTTGTTCACATCATTAAACGTTTCATAATAACAAAATTTTAGTCCTCTTTCACTATAAGTAGAGCAGGAGTTGTTCTCTGTTCTTTCCATTAAAATAAATAGAAATCTTTAATTAATATTAAAAATTTTATTGATTTAAACAGAATAAGACAGGGTGAATGTATATATCTTAAAATACAAATTTTTATCGTTTTTGTAAAAAAAATAATTTTTAACTATATAAATTTGAATGATAAGACTAGACGATTTTTGATTTTAAGAAAAAGTTGAATCAAACATTGTGTCTTCAGAACTCCTGCTTTACTAGAGAATAAATTCTTGCTTTAATTTTTCACCCAAGCTTTTCAGGTTTCAAACCAGCGCTCGCAGCCTTCAATTTACTTCACCCTTCTTTTGGGTAATACTAAGCGCCTAACTCAGAAAAAGAAAAAAAAGGCTTTACCGGCAATAGAATTTTGGTATTCATTAATTTACATATAGATCAAAAAATTGATTTATCTTTTTCAATTGCTGAAGGTATGGTTATTTTTGCTTTTTGCGTAAAGTGCATACCCAATCCACACCTTTACTATGGAAACAAGATTAGACGACCTTTATAATCCAAAGAAATTTGAGGAGTTTGGATTTGAATTAATAGAACTGATTTCAAGTTTTCTCGACGATTCTCACAAGGATACTATCAAAGTCAATAACTGGAAGGAACCAGAAGATCAACTGGAATATTGGCGGAATTATAATATAGAAGGTGATTCCCCGAAACAGCTTTTTAAAGACATTTTAGAAAATTCCATAAATGTTCAGCACCCCAAATATATTGGCCATCAAATCTCACCAACAGCCCCACTTTCAGCTCTTTCAGGTTTATTAAGTGCAATCTTAAATAATGGAATGGCAGTATATGAAATGGGTGCCGCCGCCACCGCAATAGAAAAACTTGTCATTGAACTTATAGCTAAAAAAATAGGGTATAATACCGAAGCAGATGGGTTTATCACATCGGGCGGAACACTCGCAAACCTGACTGCACTTCTATCGGCACGGCAATCCATGAATAGAGCTGGTATTGCCAATGATAAAATGGCAATCATAGTGTCGGCTGAAGCACATTATTGCATTGAAAAGTCAGTTAGGGTTATGGGGTTTGATGGGGAACAGGTTATCAAAGTTCCTGTGGGTGATCAGTTCAATATGCAGACCGGTTTACTTGAAGAGTGTTATGCTAAAGCCATATCGCAAGGGAAAAAAATAGTTGCGGTTGTGGGAAGCGCCCCATCTACTTCTACTGGAATGTATGATGATTTAGAGAAAATTGCGGCATTCTGCAAATCAAAAAAAGTATGGTTTCACGTAGATGCAGCACATGGCGGCGGAGCTATTTTTTCGCAAAAATATAAACATTTGCTGCAAGGGGTGGAGGCCGCAGATTCTGTTGTGATCGATGGCCACAAAATGTTGCTTTCGCCATCAATTATGACCTTTCTGGTTTTTAAGGACGAGCAGGATTCTTACGAAACTTTTAAACAGAAAGCGCAATACCTTTGGAAACAAGATCAGGAAGAAGAATGGTACAACTTGGCGAAAAGAACTTTTGAATGTACCAAGAGTATGATGAGCATACAATTTTACACTATATTAAAATTCTATGGGGAAGAAATTTTCGATCAGTTTGTAACAAAATTATTTGATTTGGGAAAAAATTTTGCCGAGAAAGTGAAATTAGATAAGGATTTTGAGTTATTCCTTGATCCTCAATCCAATATAGTCTGTTTCAGATATAAACCAGCAGGTTATGATAATTCCCAACTCAATGAAATTAATAACGAAATCAGGGAAAATTTGTTGAGGGACGGTGAGTTCTATATAGTGCAAACTAATTTGAATGGTTCGGTTTACTTAAGGACCACCTTTATGAACCCAAAAACCACAGAAAAAATCATGGACGAATTATTGTTTAAGATCAAAAATAGTGCGAAAAATATATTAGCTGAGAATTAATGCCATAGCCTTTGAAGAAGTCTGTATTCCAAATAATTATATGAGATTAAAAGTGAACTGAAAATGAAAATTTTAAACAGCATCAAAAATGATATTCCTGAAATTTTTAATCTTTATAAGCTCGCCACTGATTTTCAAAAGGAAAAATTTCCAGAAAATCAATGGCCAAAATTTGATGAAGAATTAATAGCCACAGAAGTTGAAGAAAACCGGCAATTCAAATTATTGATCGCAAACAAGGTCGCTTGTATCTGGGCGATAACTTATCAGGATCCTCAAATTTGGGGTGATAATGGTGAGGAGTCTTCCATTTATATTCACAGGATAGCCACGAATCCCGATTTTAGGGGCAATAATTTTGTAAAGATAATTGTGGATTGGGCAGAGAAATTTGCAAAGGATCAACACAAAAAATTCATCAGAATGGATACTTGTGGCAAAAACGAAAAATT
>Ga0307967_1001057_pt1 | contig 17690 bp, 14 predicted proteins | sample OrgLakmetagen648_FD_201828 | JGI IMG/M metagenome (GOLD analysis project Ga0307967, IMG submission 201828) | Saline water microbial communities from Organic Lake, Antarctica - #648 | ecosystem: Environmental > Aquatic > Non-marine Saline and Alkaline > Saline | place: Antarctica: Organic Lake... | reverse complement strand
TGCTTAAGACCAGATAGATCGGCAGCGCCAATTGCAGGCGGGTTTGGGCCTGCTGAAGGCATCGGTGAAGTGGCGCCATGCGATGTGCCACATCCTCCGCCGGGCGCGGGGCGCCTTGTTCATCCAGCAAATCATCTATCGGCAAGACCAGGACCAGCCCGTCTATCGGGCGTTGCGCGCGTTTCTCTCGCAACATCCGCAACAAGGTCGACCAGCCTTGGGCGTCGGTTTCCCCATCAGGGCCAGCGCGCACGAAGCGCCCGGCGATATCCAACAACACCCCATGATCGAAGAACCACCAGCTACAGGCGGGGCTTTCCTCCTCCCACTCATCAACCGGGGGTCCGATCGGCAGGTTTAAATCGGTGTTCGCAGCCAGCGTGGACTTGCCGCACGCCTGCGGGCCAATCAACAAATACCAGGGGATGGCATAGCGCCATTCAGGCCCCGCCACATGCGCCTTTAGCAGGCGCAGCGCCTTTCGAAACCCTTTGGTCAAGGGCAAGGCCGGCAGCCTATCGGCATCAAACGCGATTGTGGACGCATCCAGCCTGCCCGCCACGGCGACCTCATCCTGGGCAAGGCGGTCCAATTCCGCCTCCAACTGGCGCGCCTCCGCCCCGGCGCGGCGCGCGACCGCCCACAGCCATAACAACAGCCCAAGGGCCACCGCGCCCAGGCCTGCAATCAGCAACGGGATATGCGGGGTCAGCCAAATCAGCAGATCGCCCAGGGCCGCGTACCAGTCTTTCTCATGCCATGCCATCGCGGATTACCACCGGGCGCTCAGCCCAGCCCCCCTAGCCGTTGTAACAGGGGATCGATCGCATCGCGCCAAAGCAGATGGCTGATGACAAGATAGGCACCCACAAGACCCACCGTCACCCAGCCCCAGCGGGCGATAGTGGGCAGGCGGCGCGGCAACTCGTCATCGATGGTCTGGGCGTAGGCGGCGGGTGAGAGTTGCGGCCCGGCATCCGCCCCTTCTGTCGACAACACGACGTGCGGGGGATGGCACAGCGCGTGCGCATAAAGCGCGCGGCGATACCGGTCGATCGTCGCATCATGACGCGCGCCGCGCAGCTTGCCGCGAAATCCAAGCGATAGGGTCAGCAGATAAATCTGACCCAGAAGCGCGTGTTCCCCGGACGGCAACACTAACAGGGCGTCGATCTTTTGAAACAAAACCTCGCCCGCCACATCGCTTTCGAACAGGCGCACCTCCAGCGGGGCATCGCGCCAGGCGTCCCGGTCGGGCCAATCCAAATGCGCGAAGACCTCATCCGCCAAGGCGACCATGGCGTAGCGCGCGGCATCACGCAAATCAGCCGCGGCCCCAAGCTCAAGCGGCTGGTTTAAGACGACCTCTAAGCGCTGCGCCACCGCTTGGGCCGTCAACGGCTCTTCGGCGCCGGACGGCTCCGCCCGCTCAGGCTTTGCTTTGGGCGGGATTGCCTTTCCGGGCAAGGGCGGCGGCAGGGGTCGCATCGGCCCTTCGGGTGGGGGTTCGGGCTTAAGTTCCTCACGATCCGGGGTCGGTTTTGGTGTCGCGCGCGCGCTGCGCAAAGCCTCAGCGCGCAGCGTCATCACGTGGGCGTAAAACTCTTGGAACCAGTCGATCACGACCGCCTCCCCGATAGGCTGGGCGATGGCGGCTATTTCCTCATTGGGGCGTTCGCTGGGCGTCATGGCTCAACCACTCCGCGCGGTCATGCGCCCGATGGATCGCGTTGAACGAAGCTTTCAAGCTTATGCTCACGGGCCGCCCGCGCCAGGGCTGCCTGGGCCGCTTCACGCGTCGCGAAACCATGGCTTCGCACATAATAAAGCGTGCGGCCCGATGCGCCGTCGCCCGCGACAATACGCGCTGCCAAGGCGTCCGGCACACGCGCGCGCATCCCTTCCGCATTATCACGGGCGTGATAGGCACCGAATTGCAGGCGGTAAGGCCCCGCATCGGTGGACGCACGAGCCGCGACGTCCGGCGTGGAGGTTAGCTGAGGCACGTCCACATCGGCGGCGACGTCCGGTGCGACGTCCGGTGCGACTTCGGGCGGAGACTTGGTCGGGGGGGCACCATCTGCCCTGTCGGGCGGGCTATCCGATTCCAATGGCTTTTCGCCAGACTGGGGGATTTTCTGGCCGGGTTCGGCGATCTCCGCCAGCGTCGTCTGTGCGACGAGCGGCGCCCTCTGCTCAAGCTGCTGCTCGATCGCATCTTCCGCCATCGCCCGGCGCGGGCGATCAACGCGCGAGGGCGGCGGGGTGCGCTCACCCTCCGGTGTAGTGGCCCGGGTCACGGGCTCGACATCGGCCAAGGCGGCGGCCAAGTCGGCGGCCAAGTCGGCGGCCAAGGCGGCGGCCAAGTCGGCACTCCCCCCCTCAACGCGCGCACCGTCCGGCGCTTCCAACGCAGGCGGCGATGGGGGCACGGCTTTAGGCGCGGGCTGGGGGGCAACGTCCGGTACAGCCAAGACCACGACGGGCGGCGCATCCACTTTTGCGGGGGCATCGCCACGCGCTGCCGTGATTTCGCGCGCAGGCGGCGCCGGACTTTCCGGGGCATCGCCCGCGTTAGCGCGCGCGATCAGGCGGTTTTCCAGCTCACCACCAGCCCTTGCATGCGAATCGGCCCGTTCTTGCGAATCAGCACGCTCTTGCAAATCAGCCCGGGCCTGCGAATTAAATTGTGTGCTGTTGCGCGCAATCGCCCGCTCCTCAAGGCCCTGCACGAACGGGCTTTGCGGGGCGAATAACCAATAGGCGGCCAGAAACCCCACCACGAACAACAAGCCGCCGGCCATGGTCGCCCCGCCGATCAGGCCGTTGGCGGCGCGCGCCGATAGGCCAGCCTGCGGGCCATCCGCCCCCGGGGCCGAGCCGGGCGACTGACGATAAGGCGTCGGGTCATGACGACGCGCACGGCGTGCATCGCGTGCATCCGGCCCCCCGTCCTGTCCCGTTCGCCCGTTTATCATGCGCCCTGAACCTCTCCACGCCGTCGCGCCACAACATTTCGTAGGGACGCAGGCAAAGCCCCACCAAATATAGGCTAGCCTCTGGGGGATAATATCACTAGGCGAATTCCGGAAACAAGCGGTGCGGTGTCAGAATCTGACGCAGCCTTGCGCTATCTTTAGCCCGCGTCCAGGTGCAAAGGCGTCCCATCATGAAAGCGCGTGAAGCGGAAGGGTTCCGGATCGACGATCGGCGCATCGCCCGCCACAAGGTCTGCCGCCAAACGCCCAGCCCCCGGCCCAATGCCAAAGCCATGACCGGAAAAGCCGGTGGCGATATAAAGGCCGGGCAATTCCTCCACGGGCCCGATCGCCGGCACCGCATCGGGCGTCACATCGATCATGCCGCCCCAACGCTGCGCCACCTTTATCCCGGCCAGGATAGGGAAAGCCTGGGTTAAGGCGGCCATCGCCTGATCCAGCACCCGGTCGTCGGGGGCGGGGTCGAGAATTCGACAGGCTTCAAACGGGCTGACGCCATCAAATGGCCAATCGGTACGCTGCATCAGGGCGCGCGTGAATTCGCGCCCAAAGCTAAGGCGCATTGATCCCCGCTCCGCCCGGAAAGCCGACCAGAAGGGGCGCATATAGCGCAGCGCATCCGGCACCAAATCAAAGGTCACCCCGCCCGCCAGCGCCAGATTATAGCCACCATCCTGGCGGCGGCGCAGGCTGAAACCCGGCGCGCCCAACCCGCCTTGGGTGACCGCAGGCCCCGGTTCGGTGCGCAATACCGAGGCGCGCACACAAAGCTGCGGCATATCAAGACCGTGGCGCTTTAAGAACAGGTTCGACCAAGCCCCGCCCGCCAGCAACACAAGACGCGTCGCAATGCTCCCCCATTCCGTGATGACGTGGGAGATCGCACCGCCTTGCGTCTCAACCCCGCGCACGGCGCATTGGGTGAGCACATGGCCGCCCTTGGCGCGCACCGCATTGGCCAGCGCGGGCGTGGCCTGCGACGGCTCTGCCCGGCCATCGCTGGGCGTGGCAATGCCGCCGATCCAATCCGCGCGGGCATCCGGGAACATCTCTGCAAGCTCTGCCTTGGAGACGATATGGCTATCGATCTGATGGCGGCGGGCCTCCCCCGCCCAACGCTCCCAAGTCGCCATTTGGGCGGGGTCGTCGGTCACCCAAACGACGCCCTTGCGGCGGAAGCCGACATCCTGGCCCGTGCGCTCCGCCAGCCGGTCCCATTCGGAAAGGCTGTGCTTGATGAGGGGGATTTCGCGGCGATCGCGGCCTTGCTGGCGGCACCAGCCCCAATTGCGGCTGGATTGCTCAGCGCCAATCGCACCCTTCTCCACCAAGGCAACGCGCAGGCCCTTTTCCGCCAAGGATAAAGCCGCTGAGGTACCGACAATGCCGCCGCCGATGACAACGACATCTGCAGCCGTCGGCACTTGGCTGTCGCCGGCGAGGGAATCGAGCGGGGGTGAGGTCATCGCAACCGCCCCATCGCCCTAATCGTCGCGATCGGCCATTTGGGCATCTTGCACGCGCTGGGCTTCCTGGCGGCGGAAAATCAGGGCCGCACAGACAATACAGACCGTCACCAACAGCACGATCAAGGTGCCCAGCGCATTGATCTCCGGACTGACGCCCAGGCGCACTTTAGAAAACACAACCATCGGCAGGGTTGTGGAGCCGGGACCCGCTACGAAACTGGCGATCACCAGATCATCCAGCGATAGCGTGAAGGCCAATAGCCAGGCAGCCACCAAGGCTGGCGCCAACATCGGAATGGTGATCAGCAGGAAGGTTTTGGCGGGTCGGGCACCAAGGTCCATCGCCGCCTCTTCCAACGATTGGTCGAGGGAGGAGAGACGCGCGCGCACAATCACCGCCACAAAGCACATGGAAAAGGTCACATGCGCGATGGTGATGGTGGCAACGCCGCGCTGCCAATTCAGCCACACGAACAACAGCAGCGTCGCCAAACCGGTGATCACGTCGGGCATAACCAAAGGCGCGGTCATCATGCCGGTGAATACCGTGCGGCCCTTGAAGGACCCGAAACGCCCCAAGGCGTAGGCCCCGAACAGCCCCAGCACGGTGGCGATGGTGGCATTCAGCGAGGCGATCTTAAGGCTCATCCAAGCAGCCGACAGGATTTGCGGATCTTGTAACAGTTCGCCGTACCATTTGGGCGAAAAGCCGGACCAGACGGAGACTAACTTCCCCTCGTTGAAGGAAAAGATGATCAACAGCACGATCGGCGCATAGAGAAACAAGAAGCCGAAGGCCAGCATGAATAGCGTCGCGGGGTGCAAACCTTTCCTCATGACTGCGCCCTATCATCGCGGCCTTGGAAATGCTGGAAGATGACGATCGGCACCACCAGGAACACCAGCATTGCAATCGCCACCGCGGACGCCACCGGCCAGTCGCGATTATGGAAGAACTCGTTCCACAATATCCGCCCGATCATCAAGGTGTCCGGCCCGCCCAGCAACTCGGGGATGACGAATTCCCCCACCGCCGGGATAAAGACCAGCATGGAGCCGGCGATAATTCCTGAAATCGATAACGGCAGGGTGATTTTTACGAAAGTTTTCCAGGGCCGCGCGCCCAGGTCGGCCGAGGCCTCAAGCAAGCTTTCATCCATCTTCGCCAAATTGGCGTAAAGCGGCAGGATCATGAAGGGCAGATAGCTGTAGACGATGCCGATATAGACCGAAAAATCATTGTGCAGCAGCGGCAAGGGCTGATCAATTATCCCCAGCGACATCAGCATGTTATTGATCAGCCCATTATTCTTCAAAATACCGATCCAGGCATAAACCCGGATCAGGAATGAAGTCCAGAACGGCAGGATCACCAACATCAACAACGCATTGCGCCACGCGTCCGGCGCGCGCGCGATGCCATAAGCCATCGGATAGCCGATCAACAGGCAAGCGAGTGTTGAGATCAGCGCGATCTTGATCGAGTTCAGATAGGCGATGATGTAGAGGTCATCGGTAAAGAGGAATTCAAAATTAAACAGCGTGCCGGTGAAGTCCGGGATCAGCCCTTCTGCCCAATCGAAGATAGGCAAATAGGGCGGCATCGCGATGGCAGCCTCAGACACGCTGAGTTTCATCACGATCGCAAAGGGCGCCAAGAAAAACAGCAGCAACCAGATATAAGGCGGCAGCAAAATCACCGTGCGCGGCGAGAAAATCGCGCGCTTCATGCGCGTGAAGAGGCTGCGCTTTCGCTTGCCCTGCAGTTGGTCGGTCGCGGTCTCCACGCCCAAGCTCATTGCGTCAACACCACGCCGGCATGACGGTCCCAATGCAGCCAAACACGCTCTTCCCAATCGATCGGGCGCTGCGCGGTCCGGGTCAGGTTGGGCGAGGTGACGCGTAGCAAGGTGCCGTCATCCAAGCGCACCTGATAGATCGACAGGCTGCCCTGATAGGCGATTTCATCGACCGTGCCCTGCAGCAGGTTTTCTTCAACCTCAGGCTTGTCCTTAGAAATGGTGATTTTTTCCGGGCGGATTGCGACCGCGATTTCCTGACCTTGGGCCAAGCTTTCGCCATCATGTTCCAGCCAGATATCAATGCCGGCGCTCGGCGCACTGACCTGCAGGGTGCCGTGCTTATCGTCAATTCCTGCGACCGTGCCTTCGAACAGATTGATCGACCCGATGAAGTCGGCGACGTAGCGGCTTTTGGGATATTCATAGACCTCGCTGGGCGTGCCGGTCTGTTGGATTTTGCCTTCATTCATGACGGCGACGCGGGTGGACAGCGTCATCGCCTCCTCCTGGTCGTGGGTGACGACGATGAAGGTGACGCCCAGATTTTCCTGGATATTCATCAATTCGAATTGGGTGGATTCGCGCAGCTTTTTGTCCAGCGCGGCCAAGGGTTCATCCAGCAGCAAAAGCTTCGGGCGCTTGGCGAGCGCGCGGGCCAGCGCCACGCGCTGCCGCTGCCCGCCGGAAAGCTGGTGAGGCTTACGCTTTCCGAAGCGGTCAAGCTGAACCAGATCCAGCATCTGCTGCACGCGCTCTTCAATTTCCCCCTTCGGCATGCCTTCTTGCTTCAAGCCGAAGGCGACGTTCTGGGCGACCGACATATGCGGGAACAGGGCGTAGGATTGGAACATCATATTGACCGGCCGCTCGTAAGCCGGGACGCCGACCATGTCTTGGCCGTCGAGGAGAATACGCCCCTCGCTCGGCTCCTCCAGCCCGGCCAGCATGCGCAACAAGGTGGTCTTGCCACAGCCCGATGCGCCGAGGAGCGAGAAAAGCTCGGTCCGGTAAATATCTAGGCTGACATCATCGACCGCGACAAAATCGCCGAAGCGCTTGGTGACATTCTGGATGGAGATATAGGGATCACCGCCGGGCACCGCCCAGCCGGACGGTTTATTTTGCCCGCCTGCCGTATCATTTGCCGTGTCGTTCATGCTGTTCCCATCGGCTTCAAATGAAGGCGCCCGCAGCCGGGTCGAGCGCGTGGTTCGGCGGCTGCGGGCGTCTTCGCGTCGGTCCTGTGACCTTTACTGATAAGGTCTTATTGACCGGTCTTCAGCTTGGTCCAAGCCCGGGTGGCCGAGCGTTGGAAGCGTGGCCCCCAAGGCTTGATGGAGTAGAGGTTCTTCATCGTTTCCTTGCTGGGGTAGACCGCCGGGTCGTTCTTGACCTCATCGACCACAAACTCCGTCGCTGCCTCGTTGGCGTTGGCGTAGAAGACGTAGTTCGACACACCGGCGATCACCTTCGCATCCATCAGATAGTTCAGGAAGGTGTGGGCATTATCCGCATTGGGCGCATCCTTCGGAATCGCCATCATGTCGGTCCACAGCAGCGCGCCCTCATTCGGGATCACGTAGGCGATATCGACGCCCTGACCGGCTTCGGCAGCACGGGCCTGGGCCTGCAGCATATCACCGGACCAGCCCATGGTGATGCAGATATCGCCATTGGCCAGATCGTTGATGACCTGCGAGGAGTGGAAATATTTGATGTGCGGACGGATCTTGTCCATGTGCGCCATCGCCTTTTCCATGACTTCAGCATCCTGCCCGGCCGGGTCGGCACCCATATAGTTCATGGCCGCTGGCACGACTTCCGTCGGTGCATCCAAGAAGGCAACGCCGCAGTCGGCGAAGTTCTTCACCACGTCCGGGTCCAGCATCATGTCCCAGCTATCGACCGGCGCGTCCGGCATACGCTCCGCAATCATCTTCTTATTGTAGGCGAAGCCGGTCGTGCCCCACATATAGGGCATGCCATAGCTGTTGCCGGGGTCCATCGCCTCAAGACCGCCCAACAGCGTGTCGTCGAGGTTGTCCCAATTGGGCATCGCCGATTTATCAAGTTCTTGGAAAACGCCGGCCTGAATCTGGCGCGCCAGGAAGGTTGAGGTCGGCACCACGACATCATAACCGGAATTACCGGCCAGCATCTTGGCTTCCAAAACCTCGTTCGAATCGAACACATCGTAGCGTACCGTAATGCCGGTCTGCTTTTCGAAGTTCGCGATCGTGTCTTCGGCGATATAGTCCGACCAGTTATAGACGTTGACGACTTGGTCCTGCGCCGATGCCACGCCGGACAGGCCAACCATCGTGCCAAGCGCCAGCGCACTGGCTTTCAGCGCCGCCTTCATCGTTAAATTCTTGTGACCACTCATGTGCCCATAGCCTCCTTGCTGTTCATGTCATCGCCGTTGTTTTTTTCGGCGACCTACTTGTGTGCCCGCAGTTCCAACCCGGCGTCGGATCGGTCTTGGGCTTATGATGGGTGCGGACCGCCGTTTAGCAGTGCCGCATCCATCTTGTTCCATCTCCATTAAGACGAACCTTAGGCGGCGCGTCAAAACCCTCCCGCGTTACTCTCACAATAATAGGCGGTGAACGGGGCATCCGCGTGCCAGGTCAGCGCCGCCCCGCGCGGCAGGTAAACCGCTTGGCCTGCCGAAAGCGCTAGGGGCTCACCGCCCTGGCCTGCGACCCGCAGCGATCCTGCCACCATATGCACCAGTGTGTGGGCGCCAAGGGCCGGGTTGCTCGCCCGGCAAGCGGGCGCTTCGAATAGGCCGGCGCGCATCGTGGCGGCCGCATTTTGATAAAGCTGTGCGTGGCGCCCGCTTGCGCCAATCACCGGCATGGATTGGACAGACGGCGCACCGGCAAGATTTTCAACATCGAAGACGACGACGCCAGGCTCCGGCACACCATCCGCCGGCACCTCGGCGTCGGGGTCCGCCGATATCACGAAAAATTTGCGGCATTCGCCGAACTGCTTCCAACTGACGGGTGTTGCATTATGCACGCAGAAGGCCTGCCCAGCCTTGATCAGCGTCTCCTCGCCGTTGGCATCGATCATGGTGACCTGACCCTCCAGGATGACCATGAATTCATCGCCCGGATAGGGCCCAAAGGCTTCCTGCATCGGGGTCGTGGTCCACACGCCGACATAACGGCCCGCCGCCTCGTCGCAATGGGTCAGATGCCACGCCTGCTGCGGCACATCCGATTGGAAGTCGGCAGGGTCGAGCGTAAGCGGCGCCAGCCCTTCACCGGACGGCCCGTCGCGCTCAATAAGGATCGGCTGCAGTGCGTCGCCCATCGCTGTCCCAGTTCGTGATGCTGTCGTCTCTCTCAACACCATCATTCAAGCTTGACCAACCGAGATCGTCAACATAAATTTGACTGACTAGTCAGATAAATTTTTGCTGATAATTTGTGCGAATGGCGCGGAAATAGGCGGGTGGAGGGGCGATAAAAATGACCATGGTTGCGAGCGTCTCCAAGAAAAAGCAGCCGTCTGCCATTCGCCGTGCCCGGCGCCTGCAATTGATTGAAGCGACGATCACCTCAATCTCAAAGCGCGGATTTTCCGGCACCACCCTGAATTCCGTGACGGAAGAAGCAGGGCTGTCGCACGGGGTCGTCAATTTCCATTTCGACAGCAAAGAAGCGCTTTATAATGAGACGCTGGGGCATCTAGCGGACGAACATGCCGACCACTGGCGGGCGGCCTTGCGCGCTGCCGGTGACGATCCGGCGGCCCGGCTGCGTGCCATCGTCACCGCAGATTTTGCAGCCCCGGTTTGCACGCGCAAGAAACTGGCCGTGTGGTTTGCCTTCTGGGGGCAGGCGAAACATCGCCCGATCTATCTGGATATTCACAGCGCCCATGATGCGGAGCGTCGGGCCGCCTTAATGGCCGCGTGCGAGGGGCTGCTGCAGGCGGGCCCCTATCCGCATCTGTCCGCCGCCACCTGCACCCGCAACATCGAGGCGCTGGTTGATGGGCTTTGGTTAAGCCTGCTGCTCTCGCCCAAGGCCTGCACGCGCCAGGAGGCGCTTCGCGGCTGCTTCGACCTGCTGGCGAGCCTATTCCCGACGCACTTTAGCGATGATGCCGCCCCCGGCCCGCAACAATCCGACTGAGAAAAAGGACCCGATAATGTCCCGCGATGCGCGTTATGATGTTTTGTTTGAACCGGTAAAGATCGGGCCCGTCACGGCGAAGAACCGCTTCTATCAGGTGCCCCACTGCAACGGCATGGGGCGTGCCTACCCCTCCGGCATGGCGGCGATGCGCGGGATTAAGGCCGAAGGTGGCTGGTCGGTCGTCTGCACGGAGGAGGTGGAAATCCACCCCACCTCCGACCACAGCCCCGTGATTGAAGGGCGTATCTGGGATGATGCCGACATCCCGATGTTCGCCCGCATGGCCGACAACATCCATGAACATGGCGGCCTGGCCGGTTTTCAGCCGAACCATAGTGGCTTCACCGTCGGCAATTTGTACACCCGCGATATCCCGCTGGCGCCCCATGATATGCCGGTGGAGCCTTATCTGCCCGTCCAAGCCCGCGCCATGGATAAGGCCGATATCAAGGCCCTGCGCGGCTGGTATGTCGATGCCGCCAAGCGCGCCAAGCAGGCCGGCTTCGACATCATTTATGATTACAGCGGCCATAACATGACGATGCAGATGCATTTTCTGTCGCGCCGCTTCAATCAACGCACCGACGAATATGGCGGCAGCCTGGAAAACCGCGTACGCCTGTTCCGTGAAGTGCTGATCGACATCAAGGAGGCGGTCGGCGACACCTGCGCGGTCGCCATCCGCTTCGCGGTTGATGAATTAATGGGCAAAGACGGCCTGACCTGCGACGGGGAAGCCCATGACGTAATCGCCATGCTGGCCGAATTGCCTGATCTTTGGGACGTGAATATCAGTGAATGGTCGAATGATTCGGCCACATCACGCTTTTCCGATCAGAATTATCAGGCCGATTACACCAGCTTCGTCAAAAAGCTGACGACCAAGCCGGTCGTGGGGGTTGGGCGCTTCACTTCCCCCGACACCATGGTCGCGATGATCAATAAAGGGCATCTGGATATGATCGGCGCGGCGCGCCCGTCGATCGCCGACCCGTTCCTGCCCAAGAAGGTGGAGGAAGGCCGGCTTGAAGACATTCGTGAATGTATCGGCTGCAATATCTGCGTGACCGGCGATTTCCTGGCGACCCCGATCCGCTGCACGCAAAACCCGACGATGGGGGAAGAATGGCGCAAGGGCTGGCACCCGGAAAATATCCCGGAAAAAGAAAGCGACAGCACCGTTCTGGTCGTCGGCGCGGGCCCGTCCGGCCTTGAATGCGCGCGCGCCTTGGGCCAGCGCGGCTATGCCGTGACGCTGGCCGAAGGCACGACAGAACTTGGGGGCCGCGTCACCCAAGAGGCCAAGCTGCCGGGGTTGAGCGAATGGATCCGCGTGCGCGATTACCGCCAATGGCAGATCGAACAAACCGACGCCGTCGATGTCTTTATGGATAGCCAGTTGAGCGCCAGCCAAGTGTTGGAGTTTGGGTTTGAGCATGTCGTGCTGGCCACGGGATCCTATTGGCGCAAAGACGGCGTGGGGCGCGCGCTGCAAGCGCCCGTTCCGGGTTCAGACGCCCCCCATGTCGTCACCCCCGATGACATCATGGCGGGCAAGGAGCTGACAGGCCCCGTGCTGGTCTATGACGATGACCATTATTATATGGGCGGCATCATGGCGGAAATTCTGCGAAAGGCCCGGCATGAAGTGATCTTGGCGACGCCGGCGGCTGACGCCTCCACCTTCACCCACAACACGATGGAGCAGGAGCGCATCCAGCGCCGACTGTTGGAAATGGATGTGGAGATCATGGCGCACCGGACGCTGGCCAGGATTGATAAAGATCAGGTGACGCTGGCCTGCACCTATACCGGTCGGGAGGTGACGCGCGCCTGCGCCAGCGTCGTGATGGTGAGCGCGCGCCTGCCGAAGAAAGGGCTTTATGAAGAGCTGGTCGCCGATCAAGCCGCCCTGGATGCCGCGGGTATTAAAAGTGTGACGCGCATCGGGGATTGTTTAGCGCCGGGCACGATTGCCGCCGCCGTCTATTCCGGCCACCGCTATGCGCGCGAACTGGACCAGCCGGCGCATGATGGTCTTGATTTCAAACGGGAATTACCGCGCCTAGAGGGGACTTAAGCCCCATCATAGGTCATAAGCGACCCGTAGAGATCGGGGCGCCGGTCGCGGAAAAAGCCCCAGCTGGCCCGCGCCATGCGCTGCGCATCAAGATCGACGGTGGCAGTTAATATCTCGCGCTGGTCGCGCGATGCCTCCGCCAGCATGGCGCCGGTGCCGTCGGCGATGAAGGAACTGCCGTAAAAGGTCATCTCGGCAGCCTCCGCCACCTCGACACCGATGCGGTTGCTGGCGACCAGCGCCGTCATATTGGCTGCCGCATGGCCTTGCATGGTGCGTTGCCAATGGCCGGCGCTGTCGATTGCAGGGTCTTGGGGCTCGCTGCCAATGGCGGTTGGGTACATCAACACCTCCGCCCCCATCAGGGCCATAGCGCGCGCGCATTCCGGGTACCATTGGTCCCAGCAAATCCCAACACCGATCCGCCCGAAGCGCGTGTCCCAGACCTTGAAGCCGGTATCGCCCGGATTGAAGTAAAACTTTTCCTGATAACCCGGCCCGTCGGGAATATGGCTTTTGCGATAAAGCCCCATGACCGTGCCGTCGGCATCCACCATCGCCATAGAATTAAAATAGGCGTTATTCGCGCGTTCGAAAAAGCTGACCGGCAGCACCACGCCCAATTCCTGCGCTAGATCGGCCATGTGCGCCACCAGCCTATTGCCCGCGAAAGGCTGGGCCAGGCGAAAGAATTCCTGTTTTTGATCGGGGCAAAAATAGGGGGTCTCAAACAGCTCCTGCAACAGGATCACCTGCGCGCCCTTGCCCGCCGCCTCGCGGACAATCGCCTCGGCGCGCGCGATGTTGGCATCCGTGTCCCAATCACAGGCCATTTGCGTTGCCGCCAGGGTGATGCTGCTCATCCTCGCCTTATCCTCTCGAAAAACCGCGCCTCACGCGCAGGGCTCTTAAAACCGCGCCTCACGCGCAGGGCTCTTAAAACCGCGCCTCACGCGCAGGGCTCTTAAAACCGCGCCTCAGGCGCGGGGAACCTGCTGGGTGATGCAATGGAAACAGCCACCACCGCGCACAACCTCAATCCCCGGCAGCGGGATGACGGTGCGCTCCGGGAACAGGCGGCGCAAGATATCCAAGGCCGGGCCGTCTGCCGGATCGTCAAAGACAGGTGCCATCACCGCCTGATTGGCGATGTAGAAATTGATGTAGGAAAGCGCCAGGCGGTTGCCATGCTCCACCCGCTTTTCGGGGTGGGCGATCTCCACCACCTCAAAGGGTTTGCCGGTGGCATCGCGCGCGGCGCGCAGCCGGTCGGCATTGGCCTTTAGCCGCTCATACTGTGGATCAAGGGGGTCGGCGGCGACCAGGGTTGCCACCACGCCCTCGCGCACGAAGCAGGATAGGTTGTCGATATGGCCGTCGGTGTCGTCATATTCCAACGCCTCCCCATCCAGCCAGATCACTTGGGTGCCCCCCAGCGCCCGGGTCAGAATTTCATCGGCCTCCGGCTTGGTTAGGCCGGGATTGCGGTTATCGTTCAAGATCACGCTATCGGTGGTCAGGATCGTGCCGCGCCCGTCCGTGTGCAGCCCGCCGCCTTCCATGAAAATCGGGATCGGATAGGCGCGTGCCCGTTCGCGCTCTATCATCGCGGCGGCGACCAGTGCGTCTTTTTCCCAATGGGGATATCCCTCCCCCCAGGCATTGAAGCGCCAATCAATTCCGGCCAGCGCCCCCTTGCCATCGGTGGTGAAGGTCGCGCCGATATCGCGCGCCCAGCTATCGTCCAGCGGCTGGGCCACGACGCTCACCGACTTGCCACACCGCGCGGCGGCGTCTTCCACATCACCGGCTTGCGCGTACATCGTCACCGGTTCGAAATCCGCAATCGCTTTGGCCAGCCCCGCATAGGCATCACGCGCCTGGTCCAGCCGGTCGCGAAACACATCCCCATTGCACGGCCAAGCCATATAGGTGCCCGCATGCGGCGCCCATTCTGGCGGCATCGAAAAACCATCGTCAGTGGGAAAGCGTGTCTGCATCATCGGTGCCTTATAGCAAAGCCACTACATCACGCCCAATTCTTTTGCCGCCGCATCCAGCGATTCGGCTGCAACATCCATCAGCGCATCGATCTGCGCCGTTGTGATGATCAGGGGCGGTGACATCACCATCGTATCCCCGCAGGCGCGCATGATGGCGTTACGCTTGAAGAAGTTATCGCGGCAGATCGTGCCCGCCTTACCGTCTGGTTCAAAGCGCGCGCGGGTTTTTTTATCGCGCACCAACTCAATCGCCCCGATTAATCCACACGACCGGGTCTCCCCCACCAGCGGGTGATCGTCGAAGCGCCGCAAGGCCTTGGCCAGATGCGGGCCGGTCTCGTTCGCCACCTTCTCAACCAAACCCTCCCGCTCAATAATCGCGATATTGGCCAGCGCCACGGCGCAAGAGGCCGGATGCCCGGAATAGGTATAGCCGTGATAAAACTCACCACCATGCTCCATGATGGTGTCCGCGATGCGGTCGCTGACGCCGGACGCCGCAATGGGCAGATAACCGGACGACAAACCCTTCGCCATGGTCACCAAATCGGGCGTGATATTGAAGGTCTCCGCCCCGAACCAGTTGCCGGTGCGTCCAAAGCCGCAAATTACCTCATCACAAATCAGCAGCACATCATGCTCCCGGCAGATGCGCTGAATTTCCGGCCAATAGCTATCGGGCGGAATGATGACGCCGCCGGCCCCCTGGATCGGCTCTGCGATGAAGGCGGCGACGGTGTCGGCACCAAGCTCTAGGATCTTCGCCTCAACCTCGCGCGCGGCCTTTAGGCCGAACTCTTGGGGGTCCATATCGCCGCCGTTTTTGAACCAGTAGGGCTGGGCGACATGATGGATTGTCGGGATAAGCCCCCCGCCCTGCTTATGCATCGGCTTCATGCCGCCCAGCGCCGCACCGGCGACGGTGGAGCCGTGATAGGCATTCTCGCGGCTGATGATGTTGATCTTCTTGGGCTTACCCGCGCACTGCCAATAATGATGCACAAGGCGCAGATTGGTGTCGTTCGCCTCCGACCCGGAATTGGCGAAAAACACCCGATTGATATGCGACGGCAGCTTTGAGGCCACCTTATCCGCCAATTCAATCGCCGGCGGATGGGCGGTCTTGAAGAAGGTATTATAGTACGGCAGTTCCAGCAGCTGATTATAGGCGGCTTCCGCCAATTCCTTGCGCCCATAGCCGACATTGACGCACCACAGACCGGCCATCCCATCCAGGATTTTTTGGCCGTGCCCGTCATAAAGATAAACCCCGTCGGCCCGCGTGATCACGCGCACGCCCCCCTCGCCATGCAGGCCCTTATGATCGGTGAAGGGGTGCAGATGGTGGGCGGTATCGCTCTCCACCAAGGCGTCGATATCGTAATTGCGGATCATGTCGATCATGGGGGCTGTGCTCCTGAACCAGGCGGATGGGGACCGGGGAGCGTCAAAATACCAAATGTGATCACATTTGCAAATGTGATCACATCCGCAGGCGCGCTTAAGAAAGCAAAAACCGGATATCGTCGAAAACCGCGTCGGCGGCGGCTTCCAGGTCGGCGCGGTGTGATGTGCCGGTCAGCACGCCGATTGCCTGGGCGGCACCCGCACTTCGGGCCATCTGGATGTCGTGGATATTATCGCCGATGACCAGCACGTCCGCTGGGCTTAATCCCGTGGCCGCACAGAACCCCTGCACCTGGCCCGGCCCCGGTTTGCAGCCATGACCGCTGTCGTAGCCACTCAAGAAATCCAACCGCTGCAACACGCCGAAGGGGGTTAGGCTTGCCCGCGCGCCGGCTTCACTATCCGCCGTTGCCACCCCAAGCGCCAAGCCGCGGCCCTTCAAGCCATCCAGCAGGAGGCCCAAATCGCACACGGGTGTGGGCACGCAATTGGCGATGAACAGCCGGTCGATGTCGGCGATCAGGCGGTCGCGGTCTGCCAGCAAATGGCGGGGCAACAAATCAGCCCAGGCCGCGACGATGTCCGTTAAATCCCCGGCGGCCAGCGGCGTGCCGGCCCCGACGCGGTCGCTATCGGCCAGCCATCCACCGCGCACCAGAAGCGCTTCTGCCAGGGCTTCATCACCATCGGCCAGATGGCTTGCCACCGCGCGGTTCGCGGGCATCCAGGTTGCGTGATAATCCAGCAGCGTGCCGTCCTTATCGAACAGCACACCGCGCACCGCACCCAGATCGATTGGGGCAGCCATCACCCCGCCTTGGCGGCTGTGCCTAGTGAGCTTTGGCGCAGGATGCCGCTATAAAGCTCCTTATCGCCGACAACGCCGACCAGCTTGTCATCTTCCATCAGCAGGACCGGCCAGCCGGTGTGATGGCGGATTTCAATCGCGCGCTTCATCTTCATCGATGCAGGCGCTGCGGCCAACACATCCTGATCAAGGCCCGCGACATCGCTTTGCGCATCGGTCTGTACGATGCGGGCCGGCGCGCCGTCGCAAGTCGCGGTATTCGGCTTACCCTGATCATCCAAATGCACCCGGAAATGCCCGCGATCATCGAGGAAGATATCCTCCCCCTCGCGCTTCAAATCCTCAACCGCCGTCATCAGGGATGCCCCGCGCAGCACATTCAGCGGGTTCATGTGGGCCACGAACTCCGCCACATACTCATTGGCTGGGTTGAGGACGATTTCCTCCGGCTCGCCATATTGCACGATGCGCCCGCCATCCATGATGGCGATATGGTTGCCGATCTTCAGCGCCTCATCCAGATCGTGGCTGACGAAGATGATGGTCTTCTTCAGGTTCTTCTGAAGCTCCAAAAGCTCATCTTGCAGGTGATCACGGATCAGGGGATCTAGGGCCGAAAACGGCTCGTCCATCAACAACACGTCCGCGTCGGTGGCAAAGGCGCGGGCCAAACCCACACGCTGCTGCATGCCGCCCGACAGCTCGTGGGCGTATTTGTCTTTCCAGCGATCAAGCTCAACCATCTTCAGCTTTTCATGCACAATCGCCGCGCGCTCAGACGGGTTCATGCCGCGAAGCTCCAGGCCAAGGCCGACATTCTCCTCAACCGTGCGCCAGGGAAGAAGCGCGAACTGCTGAAAGACCATAGCGATCCGGTCGGTGCGCATGCGCCGAAGGGTCTGGGCATCGCAGGTCGCGATATCCACTGTGCCTTGGGCGTCGTCGCGCACCAGCACTTCACCACGCGA
>Ga0307967_1001053_pt1 | contig 17714 bp, 26 predicted proteins | sample OrgLakmetagen648_FD_201828 | JGI IMG/M metagenome (GOLD analysis project Ga0307967, IMG submission 201828) | Saline water microbial communities from Organic Lake, Antarctica - #648 | ecosystem: Environmental > Aquatic > Non-marine Saline and Alkaline > Saline | place: Antarctica: Organic Lake... | reverse complement strand
ATAGTCATGAATTACTCGATTCAAGAGATTGTGGATTTCCTTATTTGCGAAATCCACTCCACACCGTTTCCAGTTGATATTACGCTTCCATACTTGTAATATCAGTACTTTGATTGAACAGAGCTAATAAAAAAACCGCACCTTTTTACTGGTACGGCTAATTTCTAAATCTATGTTTATTATTTTGCGTTAATGAATGTTACTTTTTCTCCTATAATTCTTAAGATGTTGTCATCAATATGAAGTGATGCTTTCACTCCGATGGTTGATCCTTCAGATAAGTATTCAATAACGTTTTCCATAATACCTTCAGTTAGGTTTACAGGAATCAAATCGGTTTCTTTTTCATTTGGTCTTTTGATATCAATTGAAACAATACCAGCCAACTTATCGAGTGTGTTTACTCTACCTACTAAAATTACTTGATTTAACATTGTTTTCCTCCTTGTTTTGTTATGTCACATGTTACCTAAACAAAGCTCTTATAGCAAGCATTACTTCTCTTTCTGACGGAGCTTATCAGCAATAATCTTTTCAGCTTCAGATAAGGTTTCTTTTCCTTGCATTTTATTACTAAAGGAAACGTAGTCTTCAATGATAGACTCGATCTTTGATTGATTTGTTTCAATAAACTCTACTGCTTTATCTGTTGAACCAGTAATATTACTTATCCATTCACTAAAACGTGATATTACAGCCAGTTTCTTCTCATCTCCTGCAAGTACTGATTCACCTTTCGATTTAGCAATCTGATTCTTTTCTTCAACAATCATAATGAACTCTTTAATAGTCTTTTGAACCCTTTCATCAAAAACAATATCAGTTGCCTTGTTTACAAGATCATATACATTGTCAACTGTGTTTTTTAGATCAAGTTTTACCTCTTTGACTACTTCGTTAAATGATTGTTCTTTGCCTAGTTTTGACGTTATGTAAAGTGCCAAAAGCAATATCGAGATGATCAGTAAAATTATCTCAAGTGTTGTCATTTCTTTTTCCTCCTATATGTTCATAAATAATAACTTGTGAATCTTCTAATCTAGAAACACGATTTTCTAGAATGTTAACATCCTTTTTTAGTGATTTAATATCTTGTGAATGAAGTTCTAGCAAACTTATCATTTTGACATTTTGTTTTTCTATTTTTCGTAAGTTAATCATGATTTCATCATTTTTTGATTTGGTGTTTTTTTCTTGTCTGTTAAACTGTTTGATTGTCGTAAGAATAACTACAATCATTGTTACTACCCAATAAATTAAATTTTCCATTCTAAATAGTTGTAAAAGATTATCCCAGTCCATTTTGAATCATCTCATTTCGATAATTTTCAAGATAGTCTAGTTGTTCTTTTATCTCCTCTACATAGTTTTGTGCAATTTCATTATTCCAGTTGTTTTTAAAATCTATCATTTTTTTAAACCACTGCCCTTCTACAATCAGATCATACTTTCCGGTTTTCTCATAATGATCAATCATACCCCTCATTCTGAACAAATGATAATGTGATTTAAATTTCATATTAATGTCCATTCTCATTTTTGTATAATTAATCAGGGCAGATAGCTGATTTACAATGAATGATTTTATTTCAAAGCTTTTCATTTTCTCATACTGCTTGATAAATTTATTGTCTAGATATATAACCTTATCTTCAGGAACAAGTATGTCATCAGCTGCACTTTTATAGTAATCAATTATTGTTTTATCAAAGCTCTGTCTTTTTATATAATCCTCTTTAGAGAAAGCAAAGATATCAATCTTACCCAATTGCAAGTGCATGTTCCCATTAAAACCATCAAGAACAACTGTTAAATCAGTGTCACTATTTTCATCATCAAACCCATATCCTTTTGAGCCTGAGTAATAGAGCAATAATACTTCACAACCTAAAAAGATATTACTAACTAAGTTTAAATAACTATCCAAGTCCATCATCCTCACTTTCAATTACAACCTTTTCAATTACATCCATGTCACCTTCAGAGTCTTCAAAACCTATGACATTTTGCTTTAACCAGATATATGATTGTTCCATAGGATTCGATTCTACAAACAATGTGTAATCAGATAACGGTACTTCTATATCAACTTCTTCTATTGGATCATGCATATTTGCTCTAGCTTCTTTTGAAATATATGATGCTACACAAATTGTAATTTTCTTATTTGAGTAACTGATATTGAATGCTGTAATTCTGTGATAGGATGCACCTACTCCAAACTTAGTATTCATTTTTTTAATTATCGCCATATGATTTCCTACTTTCTTTTCATTCTAAAAATTGATACTGAAATACTATCTGGAGACCCAACAGACATTCCAGGATTGATATAAAGTGCTCCTAAGTCCCCATTAAATGAATGAGCGAAATCAACCATTTTTATGGATGCATCATTTTGATCATTATTCGTTGTGATGCTTTTCCCATATGCGACCCACTGTTGTGTGTCCAGATAATTTGCTTTGAATGTTGGTGATATTTCAAAATCAATCACCTTTGTAATCCCACTTGTAATGGTTGGACCAGCAACGTAACTGTCTTCAATATAGAATCGATATTGATTTGAACTTGATGCTTTTGAGTGTATAGTATCTTCAGTATTCACATGATGAGATATATATGATCCATAAAGACTTGAACTCGCTGATGTTCTATAGTAAATATATGTATCTGAAGTGTCAGCTGATGTCCCTTGAGTTGCTGCAATTACATGCACTTTATAAATATATTCTGGATCAAAATTATATGTAAAGCTTCTATAATAAGAATAAGCTTGTGTATGATACACACGTTCAAACTCTCCACCAATTTTTACAATCGATGAAGATCCTCTAGCATACAAAACTTCATTGCTATAATCAAAAGCTAACTCACCTACATAAGACATATTAGCTGTGGTTGGTGTTGTAGTTCCTCGTTTGACTCTTATGATTGACATTAATATGTTCCACCATCAATTACAGAAGTTGGCATAAGGACTTTCGTTTCATCAATTCCTAGCTGATATGTTATTCGTTTTGGAATGTATTGGTCATCAATTATTGGAAACATGACTAATCCATTAGGAATTACTTTACTAGAAAAGTTTGAAGTAGATGTAGCTAAAGAAGTCCCATCAGAAGCATATACACGAGCATCTACAATTGAACTAATGATTATACGTTGTTCTTCAGTTAAATGAGATATGTTTCCAACGTGTGAATTGAATGTTGAATTTGACACACCACCTAAACCTGCTAATGATATCGTAACAGCACCCGTTGATCCATTAACACTCGTTACCGCATCGGTTGGTGTCAAGAGTTCTTGCCAGTTAGAAAGCGTAGAGTAAGGTGTCGCCTTTAGGATAAAGGATTTGTTTAAGTCCGTTCTAACGGCAACGTCCCCTTCCTGTGCGTTAGATAAGGCAAGCATAGATGATTGACTTGAAACGACATAAGTATTCGTCATTGCAATTTTTGGTACAACACTATCTGCTAGTTTCCCACTAGAATTAAGTATTGGAATGTTTCCACTACCTGTACCAGTATTCTTAGTTGAAGCTGTACCTAAATTTAAAGCATTTATTTTTGTGGTTATTTGTGCATTTACCTTATTAACTCCAGGTATCTTTAAATAGTCTGATTCTGCAATTGGATTTCCAGACGTTCCTAGTTTGTTTTCTTTTGCGACGTATAAATGTTCACCAGTAAAATCAACTTGTGGTTCACCAGCATTTATTGATCCTGATGTTCCAATATAAGGTCCTGTTCCACCAGATGTTCTTCTTTTTATTTGAATTGTTGCCATATAGTTTCCTCCTATTTTTTCATAAATACACTTGTAATATTATGTGTTGTATTTCCTGTAGTTAATGTAACAATTCCGTTTTCATATACCACACTTAAGGAATAGTCACTTGAAGCATATCGATAAGAGATTGATGTATTTGATCCAACAAATAAAAACATCGCTTCTCCAGGAAATGACACAACAGTGTTATTATTGATTGTTACGTATAAAATTGAATCTCTTAAATCCACTGAACTTGTCCCTGAAAACCTATATGTTCCAGATGTTACTAATGTAAGAGACTTTCTAACAGGTAAATAATGATTTGTAATTTCACTATCTAAATCATCTACACGTTCTTTGTCATTGGTTATCAGTTTTCTTGAATAGCTTCTTAAGGTCACTGATGTCGTTGTTTTTGTATAAGCGCATAGTGCCAGTTCATATAGTCCATCTGTTGTTAATAAATTTGTTAATGTTAAAGAGGGATAATTGCCGGACTGTTCTTTAACATATAAGCTCACAGTATTATTTGATGTGTTAACACCTAAGACAACATATCCGTATTTGCTTGAATCAGGTACTACGCCTATTGTTGTTTGGTTTTCTACATAGATAATACGTCCAAACACTGAGACATACCCATCACTAAACGTAATCGTATTATTAGCTAGTGTATATCCACATTCATTTTTTAGACCTTTTAATATGCCTACATCACTAGATAACAAGAAATGGTATAAATCTGAATCTATTTTTGATGTAACATTCCCACCTTCAAATGTAATTTTTTGTAATCCCATCAGAACTCACCTCCGTCAATGTCTGTATTTGTTATGGTTATATTGTTTGTCGAACCACTACTTGTATTCTTACTAAGTAGTTGAATTTTTTCTGTTAATTTCACACGATATTCTCCTAACGTAACAACTGCATAATTTAATGAATCTTTAAATGTGATACCAGTAATCACGGATTCATATATTTTCCCTTTATGAATAAACGAAACATAATCTCCAAGATATATATTCTTAAAAGGAATGAATACCTTGTTTTTCATGTCGATGGTAAACGTTATGTTGTGGTCTAGTTTTGAAGTTACCATTTCACTTCTTGCTCTAGTCTCTAACGTTTCAAAATCATTGTCAGTATAAATATAGCTTTTGGCCATTACACTTGTATACCGATCATCAGATGTACTATCTTCAGTGATTTCTCCGGTTGCTAACAAATAATATGTTTTTGTAGTTTGATATGTTTGATTATCACTTCTAGGATAGAAGATTACCTTGTTTACAAGTTGGCTTGTTGAATCATTGGTTTCCACATTTAAGATGGATGAAAAATCACTTCTTATAACCATCCCTTGATTAACACTTACAATTCTAAAGATTATCCCAGTTATTCTTCCGCGTAAATAAGTGACATCTGTAGAGTAACTAATCCCATATCCTTTTGAGACAAGTTCAAATATCTTTGACATATTTACGATGTTATCTGATTCAAAGCTAAGACTTCCTGAAACACTTGTTTCTTTACTAACTGTCAAATAAGCTAGGTTCTGTTTTTGATCTAAATTGTTCTTGAAATAATCTGTGATAATTTGATAAAGATAATCAGCTAAATCACCGTTAAAGCTTATAGCCGGTATATCCAAATTAAAAATCTCCCTAAAATCGAGAGACTTAATACTTGTTGTATAATCATCATTTAGTTCTATACTTTCCAAGATTCCAATATATGAGAATATATGATTGTTCAAAATAACTATATCGCCAATATCACAATTTATGTTTTGCTTATTCACTTTAAACGTTGATCGTTTAATTAGAACCATATCTAATGTAAGTTCAAACTGATTACTGACATATGCGTTATCTTTATACTGCAGTGTACTACGATCAAGGAATAGAAGTTTCATATCTACATGCCCAAATAGCCTTCTAGGATTGTTACACGGCATATAGACTCAGTAGCTACTCCTGGTTTGAATTCAATTTCATAATCCCCATGCTCTAAGAATATGAAGTTATCTTCTTCAAAGTCTTGTAAGCCATATATATCAGTTTTTAAACCAGCTTCATCAATTGTCATTTCTTGTTTACTTGGAATAGAGTTTATGGTAATGGTTATATCTTCTGCAGTTAAAAATAAACGTAAAGTTGATATCACTTCTCCGTTTTTCTTAATTAGCACTTCTGGATCAACGACACTGCCTATCATTTCAATAACAACTGGTGCATCATTTAACCCTTCGTTTCTTATAAATATTTTTCCCTCATATGAACTTGAATAGAAATATGAGTAGGTATAAGGATAAACTTTACCACTTGAAGAACCATTGGCTATAATTTCATATGATTTTTCTTTTAACCATAAAGATAATTTTTTAAATACGATACTACTTTGAATCGTCCCAGCTATGAGTTCTGCTTTTGATAAACTGGCTACATCAACATAACAATATGCTGTAAATGCATCGTTTTGGTAATGCAATTTATATTCATTGTTGCTAATGCTAATGAAATCAACAAAATCCTTATAACCTAAATACCCTCTTAAGAATATCAGAGTTGTTGAAACATCTAACAAAGGAATGTTATATTCTGAACGAGCATAAAAATGGCTATACTCTAAATACTTTAAATCTAATGAAAAACCAAGACCACTCACTTGAGATATTATTGTTTGGTTCTTATGATTAAAGTAATAGATATCACCATACTCATTTTCTAGATAAAATTGTCTAATCAAATCACACTACCTCCTAACGCTTTATTTATTGAATCCACATCAAAGGTTGGTGATGTTGTATTAATCGTAATGTTGTTTGTGCTAGTTGAGGATGAACTAGAGTTTGAGTTGTTGACTGTACTCGACCCTTTTAAGTTAAAGGTATCACTAAAGAACCCTCCAACCTTACCAAAGAATCCACCAACTTTATCTGCAGCATTACTTGCAAAATCACTAATTCCATCAGTGACCTTGTTTGCAATATTACTAATACCTTCTGTAACATTCCCAAACACATCTTTGACCTTGCCACCAAAATCACCTATTTTAGAAGGTAAATCTCCAATCCACTCAAATATTTTTTGGATAAATTCAACTATCTTTTGAACCACTTTCAATACTGGTTCAAGCACAGTCTTTAAAACATTGATTGCTGGAACTAAGATTGCATTTAATACTTCTCCAACAACTGTAATAAGTGGTGCTAGTAATCCTAAAATCTCAGCAAACATCTGGATTTGAGTTATAAGTGGCATTAGAATAACATCTAGTATCGGTACTAATAAATCTACAAGCATAACTACCAATTCAATAATCACATCTAAGATTGGTTGTAATGCCGTCATCAAGCTATCAACGATTGCAAGAATAGGTGGTAGTAACTGCATGAAGGTTTCCATTAGTCTACCTAGCATTGCTTTGAATTCTTCACTTTGAAACAGTGCCATCGCTAATATGGCAATAAGAGCTCCAATACCCAAAGTAGCTGCATTGATTCCAACACCTGCAAATATACCAGAAGTTCCTACTCCTTTTAATGCTATTGATGCAATATTTAAAAGTGGTCCTACTTTACCAATGATAGATAGGACAGGACCAACAGCTGCAATGAGTCCAGTTAGAGTCACAATCATTTTCTTAGTGCCTGCATCCATATTGTTCCACTTATCAATCCAAGATTTTAAAGTTGGTATCATTTCATCTCTAACCTTTATAGTTAGTTCTTGAATTACTGGTAGAAGTGTACTTGCTAAGTCAACACCTAAACTAGATACGGCTTGTTTTGTTCTGTCTAATGCATCAGTGAACTCTCCGGCCTGAGCTGCTTGTTCATTTGTAACTATACCTAATTCCTGTGCTTCATTTCTTAAATCACTTATAGTAGCTGCTTCTTGAGTTAAGACAGGAATAATATCAGCTGCGACTCTTTCACTTAATAAATCGTTTGCCACACCAACTCGAATTGCTTCATCTTCTACTTCACTTAAAGCGTCTCTAATAAGAGCAAATGCTTGATCGGCATTCTTGCCTTCTAAATCATCTAAGCTTAAACCAATAAGTGCTAAGCTATCTGCATATTTATCACCGTTACCGGTAGCTATATCTCCAAGAATCCCATTCACTTTCATGAATGCTTTTTCCATTCTTTCAGTAGATACACCAAGTATGGTAGCTGAGTGATTCCATTCTTGCATTTGTTCAGCAGATAAGCCTAACTTTTCAGCTGTGTCTCCTATTTCATCAGATGCATATGCACTCTTAATTGAAAAGGCTATTAAAGCAGAAACGGCACCCAAAATAGGCACCGTCACACTTTTCGTTAATGTTGAACCAAGTTTACCAATTTTCTCAAAATTAGCATTACTTAGTTGTTTAATTTTAACTTGTGTTTTATCTAACTGTCCATTCATCTTAGCTAATTCAGCTTCGGTGTATTGGACATTTCGCTTGAGCTTATTAAACTCTTCCTGACTCATATCTCCAACTTGAACAGCTTTTTTTGCATGCTCCAGTTCTTGATTCTGAGTTTCTAACTTTTTTTTCGTTTGTACTAAGATGTCATTAAGTTTTGATTGCTTTTGTTTCCATAAATCAACATTACTGCTATCATATCGAAGATTCGTGTTAATCGCTCTTAAGTCTTTGTTTTGTTCTTTAAGATCTTTCTTTATACCATTTAATTCATTTTCTAGATCCTTACCATCAAGTGTTAACTTAATGTTTAAACCTTTGACTGTTTCTGCCATTAATGCTCACCTCCTGTGTAAAAGAAAAACACATCAATTCGATGTGTTCTAATTTCTTTGTTATTCTAAATCAAAATCAAGACCAGACTCAATATCTTTTACATCATTTCGATAATCTTGAATATCACCTTGTAAAGATGAAAAACTACCATCATAATCTTCTGCTAACTCTAAGAAATTAACCAAAGTAGAATAATAATCTTCAAGTTGTTCAATCAAGTCAAGTTCTTCTTCATCTTTAGTTTCAATCGCTTTAATTCTATCTTTGATTTCGTCAAGTGAAGTTCTTATATCATCATAATGACCAAGTTCTTTATATGAATCAATAACACACAGTACACAATAACTAAACTCATCAAGTAATAAAAGATCACAAGCATCGGCAGTTAAGTCTGATGAAGAAAGAGATACTTCCCAAGCGAGACTTGATGTTGAATGATCATCTTCATAGATACCATAATGCCAAGCAGAATACATATCTCCAGCTAGCACATCAATCTCGTCATAAATATCTCCAAATTCGTTATAAATACTTGATAATTCTTCCATGTTGCTTTTGGATCCGCAAGCACTTAAACTAATAGTAGTTAGTAAAACCATTATCAATAAAGCGAATTTTTTCATATTTTATCCTCCTTAATAATAATTATACCTTCTTTTTCTTTTTTTTCAACCTATAACAGGAATTCATCAATATCTTTTTGAGATGCCTTTATTGTAGTTTGTTTTCCGTTAATCACATTCATTTCAAGTTCTACAATCTCAAAATAGGTTTCCAAATCAAAGTTCTTAGTATCTTCAATTGATATTCCTAAATGAGCAAGATTAAATATGATATTTGCTGTTACGTTTACAACATCATTACTTTGAGACTGAACTGGGTGTTGATCCGTTTTGAAACGTACCGAGCATTTCACCTATCGTATTCGTTAGATTTTCAAGTTCACTTTGATTTCTTAATATTGAAAAATCGAGTGACATTAAAAAGTCACTATAGGATTGTTTGTTGAACGGTCGATGTAATACATAAATAATTCGGAAGATGGTGTCTATCACAGTTGATATATCATCTTCTTTTTTTGTGTTTGCTTTTTCTAGTTTTTTGATATCACTAAATAACTCTGTTGAAAATACATTACGATAATCAATGATCGTATACAGTGATGAATGAAGGCGATAATCTTTATCACCTAGTTTTAGTATCTTTTCCATTTAGATTACCACCTTATACAAATGTAGGTAATGAAGGTGTTGTTGTTAGGAATCCAGCATAGTTCGTATCTCCCACACCTGCAATTACTCTTAAAATTAGATTGTCTCCTGATTCAATTGGTCTTGCTGTAATGTTAAGTGTGATTGAATTTGCTTCAATTGAATCGGCTTTTGATTTGCTCGCATCACCGGAAGGTGTCGCTGTACATAAGAAATACCAAATACGTCTTGCCTTGATATCGCCTTGAATCTCATAACCTAAAGCAAATGTCTTTGTTTCACCATTTACGACTTCTACTAAATTTCCATTTGAATCTTCTAATACCCCAAAGATGTCTTTTTTGAAGACGTCATCAATCTCTGTAAACTTAAGTGTGACATTCGATCCTGAATTGGAAACTAATGTAGCAATCACTTTATCATCAGCATATACTTGTGTACTTCCACCGATTGCTTCTGTTGTAATCTCTTGTGCACCTTCTAGACGTTTAGGTGTAGCAAATGTCCAGCTGCCATCTTCAGCTTGAGTCGCTAGTGCATAATGTACGTTTGTTAACCCAAATGTGACTTTATTACTCATTTAAAATACCTCCTGTTTAATTTCATATACTCTGTTTACTGAACCATCTTCATTGACAAATTCTGATAATAATTCAAATTCATATTCCTTAAAATACAAGGATGCTTCTAGTTGCTCTTCTAATCCCAGATTCTTCTTTTCAGTTATTAAACTAACTTGGAATGTTGCTACTTTCGCTACAGATTTATCATCTGCATAAACAATAGATCGATTACTTAGTTCTTGATAGATGATATAATTTGGATCACTTTCTAATCCTTCTCTTGTTCCATAGGATACCTTACCTGGTAAAACGGAATTCAAAGTATCATATAAAGCTTCTAGTTTTTCCTGCATTAGTAATCACCTTTTTTGATAATTGATTTGATATCTTCTAACATTTTTGGTGTCAGTATATCGTATGCTGGACGCATAAATGGTCGTGGTCCTACATATTTCCCACTTCGATGTGTAAAACCAAACTCAAGTAAATGTGTTAGTTTACCTTTTTCATTTGAGAAGATAACAATTGTCTTATTGATTCCACTACCTTGAGGTTCTGCTATAAATGAATCTGCAAATGGTTTTAAACCACCACTTCTAGGTGCATGGGTTCTGATATATTTCACAATTTCCTGTCCTGTTTCATCCAGTCGCTTTTCCAATTTTATCGTTATCTCTTGCGCATAATCGTCTATCATATTAGAAATAGCAACACCTAGTTCATCAAGTGTAATCAACGATATCACTCTTTCTGACTTTTGTTTTACTCAAGTAAAGTTCAATGAACTGTCCAATCTGATACGTTCGTTCAATCTTATAGATGTCTCCTGCAATGTCAGCATATTTACTTCCATCATATAGGAAACTTTGTATCTTTAATGCGATGTCAATCCTGATGTCTGATCGTTTACTTTCATAGTATTCATTTGATGTAATACTGAAGTTTATGCCTATTACTTCCTTTGAAGATTGAAGTTGATAAATCGATGTTCCAATAGAATTTTGAACCAAATCCATAGTCAGCAACTTTATGGATATATTCGGTGAATTAGGATACATTTTCAGATACTCCTTTTGTTAATGCAATCTGTCCTACTAGAATATCAAATGTCTTTGGTAGTTCTTTTGCACTTCCATCATTTTTGAATCCGAAAAATGTCTTCACATAAATAATTATCACAGTGCTAACCATTGGATTTGATTCATCATTGATGTAAGTTGGATCAATCCCACAACTCGTCAAGTATGCTTTGCAACTACTAATATGAGTATTAAGCTCATCGTCAGCATATGATTCTGATAATGGGATCAGTAATGCTTTCTTTACAATGTCTATTATGGCCATGAGATCAATCCTTTCTTACGTTATTTTAACCTCAACTATTAAACTGTGGCTTTTTTCTTGATGCGTAGGAATCCGTTGTAACCTACTACGTTACCACCTGTGAATACTGATGCTTTGTAGCTGATGATTCCATCTTTGAATTTGTAATCCGTTGATTTTCCAATTTCAACTGGTGAGAATACAGGTACTTCATAATTAGTAAGTGCACCATAGGCAATACCATATTCCCCTGCTGCAGTATTACTATCAGAGATAGCTTTACAATGTGAATTAATAATATAAGGTATTCCATCAATTGTTTTGTTCACATAATCAATTGTATGGACCTTACGACCTTCTGCAGTTTTTAATCCTGCAAATGCACGTAGGTCATTCTTATTCAAGATAAGAACTGCTCCACCTTCGACCTCTTCATCTCCACCATATGCAAAGACAATGTCATCCAGTGTTGAATCAGTTATTGCTTCAATTTCAAGTGGTGTTGTATCCGCAAGCGCTACTGCTGCATCACTAAAGATTCCGGTAAAAGTATTTGTTGTTCCTGCACCACGTAAGATTTGTTCACTGATTTTCTTTTTCAATGAGATGTTAATGTTACGTAATACTTCTGCTTGGTAAGGAATAGATGGCAATTTTTCAAGTTCTTCTGTGATTTCTGTATAAGCAGTAATCTTCACTTTGGAAATTGTCAAATAACCAAATGCTGGTTCTGTTTCACTATAAGGTTGTCCCTCAAGTGTTGTACCGGCAATACCATTGCTTTTAACGAATGATTTCTTGTAGGTTTCTCCGCCGTTTAGATTGATTACAGCGACACGATCTACAAGTGTTGAAACTTGTCTAAATGGTAATGGATCTAATCCTGAAGCTGTATGTTCTGGTAACAAGATTTCTTCACTTGATACTTGAATAACACGGTTTTCACGTAAACTAGCGCCACGTTGTTCTAACTTCTCTTTATCGATTTTAGTTCTGTTATCGATAACGATTGGTTTAATTTCTGCTTTACTAGCAATTGACATCTTCTTATCAATTACACTTCGTTCTTCTTGTAGTCCAGTTGTTTCAGTTTCAAGATCTTCAAGTTTGGTAATATCTGTTTCATTATCTACAAGACCTCTGATTTCAGTCAGTCTTGACTCGATTTCTTTACGTCTTAATTCTAAATTCATCGTTTTTCTCCTTTAAATTTGTGATTTGATTTTGATTCGTTTCTTGATAATACTTGATTTTTGTTCCTGCTCAGCTAACTCCATAGCCTTTAGTTCTAACTCCATAGATTCTAAAGAACGAGCGTATATACTAGTTGCATCATATGCAGGAGTATCCACTACCGACACATCATACAAACGTTCTATCTTAGTAATAGTTCTTTTAGGTACTCTACCTTCTCGGTTCCATACTTGTTCATCTACCGTAAAAGCAAAGCTCATCTTATCCAACAAACCACTTCTAACCATTTTGTAAATATCCTGGTTTGTATTAGTATCTAGTAATTCAGCGCGAACCTTAAGTCCAATGCTGTCTACTGATAATTGAAGGGACTGATTTCTTGTTCTTGCTAAAATTAAAAAGGAGTCCATATGATTGTATTTCATAGGAACATCCTTCATTTTAGTTTCTGATAGTGCTCTTGAATCGATTTCTTCAATGAAACCATATTCTTCATCACCAATGAGTGTTTCGTTATTAAAGACTAATGCATATCCTTCTAAAATCATCTTGTCATCTTCTTCATGAAGAGTAACGTCTGCGAGTCTAGTTTCCTTTAGCATCTTTACGGACCTCTACTTTCTTTGGTTTTAGTATCACTTGTTTTTGATATTCATATTCAAGCTCTGAATCCTTATAGAACAACGACTCTAGTTTTTCTTTTTTACAATAACCATCAATGATGATTGTTTTCTTTTTTTGTGTTTCTAAGACCACCTTTAGTGCATCTTCTGATATTTTTCCATTAACTGTTATTTTCATATTTAGGTTCCTCCGTTCCTACTTGATATTGATTTGCTTTATCTGCATCGACAAAGTTTAATGATTGAAGTCGTTTGTTTCCATCTTCAATAGGTTCTAATCCGAGTAGTGCTCTTGATTCATTGAGTGACATAATTCCAAGACTCATCAATTTCTCGATTGCAGTGACCTTAGTATTCCAGGATGCATATTGAAGCCTTTCACTATAAAAGATGATTTCCTCACCACGCTCTAGTTGATTGTCTGTCAATAAGCCTAAAGAAAAAGCCTCGCTAAGTTGAATAGCTAAAGGCTCTATCGTCGACTCATAAAATGAGTTGTATTCATCTTCTGTATACTTGCTTGTGAATATTGGAACTGATACACCAAAGTAATCAAGTATCTTTGCTTGTAAGAATTGAAGTGTATCTTTATCGATGAGTTTAGGATCAACGTCCAATGGTATATATTCTGACTTCAAATCAATAGGGATGATTGAACTACCTTTCAAACTTACTGATTCCGATAAGGCTGCATCAAATAGATCACGTTGCTTTTTCTTGTCCGCTTCTGATAACATACCGTTCATCTTCAAGATACCTTTGATTTGCATTGAAGACTTCACAGCATTATCGATTCCTTGTAGCAAACTATCATTAATTGATATTGTTTTTAGAATTGCCTCATGGTCTCCTGTGGATCCTGTACCACCAAAAATATCATTTTGTCCATAATGTTTTCGTAAATGAATAATGTTATCGTATGGCAAGATATATGATTCTCCATTATCAAATAAGAACTTGATGAAGTAAGTATCAGAACTATCTACTATCATTTCAACTGTAATTGGTCGTAATGGATAGATACCTTTTAGTTCGCCAGTGTCCTTATCAAACTTTGGATAGACAAATGCATTATCATTTAGCAAGAGTAATGTAATCGTCTTGTATATGAAATCGTAAGGTGTCATAATTTCATTTGGTTTATACTTCAACAAAAAAGACAGTTTACCTTTTTTCTCGGTTACTGTCTTATCGTTTTCTGTTTTTATAAATCTTGGTTTGAGTTTCGCACATTGGCTAGCCACTCGATCTATACATATTTTCACTACATCACTCTTTGAAATGTTCGTTCCAAAAGGTGTGTAAAATGTATTTAAATTACTGATTAACTGGAGTGCATCAAATGATCCAGCTTTCTTTTTCCTATTAAATATGGCCATGTGCACCTCCTATTTAGGTTTTGAATTTATAGAATCTTTCATAACTTTCTTTTGCTTCGGTAGTAGCTGTTTCTGTAAGAACAAACATGTATTTCTCTTCATCAAAATAATACCATGAGGCATTCGTCATGAAATATGGAACCCCGCTATTATTAACTTTTACCTTGCTAACAATCTTATTTATATTTTTCATAAAGGTCCAAATGAGATTGTCTAGCAATCTAATTGTAAAAACAGGATATTCAACCTTGATAATTTCATACTGCTCTTTAAACTTATGATTTAGATTTTCTTTGTTTAAATTACCATACCCTAAAAAAGATTCAAAGAACGTATAAATATGTCGGTCCGGTTTAAATAATGAAGTGTCTCCAGAAAGCATCATTACATATGCAAAAGAAACTCCACTCTTTTGTCCAGGTATAATCATGATCTCATTTCTAACTTGATTAATATTCTCATGTTTTAATAGATCGTCAGCCGTATTAATTCCATTACCATGAAGTATATTTATATAGTGAACTACTGCTTCAGCTTTTAGAATACCATTTCTTGATGATGTTCTTTGTCTGTTGACAAACACTTCTTCTGCTAATTGTTCATAACTATAATCTTCAAATGTTTCCAAAAAATCTTCTAACGTGTATTCATCATTTTCAATATTAATTCCGACAAATTTTGCGAATCTTTCAACGACATTAATTGTGCTTTCATACTTTACACCTATTGAAAAAACTGAGTCAATAACACCTATGACTAGACTTTTGGGTCCATAATGCTTCAAGGATGATAAAAACTCTTCTATAAATTCATGACTAATTACTTGAGTTATTTTTTTCATAATATAACTTCCCTCATTTTATGACTTATCAAGTATCATTATATCATGTTTTCGTAATCATTCTTATACCTATTTAAAACTACATAGGCAATGATAAGTGCTACAGTTCCATCAATTCGTTTGTATTTAGAATTGAGTTTCGATGGTTGGATGTTGCCGTTCAAATCTACTTTAGCTTGTGTATTAGCAAGGCACCATTTCAAAATGGGATTATTGTTATAATTCACAATGTCATTTTTTAGATCTGCTTCCAGAATTTTCATTGGTTCAGATAATGAATAGATTCCCTGTCTTACCTTTTCCATATTGAATCCTAAGTCTTCCATTTCTTTGATCCAATATTGAGAGTTCCACGGGTCGTATCCAACCCATAGTGGTCTGATACCATATGTCTGGATCATCTTCATAAACCATCGTGTTACTATACTAAAATCATTTTGATGACCCTCAGTTAGTGTGACAAAACCTTTCTTAATCCAAATATCATATGGAACATTATCTTCTTTGATTCTTTTCTCAACCACTTCACTTGGCATGAAGAAATGTGGTATGACGTATTTCTTATTACTATCCCGTTTTTGAATAACAAGTACTGCTGCAGTTAAGTCTGTCGTTGATGATAAATCAACACCTCCTACTGCATAAGAGTCTCTTAAATCATCAAGGTTATACTTTTTCTCAATGTTTAAATCATCAAACGATAACCAAGATTCTGAGTCTGCTTGTTTAATATTAAAGTCTTTACAAAGCATTGTTACCCTTGTTGATAGGTCATGCTTTGATTTATTCATTACGTCTTCAAGGTAGTTATTAAGTTTAACAACACCAATACTCGGATTAGACTTTTGCCATGTTAGCGGATCCTCATATATTTCTTTTGTCGAGTCTTGCGTGTAAAACCAGGGAAGGACTCTATCATCTTGTATCTCACCTTTTAACATCTTTCTAGCATAGTCTAATTTGTTATCTAAAAACCCACCGATGGTTGTTCCTTCAGTGGTAATGATAAATATAAGTGGTTCTTTCTTAGTCGATTGTGATTGCTTGATCGCATCATAAACTTTAGAGTCTGTCATTTCATGTACTTCATCAATGCAACCTACTTCAATATTGTATCCATCTTTGTTTCTTGATTGAGCAGATAATTTCTTAATCTTGTTTTTAGTTTTTGGTGAATAGATATGGTAGATGTTTTTCTTGCTTCTAGTTTCCTTTGATAACGCTGGAGACTGCTCTCGCATGTTGTTAATCTCTTCAAAAAGAATATTTGCTTGTTCTGTTGTATTAGAAGCACATACGATATCCACTCCACCTCGTGATAGAAAGAACTCTGCTAAATCTATACCTGCTACAAATGTTGTCTTTCCATTCTTACGGGCAATCAACAATATTACTTCATTGAATCTGCGCAATCCTGAATCAGACATTTTAAATCCGTATGCTGTTTGAAGTATTGCTTTCTCCCAGAGTTCGAGCTTAAACCTCAATCCATTAAATGGAGACTTTGTGTGTTTGCAGAACGTTTCAATAAAATCAATTCTAAGTTGTCCTGGTTTCTCATCGAAATAGTATAAAGGATTATCCAAGTCATTAATGAGCTGATCAAGTTCTTTTTTTAGTTCCTCACCAACAACTATATTCCCATCTTCAATTTCATTATGATATTCAATTAGATAATTCATTCATTTGCTTTCTTAAGAAATTCATCAAAGGCATCATCTCCATCATCAACTTGTGTTCCAAGAATACTATTCAATGTTTTGATTACTGTTCCATATGAATTAACCAACTTTGTATAATATTTAGCCGCTTCTGTCTGTCGTTGTGTACCTCTATTTGAAGTTTGAATCGCACCATATTTTCTGATCTGCTCTTGTAACTTATCAAGTTCCACCTTCATAAATGCAGCTTGATAAATGTAAGCGTCAAATAGTGGACGGATTCCAATAACCACCATAACTTGGTAGAATGTTACCAAAAGAAAGGTGGTTTTTTAATGAATTTAGAACAAAACAAAGCATCAAGATGGCGAGTTATCTTAAGTG
>Ga0307967_1001041_pt1 | contig 17833 bp, 14 predicted proteins | sample OrgLakmetagen648_FD_201828 | JGI IMG/M metagenome (GOLD analysis project Ga0307967, IMG submission 201828) | Saline water microbial communities from Organic Lake, Antarctica - #648 | ecosystem: Environmental > Aquatic > Non-marine Saline and Alkaline > Saline | place: Antarctica: Organic Lake... | reverse complement strand
AATCGTTTCTTCAATCATACCTACAAGGTCAAAAAAAAGACCTTGCAGGATAGACGCTAATTATTTTTCTTTTGTTTCAAAGCATAGACCGCAAAGGTTCCGTTGAAGGTTTGCGATATGGACTTTTTACTGTGCTTTTTGAATGGTCATTGAATCAAGCATCTTTTTTTGAACGAGTGATTCGTGCCGATGAGATTCAACATTAATTTTTTTCAATCGTTTCTTTAATCATACCTACAAGGTCAAAAAAAAAGACCTTGCAGGATAGACGCTAATTATTTTTCCTTTGTTCCAATGAATAAATAGCAAAGGTTTCCTTGAAGGCCTTTGCGATATGGACTTTTTACTGTGTTTTTTGGATTGTCATTGAATCAAACACCTTTTTTGACCGAGTGATTCGTGCCGATGAGATTCAACATTAAGTTTTTTTCAATCGTTTCTTCAATCATACCTACAAGGTCAAAAAAAAGACCTTGCAGGATAGACGCTAATTATTTTTCTTTTGTTTCAAAGCATAGACCGCAAAGGTTCCCAACCAATGTCCGCCTTCATAAGTGTCGTTTATTAAGTTTGGGAAGGAATGTTCAAAATGCTTATCGCCGAGTTTTTTGAGGTGTGAAAGCGATGGATATTTTTCAGCGAGGTCATAAAACACCCAAGCGCGGCTAAAATTCAGTCCGTCGAGGTGCACGAGATAACCGTCTTCACGATCACTGACTTCAGCAGGCTTCATTTCAAAATCATCTTTTTTAAGTTGGGGCAAAAAATCGTCCAGCCATATCATAAAGGTTTCTTTTGAAAGTATGCGCTGCATCAAATCGATTTCCTCGAGACAGGGCGAAAGAAAATCTGAGCCGCCGGGTTCATAATTGATCGGGCAGGCATCGTCTTCCAAATAAAATTCTTTGGCTGTCGCCGAAATCATATTTTCCAACGTACTGTCTTTAGCCATCACGGCATAATCATAAGCGAAGGAAAGACCAAAAGCCGTGTTTTCGTGCTGTCCCACGCGAAGGGGATAATTCAGTTTCGGTAGAAATTCTTTATAATTTGAAACGACTTTATCGGTGAGCGGCTGCAAATTTTCCGCCAGCGAATTCCCCAGTGAATCATTCCAGGTTCTGAGTTCCTCAGAGAGTTTCAGCAACCACGCCCAGCCATAAGTACGCTCAAAGGTTTTATTTTCTTCGCTGTTAAAATACGCGACTTCATTTTGAATATTTTCTTTGCTTAAATGCCGCTTCAACGCACTTTTAATGGAATCGGCCTGTTTGATTCCCGGGAAATCCTTGAGCAAACTCACCAAAGCCCAATGCCCGTGAACCGAAGAATGCCAGTCAAAACATCCATAAAAAGCAGGGTGCATTTTTTCTGGCAATCGCAAATCCTCTTCGCTGGTGATCACCTGTCCGGGTTTGTTTGGAAATTTTTTACCAATGCATTCCAAGGGAAGTTGAGCCAATTTCTCGGCTTGTTCCAAAGTCATTTTTGGACGTTCAGTGTTCATTTTCGAAGATGCTTGTTGGTTTTCAGTTTTGGCACTATCATTTGTACCATTATTTTCACCTGAAGAGTTTGTTTTTTCTTTGCACGAAAAAGCGATTAGGATTAAAAGTAAAAAAAAGCTGTTTTTCATCATAATAATTTAGATCGTTCCAGAAATAATTCTGTTTAGTTTTTTAAGGTTTCAATTATCAATTTAAGTACAATAAAACTACAAAGTTTATTCTTTAAGATTTCTTTTTACATCTTACGTCCTACGTCTTAAGTCTTTAGTCCTACATCCTACATCCTAAGTCCTACATCCTAAGTCCTACATCCTAAGTCCTAAGTCCTACATCCTAAGTCCTACATCCTAAGTCCTAAGTCCTACGTCTTACGTCATACATCTTATTCTATGTCCCTATTCTTTATGTACAAATGAAATTTTTATTCCCTTTCACAAAAACTTGCCTGCCCAAAAATGAAATAATCGTCCACTGTTTAAACTAACCGAGCCAACCATCACGGTCCAAACTGCGGTATTGAATGGCTTCGCTAATGTGATTTCCGTTAATTTGTTCAGATTTTTCGAGATCGGCAATGGTGCGGGCGACTTTTAAAATCCGGTCATAAGCGCGTGCGGAAAGGTTGAGGCGTTCCATCGCGTTTTTTAGCAATTCTTTTGACGTCTCTTCCAGTTTACAGAATTTCCGTATTTGTTTGCTGCCCATTTGTGCATTGTAGTGGATGTTGTCCATTTCTTTGAAACGTTCGGTTTGCAGACTTCGCGCGGCAGAAACACGTTTGCGGATATCCACACTGGTTTCGCCACGGCGCTCTTCGCTCAGTTTTTCAAAAGGCACTGGCGTGACTTCCACGTGAATGTCAATGCGGTCCAGAAGTGGCCCGCTAATCTTACTCAAATACCGCTGCATTTCTGCCGGCGAAGAGGTCACCGGTGAATCTGGATCGTTAAAATATCCACTGGGACTTGGGTTCATACTGGCGACCAGCATAAAACTGGATGGATAAGTCACCGTGAAGCGCGCCCGGGAAATCGTGACTTCGCGGTCTTCCAACGGTTGGCGCATGACTTCGAGCACACCTCGTTTAAATTCCGGCAATTCATCCAAAAAAAGAACACCGTTGTGCGCCTGTGAAATTTCACCAGGTTGTGGATAAGACCCGCCGCCGACGAGGGCGACGTCGGAAATCGTATGATGAGGACTTCTAAAGGGCCGTTGCGCCATCAAGCCGACACTGCTTTCGTTCATTTTTCCCACAACGCTGTGGATTTTTGTGGTTTCCAAAGCTTCGTTTAAGGTCATCGGCGGTAAAATACTGGGCAAGCGTTTAGCCAGCATTGTTTTTCCAGAACCCGGCGGGCCGATCAAAATGATATTATGACCACCGGAAGCAGCGATTTCCATACAGCGTTTAATGCTTTCCTGACCTTTGACATCGGCGAAATCAAATTCGGGATGGTCGAGGTTTTCAAGAAAGAGTTTTCGGGTATCGACAATGGTTTCTTCGAGTTCCACACCTTTGTCAAAATAGTCGATGACTTCGGTGATATTTTCAATGCCATAAACTTTTATCCCATCGACAATAGCGGCTTCTGTGGCATTTTGTTTGGGCAGGATTATTCCTTTATAGCCTTCTTCTTTGGCATTGATCGCAATGGGCAAAGCGCCCCTGATGGGTTGCAAGCTTCCGTCGAGCGAAAGTTCCCCCATTATGACAAAATCTTCAATGTCCTCGGCCTGGATTTGAGAAGAAGCGACGAGAATTCCGAGCGCCAAGGTCAAGTCGTAAGCCGAACCTTCTTTTCGCATATCGGCGGGCGCCATATTCAGGGTTATTTTTTTTCCCGGAAGTTTGTAGCCATTGTTTTGAAGCGCTGCGGCAATGCGGTAACTGCTTTCGCGAATAGCATTGTCGGGCAATCCCACAAGGTGATAGCCTATTCCCTTATCAATATTGACCTCAACGGTAATAGTCGTGGCTTCCACCCCAAAAACAGCACTTCCAAAAACTTTGGTCAACATAAACGGTTTATTTTTGTTTAAATGTAACCAATAATTTCAAAACCTGTAATTTTTTTTGTGATAAACTGAAAACATAGGATTTTAAAAAGCAAAAGGACACTTTAGCTATGGATAACAATTCAGTCAAACTTGAAATCTGTTTTTATTACCAAATAATCGATTTTAATTCCGGCTTGCCAGTCAATCATAGTCGACGTATGGGAAGTTTTAAAAAAATCATACACTAAAATTGTCGTTTACGTCTCAAAGACATAATCAATAAAATTCAAGATTTTAGGCTTCTGTGCGTTTTTGTAATAAAAGGATAATTTCTCTCTTTAATTATTCACCCAAAACATTTTCACCTGAAGACGCCTGGTCATTAGGCTTTCTGCCCTTGCTCTTCTCAGGTAAATTCTTTTTTACCTCTTTGCGCTCTTCGATCAATTTTTCCAGTTTTTCGCCATATTTTGATTTTTGGATTTTGCGGTTCAGGCTTTTATAAATTGTGTCCAAATATTTGATATTGGCATTGGAAATTTGAGTGACGGCAAGATATGGGGCGATTTCTTTTGTCTTATTATTGACGGTATAATTGACCGTATATAAATATTTACGCTTCAGTAGATTGCGGTATTTTTTTGTCGTTTCTTGAATTTCAGTCGTGTCATTTCGTTTTGCAGCTTCAAAATTTGCTTTCAATAAATCTAAATTATTGTTATTGAATAAATTCATCACCGAATCATATTTACGCAACAATTCTTGGTTTTCAGAACCCTTGATTTTTGCATCTACCGTGAAATTATTCAGTGTGGTATTCAATGTCATTTCGCCTTTTTCAGCAAAAAATTGCACGACATTATCATTTTCATCACCACCCGTCCTGTCGAGATAGAGATAGAGGATTTCAGGTTCGTTAATCCTGGCGCTCAGTTCATAAGTCGGGTCGCCATAAATTTCCATTGAATCTAAATCAATAACAGAGGTGTCTTCAACGCGTTGCAATAATAATTTACCTTCGCGAAGTCCTTCGACTTTCCCCGAGAGGTGAAAAGTAGCTTCTTTATCCTGACAGCTTATTAAACTGAGTACTGCAAATGCTAGAGTTAAAAATCGTTTCATTGAAAATTGGTTATCGTGATAGTCAAAGACAAAAATAGAATTAATTTTTCAGCCCCCTGCCCTATTTTATGAAATCTGGACGGTTTCTTGGATTCTGAACCCTAAACTATTTCTTATAAAAATTCAGTAAAAATTTCTTCCAGGGTTTTTGCAACGCCATCATTTTTTCCTGTGTCGGCAATTTGATCGGCGGCTGCTTTCACCTCATCTTTGGCATTTCCCACGGCAACACCATGACCGAGGTTGGCGATCATTTCCAGGTCGTTATAGTTGTCGCCAAAAGCAAGGCTTCGTTCCCGGGTTGTTTGAAAGTGGTTGTCCAATAAATAATCAATGCCGCTCAATTTTGAAATGGATTTATGGGCAATTTCCAAATAAGTTGGTTTTGAGCGGTAAAGGTGCAGGTCATCTGAAAAATTATCACTCAAAAAAGTACTGATTTGTTGGACTTTTTCTTCGTCGCCCATCACCATTATTTTATGAGCGCCTTTTTCATCTCTCTGCCAGCTTTCCCTCACCACATTCAAATCTGAAATTTTTGGGCTGACCTTGGTATTGTTTTCTTCGCGTTTTGCCCAATAATCATTTTCCCGAACGTGCCATTCTTCAGCTTTATACAGGCTTAAGTGAACGTTCAGGTCGTTATTAAATTCCATCAATTTCTCTAAAATGGGAACCGGGATCGCATTTGAGGTTTTTTCAGCATTATCGATCAGCGTCAAGCCGCCGTTATAGCAAATCAAAGGTTGGTTTTCGATTTCCAATTCTTTCTGTAAATGCCGCATCGCATCTGGCATCCGTGAAGAAATCAACACAATGGGAATTTGATCTTTTAATTTGTGGATCACTGTTTTTGTGCGCTCTGAAAGTTCGCGGTCTTTATTGAGAAGGGTTCCGTCAATATCGCTAAAAATGACGTCGTAAGGTAAATTAGAAGTGGGCATAAATTGTGTTTTGGGGCGGCAAAATAATTAATTTTAGAGTGGAAAAAAAGTGAATTTGGGAAGTTGTTTAATTTTGGTTTTGAAGGGGAAATTTAGTAATCAAATTTTTAATAATTTAAAACCTAAACTCAATGAGATCCTGAGACGAGCTCAGGATGACAAGGACATTATTCAATTAAAATTTCACCGCTTAGAAATTTTATTCCCAGAAATATTCTTTTGCCGGGAAGATTTAAAACGGTCCTCTGATTTTAGCAGTTTCCGGTGTTTTGTCTTTCGGCCTTGAACGCGTTTGCGCCACATTCTAAAGCTCGAGCCTTTCATATTGCGCCGCATAATCTCAATCACTTCTTTTTCATCGATGCCAAACTGAAACTCGATTGCGCCAAAAGGCGTCCTGTCTTCCCAGGCCATTTCAATTATACGGTCTATTTCGCGTTCGCTGAATTCCATTTTCTTTTTTCATCAAAATATGGGAATTTCAAGTTATGACCAATGATTTGACTTTAAATTGTAGATTAAATTATATTTGTAACCTATGAATGAAGTGGCTGTTTCCGAAGTTAAAAAACGGTTTGTCCAAAGGCTAAAACCTGATTATCCCAAAGGGGAAATCCAAAGTTTTTTCTTTCGCTTGACGGAAAAAGTTTTAGGTAAAACCCGGTTGGATTTGGCTTTAGAACCAAACTTAAAACTTACTGAAAAGCAATTTAAGCAATTCAGAAAAGCACTCAACCGCCTTAAAAATCACGAACCCATTCAATACATTATCGGTGAAACTGAGTTTTATGGCTTGCGCTTTCGCGTAAAGCCTTCTGTTTTGATCCCGCGTCCGGAAACCGAGGAATTGGTCGAATGGATTTTAGAAGAAAACCCAACTGATTTTTCAGCGTTTGACATTGGAACTGGAAGCGGTTGCATCCCGATTGCCTTGGCTTCAAATCGGGAAAATTCACTAATTAAAGCCTGCGACATCAGTGCTGAAGCTTTGGAAATTGCTGAAGAAAATGCCAAATTAAATAACGTAAAAGTCCATTTTCAACTGCAGGATATTTTTAAGCTTAAAACCGCTGCTGAAAAGTTTGACATACTTATTTCAAATCCGCCTTATGTCCGCGATTTAGAGAAAGCAGAAATTCACAGGAACGTTCTCAACCACGAACCTAAACAAGCGCTTTTTGTTCCGGATAGTGACCCACTTATTTTCTACCGAAAAATCGCTGAACTCGCCCCAATTTTTTTAAATGAAAACGGAAAAATCTATCTGGAAATCAACGAATTTTTAAGCCAAGAAACCGCAGAATTATTTCATCAAAAGGGTTTTTCTGAAATAGTGCTTAAAAAAGATATGTTCGGGAAAGAGCGGTTTTTGAGGTGTGGCCTCAATCCTGCTCAATAAACCGCATTTCGCGATCACTGCCGGCAATGGCCAAAATGGTTTTATAAATATAATTGCAAACTTTCACTTCGCCTTCAAGATTGAGTAAATCCATCGTGTCGCTGGGTTTGTGATAGTGATCATGACCGCCGGTATGGATTCCCAAAACCGAAATCCCTTTTAGATAAAAGGAAACGTGATCGCTGCCACCCACTGAACCAGCGTGGATTACGGGGTTTAAGTTTGTGTTATTGCCCAAGCTTGCCTTTTCGACAGACAGGTTTTTCATCAATTTTTGTCCACCGGGAAAAGTTCCCGCGCCGCCCATATACACGTGGTTTTTAGAATTCAAACGCCCGAGCATATCCATATTGATCATCAGTTTTATCCTGTTCAATGAAAAAGGCGGGTTTTCTGTAAAATAGCGGCTGCCAAGCAAGCCTTGTTCTTCGGCCCCAAAGGCTATCAACAAAACACTTCGTTTTAATTGTTTGCGGTTTGCAGCGAGTTTTTCACCGATTTCCAACAAAGCCGCTGTTCCGCTGGCGTTGTCATCGGCGCCGTGATAAATGCTGTCGTTTTTAATTCCCAGATGGTCATAATGTGCACCGAGCACGACAAATTCATTTTTTAAATTTGGATCAGTTCCCTCGATAAAACCCAAAACATTGGATGTTTTCACACGCGAACTGTCTCGGCGCAAGCGGGCTTGAAAAAACTGAATTTCGATAGTGATGCCATTGGAACTAAAATCACCTTTGATATAATCCAGGATTTGGCGATTGGCTTTGGTTCCAGGATAGCGTCCACCCAAAGAATCGGCAGTTAAAAAACTGATATGGGTTTTGAGTTCTTGCGATGTGATTTTTTCCTGCGCATTAGCGAAAAGCGGGAAAATCAGAGCGATAAAGTATGTAAAACAAACTCTCATAAACGAAACTCTTTTTCAAAAATACTTAATTTTGAAGTTGTCCGGGTATAAAAATGAAGTTGATTTCTGTCTGCCCAAAACCAAATTTGAAGACTTCAAACCTTTCCGATAGATCAGAAAACAGATTTTTCTGAATTTTTCTGGTTATAATTTAGACCTAATAATGCTTTTGAAAATAATAAGTCTCAATATCACCATCAATTCCCAGACTTTCATTTGTCCTTCTTTTAAATAGTTCTATTTTTGTGCGAAACTCAGGAATTTATGTACACTTCCCTGATTAGACCAATTTTATTTTGGTTTGACCCTGAAAAAATCCATTATTTCAGCTTTTCGTTTTTGCGCAAGGTTTTTAAAATCCCCGGAATTAAAAATTCGGCAAGAAAGCAATTTCAAGTCAGCGATAAAAAACTTGAACGCGAAGTTTTTGGCCTGAAATTTAAAAACCCTGTGGGATTGGCAGCGGGTTTTGACAAAGATGCCAAGCTTTTTGATGAACTGGACTCTTTGGGATTTGGTTTTATTGAAATAGGAACGCTTACGCCGAAAGGCCAACCCGGAAACCCCAAAAAACGTTTATTCCGATTACCTGAAGATTCAGCGATTATCAACAGAATGGGGTTCAACAATGAAGGGGTCGATGCCGCAGTTGAACGTTTAAAAAAGAACGAAAATAAGGTTTTGATCGGTGGAAATATTGGAAAAAACAAAAACACCCCAAACGAAAAAGCCACAGACGATTACCGTTATTGCTTCAAAGCCCTTTTTCCTTTGGTAGATTATTTTGTCGTCAATGTGAGTTCGCCAAACACACCGGGATTACGTCAATTACAGGAAAAAGAACCGCTGAAAAATTTATTAGCAGAATTGCATCGGCTCAATAATAAACACACAAAGCCCAAACCGATTTTACTGAAAATCGCACCAGATTTGAATGAAAAACAACTGGACGATATCATTGAAATTGTCACCGAAACCGGAACACAGGGCGTTATTGCTACAAACACAACCATTTCTCGCGAAGGAATCCAGTCGAAAAACAAAATGGAAAAAGGTGGATTGAGCGGAAAACCTCTGACAAAACATTCTACTGAAGTCATTCGCTATTTGCACGATAAAAGCAACGCAGCCTTCCCGATCATCGGTGTTGGTGGGATTCATTCTTCTGAAGATGCGCTGGAAAAATTAAAGGCCGGCGCGAGTTTGGTGCAACTTTACACAGGTTTTATTTACCGCGGGCCAAAACTGATCAAAGAAATCAACGAAGCTATTTTAAAACACGATGCTTGAGCAATTGCTATCCTTTCTCGGCGCATCCATTTTACTGACGATTTCGCCAGGCCCGGACATCATTTATGTGTTGGTACAGTCGATTTCTAATGGCAAACGTTCGGGAATATGGACGGCCTTTGGTCTGGTTTCAGGAATTTTAATCCACACCTCACTGGTTGCTTTTGGGATTTCTGCTTTGATTCGGGAATCCCCTAGCCTATTTTTAATCATCAAAATCATCGGCGCGGGCTATTTGCTTTTTCTTGCTTTTCAGATTTACCGCAGTTCGGGTGAAATTCAGTTTTCGACTGAAAAAGTTCCGCATCAACGCGCCTTACGATTATTTCGCCGTGGTTTTTTAATGAATGTCATCAATCCGAAAGTCACGCTTTTTTTCTTGGCTTTACTTCCCGGTTTTCTTTGGTACCCTGAGGGAAATACCGTTTTTCAGTTTTATAGTTTAGGATTGCTTTTTATGCTTCAGGCATTTTTAATTTTCGGCGCAGTAGCTTTTCTCGCAGGAAGTATTTCGCGCTATATCCAGCACAGTAAAAAAGTGGGAATAATTTTAAAATGGACCCAGATTGTGGTTTTTGTGGGAATTGCCGTGTTTATTTTAATTTGAAAGGTTCACCCAGAGCACGCAAAGCTTAAAAAACGCAAAGTGCGCGAAGAAATAAAAAATCGAAAAGAGGGTTTACGCAAAAGCGCTAAGAAATAAGAAAAAACAAAATCAAAAGATCACGTAAAGGCGCTAAGGAGCAAAGAAAGGTTTAGCAGGATTCTTTAAATTTCTCGCACTGTTGCAAAGTCGTTAAGCGTTTAGCGTTCAAAAAGCCTACAATTTTATAAGATACTACTTTACCATATACTCTTTTACACTAATAGACTATACAATATACAATATTACATTCCACAACAATACACTATACATTTTACAAAAATACATTATACAATCCCCCAACTTCAATACATCAAATACTTTTCCCGCATTTTTTTATAATCGACAAGCCCTGGTTTCCAACTTTCATGGATTTCTTCGGCGGTTTTTCCAGCTTTAATTTGTTGTTGCAATTTATCGGTGCCAGCGAGTTTATTGAAATATGAGGTGAAAAAACCAGCTTTTTTTTCGGTGTGATTGTAAGCTTCTATTAACCATTTTAATTTGATTTTATCCAAAAGTTTTTCACGGCTCAAATCGCGCCCAAAACAGGTTTTTCCTTCGTTTTTCGGATGCTTTGCACCAGCATTGGGTTTAGGAATGTAGTCGAAAGGAAAATAATTTTTATCCAATTCTGGGCTACCAAAAATTTGAAACTGGTGTTCTGTTCCGCGGCCAGCGTTGACAGGTGTTCCTTCAAAAAAACACAAACTGGGATAGAGGTTTATGGCGCGGTCATTTGGTAAATTAGGCGAAGGCTTTATGGGCAGCGAATAGGGTTTTTCTTTAGAATAGTTTTTCACCTTGATCACTTTCAATTCACATTGCAAGCCATTTTTAAGCCATTTTTCGCCATTGATCATTTTTGCATATTCACCGATGGTCATTCCGTGGACAATTGGCACTGGATGCATCCCGACAAAACTTTTAAATTTTTTATCTAAAATCGGGCCGTCAATATAATGTCCGTTCGGATTTGGGCGATCGAGAATCAGCAGCGGAATATCATTTTCCGCGCAAGCTTCCATTACATAATGCAAGGTCGAGATATAAGTGTAAAACCTAACGCCAACATCCTGAATATCAAAAACCATTTGATCGATATTTTCGAGATCTTGGGAAGTTGGTTTTCTGTGATTGCCGTAAAGTGAAATAATTGGCAGACCTGTTTTCGAGTCTTTTTCATTTGAAATTTTCTCGCCAGCATCGGCTTTTCCGCGGAAACCGTGTTCGGGTGAGAATACTTTTGTCACCTTCACTTTGCTTTTCAAAAGCGAATCCACCAAATGTGTGTAACCCGTTTTCGTAAAAATAACCGAAGTTTGATTAGCCACCACACCCACTTTTTTCTGTTTTAAAAATGGAATATATGTTTCGGTCCGGTTAGCACCAACCGTGATAAATTCCTGTTTTTCAGTTTCCTGAACTTTGACGTCTTTATGCTGTTGATCTTTTTTTGCCGTTTGACCTTTACAGGAAAGAAGGATGACAACTAAGCAAAAACTTGTATTTTTGAATTTTTGGATTAAACCCATTGGCCTTTGAATTTTGAGTGGTTCATAACAAAACGCCTCATCGGCGGAAAAGATTATAAAAGTAGTATTTCGGCACCGATTATAAAAATCGCAGTGGCGGCAATTGCTATTGGCGTTGTGATGATGTTGATTTCTGTGGGCACTGGCGTGGGTTTGCAGCAAAAAATCCGTGATAAAGTTGCTGCTTTCAACGGGCATATTACCATTGGAAACCTGGACAGTAACAATTCACGGGTGACTTTAAAACCCATTTCAAACCGTCAGGATTTCTATCCTAAATTTGATGAAATCAAAGGCATCAGCCACATCCAGACAGTGGCGACAAAATATGGCGTGATCCGCACGGAAACTGATTTTGAAGGCATTGTGGTCAAAGGTGTTGGGCCGCACTACCGCTGGAAATATTTAAAGGAATATCTCATCAAAGGTCAACTTCCAGAATATTCCAAGGACGATAAATACAGCAAAAAAATCCTGATTTCCGATTACCTGGCCAAACGTTTGAGTTTTGATGTGGGCGATCAAGTAGTGGTTTATTTTATGGGCGATGACGCTCAGTCCCGACCGCGCCTCGTGGCATTTCAAATAAGCGGAATTTTTAGCTCTGGATTTCAAGAATTTGACGAGACTTTTCTGATTGCCGATATCGACCAAATTAAACGCATCAATAACTGGAAAGATGACGAAGTGGGCAATTTTGAAGTTTTTGTCAGTGATTTTGACAAAATCGATCAGCGCGGTGAGGAAGTTTACCGCCACATCGATTCCTTTCTCGACGCCCAAACCATTACCCAGGCTTATCCTGCAATTTTTGAGTGGCTTGCATTATTTGATTTTAATATCGCTTTGATTATTGGCGTGATGATTTTAGTGGCCGGCATCAATATGATCACGGCTTTGCTGGTTTTGATATTGGAACGCACCCCGATGATCGGGATGCTCAAAGCGATGGGCAGCACCAATTGGTCCATCAGGAAAATATTTTTATACAACGCAGGTTACCTCATCTTCCGCGGACTTTTGTGGGGCAATGTTATCGGCATTGGTTTATTGTTGATTCAAAAATATGGCAAAATAATTTCCCTCAACCCCGATACTTATTATGTCACCGAAGCCCCGGTCTATCTCAGTATTACATCTGTTCTCGCCATCAATATCGGCACAATGTTGCTGTGTTTAGTGATGCTTTTGATCCCGTCCTATATTATTACTAAAATCACACCGGTAAAGGCGATTCGGTTTGAGTGAGGGTGATGTGCTGATTTGCTGATGTGATGATGTGGTGATGCGGTGTTGTGCTGATGTTTTTCAATTCATCATTCCTTGTTCTCTATTCAGTATTCGATATTCTTTGGTGATGATGTGATGATAGGGAAATAAGGGATTTGATATTTTACTTACGAAATGAAACGTGAGAAGTAGAAATCGGATTTACCATACATGCTATTCGATATTCGAAACGGGAAGTTTGGACTACGAAATTAGATTTACAAAACACACTATACGCCATACAATATACATTCTACACTATACAATTTTAAAAACCATACAGTCCCCAGATTAAAAAAGAGAACCTTAACTTTAAACCTAAACCTTTACAAACCAATTAAAAAAGCTTATTTTCAAGAAATAATTCAGGTTCGATTTTTGAATTGAATTAGTTCTAAAAAGCGCAATGAAGGACTTTATAATTTTACTCGTCATTTTTTCTTGCGGGTTTTGTAATGCTCAAAACCCAGAAAATGTTTACGATATAGATTATGACGGGCACTTGTATTTTGAGCTTTCCTTTACTGAATTTGAAATCCACGGCGATTTTGTGTTTGACACTGGGGCGTCAAATTTATATCTGGACACGCTTTTTTACCGGCAAAATGATTTCCCGGATTATGGTACCGTTGATGGGATATTAAAAGGTGCCGGCACTGGCGAAAAAAGGGTTGACGTTATCTTGAGCCCGATCCTCTTCAGTTTGAACGGCCAGAAAAAATTTAAATCCGACACTACTGTTTTATTGGACTTGAAAAATAGGTTTGGTGAAAAAGTGGATGGGGTTTTTGGCCTAAATTTTTTCCGTAGAAAAGCCATTCAAATAAATTATCCCAAGGAAAGAATAAGTTTTCTGGATTCGCTTTCACATAAAAAAGTTGAGGATTACAAGTTGATACCTTTGATCACAGAAAATAATAAATTTCTCACAAATTGTGAAGTCTGGCTTAATGATTCGATTCATTTAAATGGGAAATTTGTTATTGATACAGGAAATCCCAATGAAATTGTTTTAAATAGCGGCGCAATTGACCTTAAAAAATTACGCCGAAAGGCAAAATATAAATCTTTTGGCGGAATTGGTGGTGATTCACAAGGGTATACATTTCTATCCCAAAAAATAAATTTAAACGGATTTGAATTCAGCAATGTTCCCACCGACGTTTCTTTAAACCAAACGGGCGCACTTGCGAGTTCTGACTATTTGGGCATCATAGGCAACGGTCTTTTAGAAAAATTTGATGTGATCATTGCTAAAGATAAATATGCCTTATTTCTAAAACGAAATGAAAATTTTGATAAGGGTTTTCAAAAATCCAAACGTGGTTTTTCCTTTAACGACAATAGCGATAATGGAAAAGGCTGGATCGTGCATACGGTTTACTTGAACTCAAATGCCGCCAAAAACGGACTTCAGATCCGCGACAGGATTTTAGCTGTCAATTATATTCCGGTTCGCTACTATAATGGAAAATCACCCATAAAAGGGATGAAGGCAAAAGTGAAACTAAAAATCCAAAGGGCTAAAACCATAAAGACCATTCGCTTTAGACCAGAGAATATTATTGATAAATTGAGGCCTTAAAAAAACACTCGCTAATCAGTAAGGTTTTTATTTCCACATATTTTTAATCAACACAAGTGCTTTTTTTGTATATTTATTCTGAAGTCTTTATCCTATGTTTTACCTTAAAAACCCAAATAATTCATTTACTGAAAAAATTCTGAAGACAGCTTTTTGCTTAATTTTAATTATGCCGTCAATCGGAATGGGCCAAATAGAAAAATTAACGGCCAAAGCTTATGACACCACTATAAGTTCATCCTATAATTCCATAAAAAAAGAGATTGGGCATTCCAATAAAATCACTGATATAGATAGTTTTTCAAAAAAGACTTTCAACATCCATTATTGGGAAATCAGAAATGACGACGGTTCCGGCAGGCCTGTTTTAAAAAAAGAAAATGCCTTCAAAGCACATAAAGATTTAAACAAGGCCTTCAACGATTTTAATATTTGTTTCAATATAGTAGGTTACGACACCATTCAAAACAGCGATTTTGAACGCACCTCACCTTTTAAATTGAGAAGCATTATTAAATATGCAAAAACAATTGATAAACATAAAGAAAATGCCATCAATGTTTATTTATTCAGTTTTACGCGGTCTGCTGGAATTCAGAACAGTAAAGGCATTGGCGTTGGGAAATTTCAATTTCGCGACGATCCAGGCAGCCAAATTTTGATTCACGAAATGGGTCATTTCTTTGGGCTTAGCCATCCACACAGCAATTGGCACGGCAATTATTGCGAACACGTCACCCGGGATAAAGATAACCCTAATTATAACGCCAATAAAAAGGGCGATAAAATTGACGACACAAACGCAACGCCTAATTTTGTCAAAGAACAATTGACTTATGGCATTGATGCTTTACGCAAAATAGATTACACTTATAAAAATGCCAAAAAGATTTTACAAAATGAAAATGGTTTTAAAGCCGATCCAGACTCAACGAAAATTGAGAAGGCGCTTCTGGATTATGGTTTCACCACTGATGAAGTCAACTCTATCAGAAAAAAGGGCGTAAAATCAAATGCTTATGTGGATTTTGAAATCTGTCAATATTTGGGTAAACCCCGGCCAAATTCACCTATGTTCAAAGATTGTCAGGGCACGCCTTATAACATTACAGATTCTGAAATTAAAAACTATATGGTCAACAGCCACAAGCCCTGTCAAACCTTGTTTACAATAGGCCAAAAATTAAAAATGCTACAAACAATTGAAAATAGCAATCCAAAATCAACCATGGCGAAGGCTATAAATTAAAATTTTGCTCAAAAAACTTAATAATCCGTTTTATTGAAAGGCTTCAAACCATAGAAAGACCCAAAAAATTTAATTCTATCTTAAATCAAATTGCCCACTACCCTATTTATTTACTTTTGCCTAAAAAAATAAATGACCGATAATCCACTTTTAAAGCCTTTCGAAGAAGCGCCGTTTTCACAAATAAAAAACGATCATTTTAAACCGGCGATCGATGCTTCCATCAAAGAAGCCCGCCGCGAAATTGATATAATCACTGAAAATCCTGAGCGGCCCACTTTTGAGAATACCCTTGAAGCCCTGGATTATTCTGGGCAGCAATTAGGCCGGGTTGCTGGCATTTTTTTCAACCTGAATTCTGCTGAAACCAATGAAAACATTCAAAAAATAGCCCAAGAAGTGTCGCCTTGGTTGAGCGAACTCAGTAATGACTTATTATTGAACAAAGAATTATTTGAACGCGTCAAAGCAGTTCATGAACAAAAAGATGAACTCGATTTATCTAAAGAACAGAAAACGCTGCTCGACAAGCAATACAAAAATTTTACACGCAATGGCGCTAATTTACCTGCCGAAAAACAAGAGCGCCTGCGCGAAATCGATCAGGAACTGTCCCAACTCTCGCTTAAATTTGGCGAACACACCTTGGCTGAAACCAATGCTTATGAACTGCATTTAACCGATGAAAAAGACGTTTCCGGTTTGCCGGATAGCGCAAAAAAAGCGGCTGCAGCATTGGCGAAGGAAAACGGGGAAAAAGGTTATATTTTTACACTGCACTTTCCCAGTTTCTTACCATTTATGAAATTTGCGGATAACCGTGAATTACGAAAAAAACTGGCCGTTGCTTCAGGTGCCAAAGGTTTTCAGGACAACCAAAACAACAATGAGAAAATCGTACTGAAAATCGTGAACTTACGCTTTGAACGCGCTCAATTACTCGGTTTTAACAATCACGCCGATTTTGTTTTACAGGAACGTATGGCTAAAAACCCAGAAAAAGTCCAGTCTTTTCTGAATGATATTTTAGAAAAATCAAAACCTGCCGCAAAAAAAGAGTTTGAAGAGCTGCAGGCTTTCGCCAAAGAAAAGGACGGCATTGCCGATTTACAGAAATGGGATAAGGCTTACTATTCCGAAAAACTAAAAAAAGAAAAGTTCGACCTCGACGATGAGGATTTGAAGCCTTATTTTAAATTGGAAAACGTTATCGATGGCGCATTTCTGGTCGCTAAAAAATTATATGGACTTCATTTTAAAGAGGTTCACGATGTGGAAAAATATAACGCAGAAATCAAAACCTTTCGCGTTTATGACGATGACGACAATTTTATTGCGCTTTTTTATGCCGATTTCCACCCGCGCGACGGAAAACGTGGCGGCGCCTGGATGACGACTTACCGCGACCAAATGATCGAAGATGGCGAAAATCAACGACCACAGGTTTCGATTGTGTGCAATTTTACGCGCTCTAGCGAAGAGGAACCTTCTTTGCTCACCTTTACAGAAGTGACGACCTTGTTCCACGAATTTGGTCACGCCTTGCACGCGATGCTGGCCGACACAACTTATCCCGGACTTTCAAGCCCAAACGTTTTATGGGATTTTGTGGAATTGCCCAGCCAAGTGATGGAAAATTGGTGCTATGAACCAGAAGCCTTGCAACTCTTTGCCAAGCATTATAAAACCGACGAACCTATTCCCGAAGAATTGATTGAAAAAATAAAAGCTTCAGCCACCTTCAACGAAGGAATGTTCACCCTTCGTCAACTGAGTTTTGGTTTGCTGGATATGGCGTGGCACGCTATCGATCCACGGGAAATCACGGATATTAAAAAACACGAACTCAAAGCTTTTGAACCCACAAAACTCTTTCCCGATATCCCAGAAAATTGTATGAGCGCCAGCTTCCCACATATTTTTCAAGGTGGTTATTCTGCGGGTTATTATTCTTATAAATGGGCGGAAGTCCTGGACGCCGATGCCTTTGAATACTTCAAAGAAAATGGGATTTTTAATACCGAAGTCGCGCAAAAATTTAAAGACAACATTTTGACCAAAGGTGGCACAGAAGACCCGATGGTTCTCTATAAACGCTTCCGCGGAAAAGAACCAGATCCAGACGCCTTGCTAAAACGTGCAGGATTGGTGAGTTGATGTGGTGCCCTTCGACAGGCTCAGGGTAAAATGTGATGAAATGTTGATGTGCTGAATTGTTAATGTGCTCTTATGGTGTGATATAATGATTAAATGATTCCTTGATCAATGATTTATTGCCCTATGACTGCGCTCACGCTAATGATTGATTCCTCATATTATTGATAAAAAGGAACTATCTCATAAAGTGTGTAACTCAAAAAAATATCTGGGGCCGGCCC
>Ga0307967_1001039_pt1 | contig 17841 bp, 13 predicted proteins | sample OrgLakmetagen648_FD_201828 | JGI IMG/M metagenome (GOLD analysis project Ga0307967, IMG submission 201828) | Saline water microbial communities from Organic Lake, Antarctica - #648 | ecosystem: Environmental > Aquatic > Non-marine Saline and Alkaline > Saline | place: Antarctica: Organic Lake... | reverse complement strand
TCTACCTATATACACACACACACACACACACACACACACACACACACACACACACACACACACACACACTCACTCACTCACTCACTCACACACACACACACACACACACACACACACACACACACACACACACACACACACACACACACACACACACACAGGCATGCACACACGCACATACGCACGCACGCACACACACACACACATACACACACACACACACAAACACACACACACACACACATGTATAAGCGCGCACAAAGCACACACAAGTTGCCAGTTCACAGCGCAAAAGGCTTCGCCAACTTTTCAGCATCGCTTGCGATGCTTCCCCCTACTTGTCCTTTTCTTTTACCATACATTGCTTTTGCTCATATTAACAAACACCATAAAGTATTTGCCAGAGCAACACTCCTGGTGGTGTGCAAATCTCTGCATCCCAACCACCTGCCCCCAATTGATGAAATCCCTCTTCCTGTTCCTATTATTCAGGTGGGATGTTGTTTTCATTGCATTCATCAGGTGGTGCTTAACAAATCCGATTTTTAGCGAAAGTGCCAAATCAGATCCTCCCTTTCAAGACCAAGTAAATGGAAAGTGTCACGTTCAACTCAAGCATTGGTTAGCTTATTGCACACACAAAATAGGGAGGATATGGATTGAAGTTTGCTGCACCTCCTACGACGCTGCTCTCCTGATGTCTGCTGTTTTGTGCTGCCGAGCTTGGAGTGGGAGTGTGTGTGTGTGTGTGTGTGCCTGGTATTTGAAGCTGGCTGGAGCATGACGTGGATAGCTTGCTACTCTCTTGCTTTGCTGGTTGCTCTCTCTCTCTCTCTCTCTCTCTCTCTCGCTCTCTTGCTTTTCGCCACTGACCTGTGTATTTGGATTGACGGGCTCTGATGTATCTTTATCTCAGCATAGATTACAGTAGAGAGATTCATTCGAAATCCAGACAGTTGTGGACTCAACTAACATCCTGAAAAGTTTCTCTCACAACATCTTATAAATAGACAAAGGAAAAGCTTGCTGGAACACTGCTGACCCAATCATGGGTCTCACACGGCTTCACACACAGAGTTTCACAATACTTTGGTTTCATAAATCAGGTGTCATCCTAACTTTGTAAAACTTGGAGCAATGACCTGCCGCACTCAAAGCTGCGGTAATAAATGCACTGCAGCTAGGGCGTGTGACAAAAGAGTGCTTCGTGACACAACTAATTAGAGCAAGAATACGTAGATTATTCTACTAGCCTGCTGTGCTCGGCAATTTAATTGTTGTGCTTAGGCTTTGTTGTCAGTGTCTTTGCTTCAATATTTGCATTGATAGGCAGCCAAGACGGCGCGGCCAGCTGATATTTTCTTGTGGCTATTTTCCAGGCAGATTAGGGGGGGAAAGAAAAAAATTATGCGGGCAGCAAAACAACACTCCCCACACACGAAGGCGCACGTGTCCCGGCGCACGAACTGCACGCCCTTGCAGTCGATGCGCGCGCCGCCGTCGTCGTCGTGCGCCAGGCCGACGTACCTCTTTTTGGAGAACAGCAGGAAGGGCCGGTAACACTTCTCGAAGCACATTGAATTAAAAGGAGCCACTTTGGTACCGGGTACCGAAGAGCTCCTCCACAATTTAGGAAGAAAGGGGATAATGGGGATCAGGAGGGATGCAGGCTTTTTAAACTTAGACCAGCTCCTGATGAGAGTTGGCAATAGTACTGGAAAGTGCACGCCTGGTATGGACAAGATTAGCAACGTAGTTGACAGAATGCATACGGAGCTTGGAGACAAGTCTGTTGACTCTTTGAGGATTAAGACCCAGATTTTTGAAAGGCTCCGGTGTGTGATGTTGTACATGGTACCACCCACTCCCATAAGATGGTGTGGAGGATAACGGAGGCTCCTTGAAGGATGGTGCAGAGGCCTTTGTGCTGTTCCTGCACGGCGCTCAGCTGGTTCTGAGATCTAGTGTCCTCACAGTACTTAATCTCGATGAGGTGGATGCCACGTTGAAGTATGCTGAGATCTTTGGGTCGGTGCTGTCTGGGGAAGGTCGATCTGCTGATGACTGGTGGTGCTGCTGAGGTGCTCTTGGTCTCCCTCAGTTGCCCCCTGCCACTTCGAAGAACCCACCAACCTCCATTCTTAGATTGCTGCTTTTTTTGGTATTGCTGAGACGGGAGCGACCTCAATACAGCATCTGGACGGCTGGAGGTTAGCCTGCTTTCGTCTGAGAAGCGGTGTGGAAAGAGCACTTAGGTATACTCCCAGTTTCAGCTGTCCCCAAAGAGAATCTGGTGATTCTGCATAGCCAGCCAATTGCGTAAATGCTACTACCTATATCCATGAAGATAGAGCAGGATCCTCGAGAGCCAGTTTTGCCGATAGCTTTGAAGATCATGCTGCATGCTAAGTTGTGCCTTTTAACAATCATACTCCTTATTTATGTGTGTTGGCACCCAGAGAGAATGTGTACTACGGCACTGTTGGGTTGTGGGCAATCATCAACAAGGGCGGGTCAGACTTGTTGACCGCTTTAAACAAATCATATGTTTTTGGTTGTACAGGGTTTTGTTCTGTACTTCATGCACTTGGTTTTACCAGGGACGTAAGGCGTCATGGTGTACCTGGATTGGATAGGTACCAGAGCCTTGAGGTAAGTGTACTGGACCGTGTTTGGGCGTTTTTTTATGATTTGATGTTCTTCGTATTATCTTTGCAAGCCAGAAGATGCTGTAGATGGAAATTTCCTCAGGGCCAGCTGTTTAGATGGAAGTGTACGCAACATCAGCGTAGGTTGTAATTTACAGTTTACTGTCCAGCAAGAGCTCAGCATATTTATTGCCTATAATAACTGCGTGGGACTTGACTTTGTAAAAATTAATGGGCAATGGTGACTGGTGGATAGCTTTGGCAATGGATTGGAGGACGTCTCCCTGGATGTGGTGGCGATGGAGGTTTGGGTGTGAGAGCTGCTTTTTATTATGGTGAATTGAGGCTAGGCCATCGTGGCTATATATATGGGAGTAGCCGTGAATTGATGCGGCTGCTGTGGCAGCTAGCTCCGCACGTGAGATGGTATCTAGTATCTAATATACCCATGCTTCTTGGGTTAACGCAGTGGGATACGTTTAGTTGAGGGGAGTACACGCCTGATCCGGTGTCTTGCCCTTCTTCGTTTTATTAGGGGTTCCATCAGTGTAGGTTAAGTCCCGCCAATTTTGTACTTTACGGGTCAGGTTTGGACTGGAGCTGTGTTGGGGCACTGTGTCAGAGCTCTGAGTCGGTTCTGGGTACTTGTTTAATCTTGGGCAGTTTCTGCTTTTAGTATTCCACATGGCAATAATGTGCATATCCCCAGTGTGTTGGGAAGTGGCGTTGGGAAGTGGCGTCTGTATATTTGTGCATATCCCCAGTGGTGTTGGGAAGTGGCGTCTGTATATTTTTCCAGAAGGGTACTACTTATGCATATTGAAGATGTCCTGATGGTATGGAGCCTAAGAATTTATGCATGTGCGGGATATTGCTTGCGGCAGAGCGACGCGTAGGGATTTGTGGTCATTCTTTTATTCCAGGAAGGAAGGAACATGAAGACTGCTGTTGCCTCTGCGCTAAGGGCAGCAGAGTAAACGGCATGTCTTGTTGCTAAATACTACATGATGTTTTCACGGTAAATGGGATGGCAGGTAAAGGAACCAGTGAACTTTGAGGAGAAGGCGTTGCAGCTTGCTTTGAAGGCCCTATCTCTTGGTTGTTCACTCCAGTATTGAAGGAGCGTGGGGTCATGCTTAAGGGGGGACGCTATTTTTCCTTAGAGACCAGGGCCCATTTTTGCAATATATAGCGAAGTAACCTTATTTTGCCTTAACGCTGTACTACCGTATAATGTGGCTGTGTAGACTTCACTGGTCATGCATTCGCCTTACATCCTTCCCAAATACATTTCTCTTAACCTGCCTCGTGATGTCATTCGCAGTACACACAGCTTGATTTAGACTTCATATTCATTCTGTTAATCACGCTGCCAAACTTGTCCATACCAGACGTGCGCTTTCCAGTATTATTGCCAACTCTCATCAGGAGCCGGTCTCAGTTCAAGCCTGAAACCCTCCTCATGATCCCCAGTGATCTGTTTTATTTTCTATTGGTGGAGGAGATTTACGGTACCCGGTACCAAAGTGGCTCCTTTTCCTCAATTCCTGTGGGGGGTGGCAGGCTGGAAGTGGTTTCTTTTTTTTGGTTGTTCTTTTCTTTCCTTAATTCAGACTCTGTGTTCACAACCTGCGTTTTGAGACAGCGAACCACAGTAACTCCCCCACCTACGTGATGCTGATGATATCCAAGTTGAGCAGCATGCATGTCTTTCTTTTCCCCCTTTTTTTTTTGCTATAGCTCAACTGCCCTCGCTGGCGGATATAGCTGTGTAACCCTTACCCTTACCCTAACCCTTTCTTTTCCACCACTGCGTCGATCCCCATGTGATTTCTCAACAGAAAATATGCATCTATTTCCCCCAAACAGGAGCTCACGATCATGTGTCTACTTTTTAAATACAGAACAACAACAAAAATTCCCCTCCGTGAAATTTTTGCTTTCTATGAGCAGTCTAGCAGTCGCACTTCTTGACTGAGGGCCTTATTTTGGTAAACCTTTGCTTGTAAATCTTTGCAGAGTCCACAGCAGCTGAGAAGATCAGGAGCTGCAAATCAGGAGATGCATGATCAAAGCACCAAATCGAGGCTTACAATCAACAAGCAAAAAAGGAATAAAGTTGACGAGATCTAAAATTGCCAGCCATCTAGCTACCGTGTTTGTGCCAAAAAAGGTCTAAACCACTCCCCTCCTCATTTCTGTGCCAAATGTCTGGTCTAGGCAACGCACTGCCAGCAAACCAGCAGGGTCGTGCCCACTTCAACCCAATCTTTGCCGCTTTTATATATATATGGTTGTTCAAATAAGAGCGAGCAATTCAAGACATTTTACTCTCCATAATAGGTCTTTGTACCCTTTTGCACAACAATGGAGGTGAACAAGCAGGATTATCCCATTGATCACTAGTCTGAAGTCTTAGTGGGGGTCCTTTCACATACACTGTTCTTGGTTATCATTTGCTCCTGCCTCTCACACATTGTGCGAGCCCCGTGACTGCTGGGGAAAGCCACAACATCTTCTTTCCCCCCTTTTTACAAAGTGTACCCACATCCAATTCAATATTAGCTAGTAATAGCCACCTCTTGTTCGTGACATCAAACACGAGAAATGTCCCTCCCAAAGAGCTTTGTTCTAATCCCTGTGTGTGTAATGTGTGTGTGTGTGTTTGTGTGGACGTGTGTGTTTTATGTGCAGGGGGATGTGTGAGTGCGTGTACGTGTGTGTGCGGGTGTGTGTTTGCATATGTAAGTGTTGCTGATAAATGTGGGCATCATGCAGCTCACCTCTGCGCCTTATTAACTATGGTGCAATTATGAGTGATTAATTGAATGGCTGATGAATAAGCAATAAGTGTGCAAGTAGCCTGCTGTGGTTGAGAGTTTTGTGAGGTAGAAAGGACGCCAAAGTACATGAACATACACGCCTATGCTTGCGGCAATACATGATTGATGTAACTTACACATATACACATACATAGCAGTAGACACGCAAAACAAGCATAACAACACACGACAACTGAAGAGTGAAGAGTTGGAGCATGGATGCATACACTCAATTATTAAAAACAGTTGGAATCCAAGTCAAGTGATCCTTCTACCCTTCACACTTACAATCGCTGGCAACAAGGACTTGATTCCTGAAGCTGAACTGGCTGTATGTTTCGAACGACTTCCAGACAAACTGCAACATTTGACAGGCATGTGTGTAGACGTGTGGGAAAGAAAAAGATAGAGTTTGTGTGTCAAGTGTACATATGGTTGTGAATGTGCTGACCTCTGAAGGCACACGCCAAAAAGCTCTTCCAAGCAAATACTTTTTATACGACACAATGTATGTTAGCTTCAGCGAATAAGAAGCAGGGATGTGTCATTCGGTATTTTGAGGCGTTCAATACGGTAAAATACACGTCAAGTACGGAATACGCGTATAATACGATCGTATTTTTAAGCAATTTCGGGAGTGCCGGTTTTTGACCCAAAATGGACCCAATTCGCCCCAAAATCACCCAAAACGTTCCCAATTCTTTTCCAATATGTTATGCGTTATTATTATATTATATAACAGCACTGAAAGCTCACTGGAACGGCCGTTGTTGGGGCAAAAATTGCCTAGAAAGGCCAAAAAAGGCAAATTTTGCAATCATATAATAAGGCCCAATTTGTTCAATATGGTGAAATACGCGTTAAATACGATACGGCGTATTATGACCTGTATGACACAACCCTGATCAGAAGAGAAATAAACACAGGCACAAGCGTGTCAGATGTACAATTGTGTGTGTCATTACTGGTGCTGTCACACAGCGCCTGGACAATTATAACCCCCCCCTGTATAATACTAGGTTGGCCAGATATGAATTATGACACCAGGCACCACACATGCATTGTCAGTAGAAGAATCCCACACGTAAACTGCTCTAGATAATACGCATCAGAGGGCACTGGCCAAACCTGAACATTGCTCTGAACTTGCAGCTTGCACATGCACAAAGAATCACAGGTCGTGAGACTATTACGACACGGACTGCACATGCAGGGGCGCACACCCTACAGCACACAGACAACGGTTTTCTCTAATTATGCAGGCACTCACCCCAGCACTGGTGCCGAAGAAGGGGCCTAATTGAGGTACATCAAACACCGCGTTGTCTTGGCCGACGTAAGCGGCGGAGCCCTGAAGTGACGTGTGGAAAGAAGACGTCAGTCAGGGCAGCACACAAAGAACAGGGCAAGTAGCTTTTGACGAGCAAGTGCGCCCTGACTTTGCCGAATCACAGAGGCTCATGCTTAACAAGTAGTGTGTGATCCTGCAGATCACAAAAAATGGGGCGGAGCCTGCACTGCAACCTGCATTGAAGTTGTACCTAATGTATTGAGAGTAATTCAGGGGGGGCTACACTCCCTCTGCACCCCACTGCTCCTGTTCAACCTGAGATGGCAGCCTGGTCTTTGCAATGAAGAGCGGCAATCAAATGAGTTCGACAATTCAGGGGGGGCGTTCGACAATTCAGGGGGGACCCCCCCTGCACCCCCCCGCTCTTGCGTTTGCACAGTCCCTGTCATACCATTCCGTGTCTGAAGCTGTTTGCTTGCCAATGGTGTGTAGGACTTCCGATATATACCTTAACAGCTGTATGCTCACAGGTGAGCGAGCAATTCAAGGTGGCTGCAATCCTTCTTCTGCTCTTCTGAACGCCTGAGCTCCATACGGTTGTTCAAAGCCACCACCTCTGGCAGAGCTACTGCTTCCTGTGCCTGCTAAAGGGCATTGCCAGGGTGAGACTGTTGCTCCAAGTGCTGTGCCAAGTGCTGGACGCGGTTCCTCTCTCGGGCCCTCACTCGCCTGTCCTCCCGAGTGCTGTGAAGCTGCTGCCGTCTCTGCTCTGCTGCTGCAAGGGATCGGTCGGCCTTGATGGTAAACCACACTCAACGACACTACTGCTCAGAAGAGGAATAAGAATATGATGGAACACATTTTGATATATGATAATACACCCAATTGCATCTAGGGGAAATAGTGACACGCGACCCCTTCGGGGTCGCGCGTGGAGGGGGGTTTGACCGGGGTGTTCTGGAATCAGCGCAAAATTGGCTATTGTTTCATACAATTTTCACACTGAAAGATTGCCTGGCTGGCTCAACGCTGCATTCTTCTGCCACGTTGCGGGGTGAACATAAAGGGAATACGCCCAGGGGGGCCCCTAAACTGGTATTTGGGGCGGACCAGTTTACTACTCCTCACATGAATTTTCCTGACCCCCCCCCTAAAAAGTCACCCTAATTGGCCGTCTAGTATTTGTCAACAGTGTGTAAAGGCTGGCACACCCTCCGTGAGAACACAGCTAACAAGATAAGAGGTTCACAGTCTCCCCACTGTACGCTCAAATTTCACACTGCAGACCATAAGAGCCCTGACGCACGGGAACAGGCAGGCAGTGTGCTAGAAGTAGTTGCATACCAAACAAGCATCACAGTTCCTATGCCTCGCAGCACCTACAAGTACTAAGTCGCCTAATATGCAAGCAAGTGACTCGAGGCAGAGCCCACGCAAGGCAGGTACATAGGGTTGGCCAGAATCGAATATATACACCGTACATGACCGTACGCTTGGTGATTCTCCTGCCAAATATACCATATATATACCGTATATATATGGTTCTAGCCAACCCTACAGGCACACCCTCCACCCCTGCTACCCTGCTGTTGGCATGAGGCTGAGCTATGAGAGATGTTGAGGTGATAATGCAGGGCTTCCCTTGTACAAAAAAAAGCGCACAATATGCGCTCAAACCACTCCTTTCCCAACCACGATACTATTGCAAAGCTGCGTCTCGCTGTAACCAAGATGACAACCTCATCTGCTCTGCACACTACTCCTTCTCTGCTGTTTTACACCAGCTACTCCAATACATTTGATTTGAAGAGCAAGCATACAAGAACTTTTTATCCTTGCCCACCGCTGTTTGAGTACTCGGTTCAAGTATACAGAGGAACCAACAAGAGACACACCTTGTGTGAGTATTTGAAGGGCCGCTCAGCAGCTTTCATTGCCTCCAGGTCACCTCCGCCTGTTTCTCCTGATAAGCGGTGCTTGGAAATGATCTTTGCAAGGAATTGACCCTGCTGGCGAGCCACCTGCAGCAATCGTGCGTGCATGTATATGTGTGTGTATGTGTGTGTGATTGATTGATTGAGTAATTGAGTGAGTGAGTGAGTGAGTGAGTGGGTGAGTGAGTGAGTGAGTGGGTGAGTGAGTGAGTGAGTGAGTGAGTGAGTGAGTGAGTGAGTGAGCGTAGTACACAATTCTTTTTATTATCAAAAAACACACTTCCTCGTCCATTGTCCTTAAAGTACCCATTCCTGGGAATTTACAGGGGTGAGTAATTAACATGCAAGAGTGCTACCCTCAGATGCTGAACAGATTCAGGACGATCGGCAACAGCTCCTCAGCCTGATCAGCGTGTTGCTTGTTCGACACAAATCTGCATGAGCCACTTAGGCCCACAAGAACTGGTGGTGCAGTAGGAAACACATACAGTCCCTGACACAGTCTCATTTGAAAGAAACTATCCTGGCGACTGGAGCTCTGACAGCCTGCCAACTGGTTGGGTTTGGGTTAAGACAAGCAACATGAAAACCTGGCAACTAATACCCTCACAGCTACACATCTGGCCAGAAAGACAAGCAACATGAACCAAATCCCGGAAACTGAACCCTAACAGCAACACACCTGGGCAGTGGCTGGCAGTGCACGGAGTCCACTATCAATATTCTTCAGAATTTCCAAGAACTTTTCCCGTGAAATCTTTGAGTTGCCGTCCAGTTCGGCAAGGGGGCCCAGCGTCTTGCCTGCAGTGCCAATCGAACAATTGAGTCAAGGCTGACAACAAACGCGTGCCAGTCAGTGCCAATCAAGTATCTAATTTGAGATCAACAAGGCGCTGCAACTTGCATCAAATTGCATCAACATAAATGCACTACCCCAGACAACAGTGCTTGGGCCTCATACAACGATCCTGCAACCCTATATGACAAGCTCCACCTAGTGTACAATGCCCTTAGACGACACAGAATGCGTAACCCTTGAACAATAATCCTGCATTTGCCATGAGATCTCTCTCTCTCTCTCACTCTCTCTCTCTCTCTCTCTCTCTCTCTCTCTCTCTCTCTCTCTCTCTCTCCATTCTTGCTCTAGCCCGCTGTCCTACTATCCGCAGTTTTGCCCATTGCAAACAGTATGTGAAACTCTTTCTTAAGCCAAGTAGGCTGCACCGAGCACAACAGACCGCTATACCTGCAGCAACCCGTTTCACAAGCCCATTCCAACGGGGTGTGAGCCCTACTCTCGGAATCGTGTTCAGAAATTCTGCGTGCTCCCTGAGATGGCTGAACTGTTCACTGCCCTGCAAGCATGGAGGGAAAGGGTCGAGCTCCTCACTACTTGCTTGCTTTACATCTTTATATGAATGAAAGCTGCTTACTTTATGAATGAAAGCTCTCCATGAGCTGAGCACCATAAACAGAGTACGGCGGAAATGTGCATATGCCAAGGATAAAAATTTTCCAAATTTTAGCTCAGTCCTCAAGACCTTGCTGACTGTTATCCTCAGTCAGGAAAACCAGCCAGCGTTTTTGTAGCTTTATAAGTGTCATTTACATAGTGAGTTAATATGAAGGCATACAGCAAGGCCCACCTTCAACAGGAGCAAGCGCAGCTCCTCCACCGTCAGCATGTCGTCCTTGTCAGTGTCAGACTGCACGTGCCAAATCATGTGAGTGGTGCATGCATCAATTGCCATCTTTATTGCGTGACACATGCATACAATGCAAAACACGCATGCGTGGGGCTGGACAGGACCGTCAACACACCCTGTATCTGACCTGACACATGGAATCCTCTTATGTGCTAAAAAAGTCGTGCACACAATGTAACTGCGTACGTATGCATGGTTCTGGCTGACCCTACACATGCGTGCTGCACTCAAAACCAGCCAAAAGCACTGCTCCTGTGGGAATTTTTGCAGGTTGCGCTAGTGCTAGTCGTTAGACTCACCTGTTTAAAGAGTTCCTCTGCGTAAGCCAAGGCAGAGGGCTGCTCAATGGTGGCGGCGTCACCCTTTCCAAGCACAAGTAGAGCAGAACAGAGTGAGTAGTGAGTAGCCATTAAAAAAGCATGGGTTTCTAAGAATGGTTTGCAGACATGGGCACAGAGTAACAAGAGATGAAAACAGATAGCATAAAGTCATTTGAGACGCTCAATGGCGGCATCGTCATCCGCACCAAGCACGAGATGAACAAGTAGCACGAGCATGGGAAAGGTGTACCTAAAGGCTGCTCTCAAGCGAAGCCGTTCAGTTTTTGGCTATCAATTGCAGTGGCATCAACTTTTCAGGTTTTGGAGCATAAGAGGAAACAAAGGATAGGGAGGAAGGCTTAGGATTGCAGTGGACAGAACGGAAGTAGAAAAAACGGACATGGCTATCAGCTGCTTATGCATCATGCAAGCTCAGGAGCTCAGGTTCTTCTCAGAGTCTTCTCTCTTCAGAGTTTAAGAGTCTTCTCAAAGTCTCAGAGTCTTCTCAGAGTCTTCTCTTTCAGAGTCTTCTTACTGCACACCAACAGATCATAACTTAAGAGGTTGTAGCATACTGTGCACATACACACACACATACGCACACACTAGCATACATGATGTGCACAGTCAAAAGACTCCCTTATTCCAGAGCTCATCATCAACGAACTTCTGCTTTTTTACTGGACACAGAATTCCAAAGAGACCGTTGACGCACAAAAGCGAAGATGCTGCCCTTGCTGCCGTTAACCTCCAGGTAGTTGTTGGTCAGAATGCTGCGGAAGTGGTTCTGGTTCTCTAACTTGGACTGCAAGCTCTTTATCAAGGGATTCCTGCAAATGTTAATATGATAATAATGTTATCAAGGGATTCCTGCAAACGTTAATATATGATATGTAATACCAAAATTCCTGTTTGCATATGTAAAAGAGCGCCGGTCATTGACCCCGAATGGAGCCACTGTGCCCCCCAAACACCTCAATTTCCAATTTCATTCTAGGCAAAATGATTGCTGAAGGTCACACCTGGGCAGGGAATTGCCGAGAAATTACTCACAAGTAGAAAAAAGGATCCTGTAATGATACCGGGAGTATAGCGAGTAATTAGTGAATCATTTGGACGCATTGCAATGTTGAGTGCGAAGACTAATCTAGAAAATCGTGGCCTCGCAATCTTTGACCTAAAATAGCCGATTTTCTAGCTGGAGCCCGCTCAAAGCACCTTTTGCCATTCATCCGGAACACCTTGCCGTTTCAGATGTAGGTGATCAAGTTTTGCAAGCCCCCTCATGAAATGAGGTTAAAACAGAGCTAAGCACACAAAATTGCCTGTTTGCAAGAGCTCGCAAATTATGTATAAATTTGGCTGGCCTCGTGCTAATTATTTGGGCACCTCGCATTAAGAAGTACTTGCAAAACGTTAGTAGCAGTACGGTAAAATGGAATACTTTTATCAAAATGTGCTATAAAAAAGATTGCTACGACATATCTTTGAACTAGCACAAAGACTTTTTCACACATCAAGGTGATTGACACACAGCTCTAAATGGTCTGAATATCATGAAATTGCGAACAGGATTATTCTACCCTCCACCACTTTACTTACATCGCAACGCCTGTTGCCCAGACGCAGGCGCCGAACTTGATTTCTCGGAGGTTGTTGCTTTTGTCCACAATGTTCACAATTCCTCTTGAAACAGACGCCACGCGGCTGTTTAATACAAGTTCAATGCCTGTGCAGTACAGGAATTAAGGTAGAGGTTAAAAAACTAAACTACTGTCAGAAAGTATATCATCGCCAATTTCAAACGATATACCACCCACAGCAATCGATAACTAGAGACGTACCCCTGCTGTACAGTAACAAATGGTGCCACTTTGTTACCAGCACTTAACGAAACTTGTGCAGCAGTTGGAACAAATTTAAATGAGCTCAGAAGTTTTGACTGAGGAAAGGAAATACGTCATTCCAAGCCACAGATGTTGTACACATACATAGCCAGAAGCTTGAGCCTTATCCATGATTCCTTGTAGGTTCACCTCGAAAAGCTTGCACACATACGGACAAGTTTTTGTAGCGAACGTGGCAACTCTGCCTCGATACTTTTCCGTCCCCTCAACAGGACTCAATCCCACAACCTCCCCGGCCGTGATTCCTTGGCCTGCCTTTTTGTTGAGGTCATATCAAAAGACTTAACACCATTGGCAAGCAAATGCGCACCGATGGTACTTGAGTCCTCCGATATGTAAATCAACAATCAAGAATGACAGGTAAGCAGGGCGTGCAGCAGCAGCCGGTTCATCAAGCACCCTAAAACTTAAGGGCAGCAACCCACACTGATTTGTTGCAAGTCTCCTCCTACAACGCGCATCACCACGTTACAGCACTTCAACTACATGCAGTACCAAAGCAAGCGTCTCACACTTCATCGCTCCCGTTACTGCACTCCAGCCAGGTGCAGCACTGCTCCCTTCAACGAACAGCACCAGCACCACGTTACTGCACGTACACTAAATGCAGCACCCTTCAACGAACAGCACCAGCACCACGTTACTGCACGTACACTAGATGCAGCACCCTTCAATGAACAGCACCAGCACCACGTTACTGCACGTACACTAAATGCAGCACCCTTCAACGAACAGCACCAGCACCACGTTACTGCACGTACACTACATGCAGCACTGGGCGCCTCAGGTCTTACCTTCTCGCGTGAACACGTCGGCCGTGTAGTTTGAAATCGCACGGTCGTATGTACTCAGCACGTGATCTTGCAGCTCAATGACTCTGATTTGCACGTCTTGGATGAGCTTTGGGTACAGCTTGCTGCACGGACAGGTGAGCATTACAGGTGTGCAATGTGCAATACAAGTGTGCAATGTGCAATACAGGTGTGCAAAAGGGAAGATCGACACATTTGCACGCAGGGCCATTCATTGGCGTGCTGTTGGCATGCTTGTGGGTACAAATCCACAGATTTGCTGACAACGAATATGCATGCACCTTTGCCACACATCAAAAAAAGAAAAGTATAATTCAAGAGTTGGAGCGGTGCCTCAGGACGTCCAGATCACAGTGTCTCAACTGGCACAGCTATTTAAAATGGAACAGGTAAGAAACAGGAGATTAACAACCTTAAATCGTCTTTGACCATATCAAAGAGCTCTGCTGCGACCTCAACTCCGGTTGGTCCTCCGCCCACTACCACAAACGACAGCAGCCTCTTGCGCTCCTGCTCCAAGACATGCATATGTGAATGCACTTGTATTGTAAAAGTACACGTGCACTGTAAAAGTACATAGGCGTTGTGTCAATGACAGCTACGTGGTGGAAAAACGAACCAGCACACAAAAGCTGCAACTCTCCCATTGGGTCACTTTCACTCACTGTGCCACTCTAATTAACTTACTCATTTACTTACTTGAGATGTATGAGACAGGGCTGCCCTCTCAAAGCACTCGCTGACACGTAAACGTAATGCTTGCGTCCTCATTGGACCTACCTGATTCATAGGGTGCTCACACACTAACCTCGGGTGGTGTCTGCGGCAGGGCTGCCCTCTCAAAGCACTCGCTGACACGGAAGCGTAACAAGTTTGCGTCCTCAATGGACCTGCAGGAATGTGTGGAGTGTTCACAGCAACATTTGAACATCAACACACTTGAGCATTTCATACACTCCGTCTTCTGTATAGCTCCTTGCCTGCATTGATGCTGATTTCAATTTGGCAAGAAGCAAGGAAGTTCACATGGTTTTTCAGCCACTGCAAGCTGGGCTGGCCAGAGCTGGTCCTATAAAGGTGCACTTGTGCAAGATTAGTCCTCTCCATCCATAATTTTAACAGGAGCCTAGAGTGTAACACTTATCACACGTAACACCTGTAAACCTACACTTCAGTACCAGCAATCACATGCAACATCTGTACAACCTACACTTCAAAGCGCTGGCTTTTTCCCAAGCTAGAGCTATCCGCATACACACATGCATTCTTTCACCAGGGCCATTTGCAGGACAGCTGTGCAGACAATATATGCACGGTTCCTGCCATCCCTTACCACACAGCTTGATTGACAATCTTCTTGATGTTTATTTGCCAGAACTACTGTGTGCAGGAAACACATGTACACCCCTGCCACCCCATAACCTCGTAACGAGATCAACAATTCTTCGCAAGCACGCTCACTTGAACAAGTTGCAGTGCTCTCGGATGCCCTGAATGCCAAACGTATTGTTGATCGAGCCCACCTGCGAGTGAAGGTAAGAACAGACCTAGATTGCATACTTCTGCCTGTGTCCTTGTGTCATAGCCGTACGAATGCCCATCCTACTGCCTAGCACCTCGCAGTGAGCTCATGCACACGCTCCCTGCCTAATACCGCTACGCTCTCTGCCTAACACCTCTACCGCTACGCTCCCTGCCTAGCACCTTGCAGTGAGCTCATGCACACGCTCCTTCTAATCAGTCTCCTTGCGTGAAAGTCACACGAATCAGTGTTGTGCAAATACGCCATGTTTATTTTTAGACCGCATATTTGATTTGGTTTCGGAACATTGCGGCCTAGCATCATTTATCATATAGTGAGGGCAGTGAAAAGATTTGAGCAAAAAAAACCACCCTTTTGGTGCAAAAAGTGACCGAATCAATTTAACGTGCCTGTTTTGTATTTTACTGTTCATAATGGTACATAATGGTCTGTACATGGTCTGTACATATTGTCTGGACGCACAACCGTACAAGTGCACTATTTGACATGTGACATATGACCGTACACCGTGTGTGCATGAGACTGATACAGATGCGTAAATGCATTTGTACAGGCAAAGCCAAGCATACCTGCTTCCATTCTTCATTCTTCGCTTCCCATCATCCTCTTGCAATGCGAGGAAAGCAGTTTGGAGCGTTTGCTGCAAGTCACTCACCCCCACAAGCAGAAGGTCGTAAGAGACTTTGAAACAGGCCTCATCCAATCCACTGTCCGCAGGGAAGCAGCACACGAGTTCTTTCTTGACAGGGTCGATGTCTTTGCAGACCGCCTCATAAAAGTCCCCCTGGATGAATTGAAAATACAAGTAGGTGAAGGTGAAGTCAGCTTTTAAATATTGAGTGTGTTTTTACAAAACAAGGTCAATAAAGTCGTAACTGACATTCCACTCCACTCCCTTATGATGGTTTAGACATTGCTTCTGTTATACTCTCCAAGCATTATACTCTAGAATGGTTTTTACCATAATTTACAATCTGCTTACACACTTTGAGCTGTGTCAGGGTGCTTCTGCGGCACAACCTTTGGCTAAAATATGCAAGCCCGACGCTTCGGGTATCAGAGACGGACCCCGAAGTACCACAGTGATCACCTCATAACTATTTCCTGACGAGCTATGCATTGCCTACCAAAACCCAACCAGATCAACGACCAGAGCAAAAGTAAGATCAGCCACCTTATTGACGATCATGTTCCTCACTGGCTCTACGATGCTCCTTTCTGCAATAAGGAAACACAGATGTATACAATCGTTTGACTAACAAGCACCTTATTCTTTTCAATGGGCGCAAGTGCATTACATGTTATACAGCAGCTAACACAATTTCGCTTTTGCAAACAAGAAAGCCTCGATACTGCGTTTTGCTTCCAAGTCTGCGCGACCATCATGCTAATCACCGCCTTACCTTCCATTGTCCCCGTGGCAACGGCAGGAAGGAGTGGGGTGTAAAGGAAGTAGTTACGTGGCGAAATGAGAATCACCTCGTACATCTCGCTGCAAGAAGTGGACGAGACATAACCAGATCAGTTGCGCCCCATGAGAGACTTTCGATCTGACCTAGCATATCCTCAAAATTGGGCACCTGATGGTTTTGGGCAAAGATTTGATAAAGGACACCGCGCCCCATCCGCTTCCTAGGACAACCAAGCGAGGCTTTCCGCTGTTGGTTCGATCCATTGAAGTGTACACCTATATGACAGTTGGAGTGTGAGAGAGTGTGTGTGTGCGTGTGTGTGTGCGTGTGTGTGTGAGAGCCAATTTTGAGTGCAGCTTTATGTGTCTCCTTACGCATTTTCATGCTATTCAATTGTACCTGAGGTAATGTGTCAGGGATGCTCTGCGCAACTTCCTCATTAGCAGCTACTTGCAACACGCCTGCATGTATGTTGTCGTATACGTGTGTGTTTGAGCATGCTTGTGAATATATCAATTATGTCAAAGTGCGAAGTTGTGTGTGTGTGTGTGTGTAGCGTGTGTATGCGTGCATGCATGCGTGTATGTGCGTGTGTGTGTATGTGTGCGTGTGCATGTGCACGCGCGAGTGTGAGTGCGTGTGCATGCGCGAGTGTGAGTGTGCGTGTGTGCGTGTGTGCGTGCGCATGTGTGTATACGTGTGCGTATGTGTGCGTGTGTGTGTTTGTGCGAGTGAATGTGTGCGCGCGAGTGTGAGTGCGAGTGTGTGTGTGTGCACGCGAGTGTGAGTGCGAATGTGTGTGTGTGCGCGCATGTGTGTGCGTGTGTGTTTGTGTGTGATTGTGTGTTTGTGTGTTGTGTGTTTGTGCAGTACGAGAGAGAACGTAAAAGATTTTGCGCACGTTGCACATGTTAAATAAAAGATTACCAAGGGTTCTCGGTGCGGGGGAGGCGTTTCGCAGGGGCAAACTAGCAACATGTAGCCTCCTCTGAACACGGAAATGAGGTTGACGGTTGGGTTGAACGGCGCCGGTCTGAGCACACTGCCTCCTTTCCCCGAATGTCAGCATTGCCGAATTGATTATTATAAATAAATTAGGGGGCGGCAGGCGGCAAGCGAAGTAATTCTAAACCCGCCGTTGTAAACACGCCGTTAATTAAATTGTAATGTAATGGGAAATAATTCTTCCTTGATTCAAAATAAACACATAAACAACGCAATACAACAAGCAGCAACGAAAGAATGGACGCGGCAATGAAAGAAGTGAAACATTCTATAAGTGAGTCTCTGGGGCGCCTGCTGCCAATGTGTGGTCAATGCCGTCCTGGGTGCTCGGGTCAATGGCAACCAGACACACACACACACACACACACACACACACACACACACACACACACACACACACACACACACACACACACACACACACACACACACACACACACA
>Ga0307967_1001036_pt1 | contig 17892 bp, 23 predicted proteins | sample OrgLakmetagen648_FD_201828 | JGI IMG/M metagenome (GOLD analysis project Ga0307967, IMG submission 201828) | Saline water microbial communities from Organic Lake, Antarctica - #648 | ecosystem: Environmental > Aquatic > Non-marine Saline and Alkaline > Saline | place: Antarctica: Organic Lake... | reverse complement strand
TCTGATGACGATCCGAACCGGTGATGGCGTTGACCGGCCAGTTGATGCCGCAGCTTCTCGATCAGGACAGCCTGCGACCTAACCTCAGCCAGCAAAAGCGCCGTGAACTGCCGCAGTTCATCGGGGTCTTTTGGCAGGGTTTTGTCGACGTTTAGCATGGTCAAAGCATAGCAAAACAGCAGCCCGGCGGGAATCCCTTGTGGGCGTTTATCCCGCTTTGAGCGGTGTCCAGCTGCGTTGCGGCAGACGCCAATCGATCCCTTCCAACAACATCGCCAACTGCGCGGCGGTCAGGGCAATCTTGCCTTCTTTGGCTGATGGCCACACGAACCGGCCCTTCTCAAGCCGCTTGCTAAATAAACATGCGCCTTGCCCATCCCACCAGATGATCTTGATCAGATCACCGCGACGTCCACGGAAGACAAACAGATGCCCTGTGAACGGATCTTGCTTTAACGTCTGTTCTGCCTGCGCAGCCAACGTCGTGAACCCGCGCCGCATGTCGGTCACGCCAACCGCAAGCCAGACCCGTGTGTTCGCCGGAACAGGGATCATGCGGAAAGGCCCCGGATCAGCCGGGCCAGCGCCTCGGGATCGTAACCACCGATGATCCTCAGACGGTGACCACCCGCGATATCGATCTCAATCGCACTTTGAGCAGGCGTGGCGTCAGTCGTCGGGGCCGTGTCTTTGGTCTGGGGCCGGTCCACAATCTGGACTGGGAGAAAGCATGGCGTCTCAGTAACCACGTCTTCAACGACCCTACGATCCGGCGCAAACTGAGGATCACGCAACCATTTGTGGATCAGGTTGGTGTTCATGGCATACCGCCGCGCAACCTGCGCAACCGATACCCCCGGCGCGCATGTTTGCGCACAGATCGACACCTTCTCCTCATCCGACCAGAACCGCTTCTTCTGACCCTTCTTGCCCACCATAACTGCCCTCAAGATGTCCACTATCGTTGGTGGACACTATCAACACACTCTATGGCGCGTCAGTGCAGGCAGGCCGGACGCTTACGCAGAAGGCGCAGCGGTCATTAAACCTAAAACTGGATAAAACTCAGATTACAGTCAATTGGTAGACTAATATCTACTTGCCCCAAATGTCATCGACAGACGTATATTAAGGTGCTTAGTTTAGGCCCACCTCCCTACTGCGGACTAACTGCCTTTTATCAGCTCAGCTGATTTTTAACTGTTTCGACAAGATCGTTTAACGAAAATGGTTTCGGGAGGAACACAGATCCTGAAATTTTGTCCTGAATGCTATCCTCAGCATAACCAGATATAAACACAACTTTTACATTAGGGCGCTTCCCAAGTGCCATAGAAACCCAAGCAGGACCGTCCATACCCGGCATTACGACATCTGAGACGAAAATATCGACTTCCAGTTCTTCGTCTTTCAAAATTTCAAGTGCTTGTTCGGCGCTATCGGCTTCATACACTTTGAAGCCCTTAAGGCGTAGAGCGCGAACCGCAAATTCCCGCACTGACGCTTCGTCTTCGACAAAAAGTACTGATTTATCTTTTGGCTCGAAGGTGCGTTCCTTTGGAGTTGGTCGCACCAGAGCGATTTCAACATCCGCCCCCTGATGAGCTGGAAAGTACATCGTAAAGACAGTTCCTTTTCCAAAGGTGCTATCGACGAAGATAAATCCTCCAGACTGCTTGATAATGCCATAAGCTGTCGACAAGCCCAAACCTGTTCCTTCTCCCGGTTGTCTGGTTGAATAGAACGGCTCAAATATCTTAGGCAATTCGTCGGAAACGATGCCAGAGCCGTCGTCCTTAACCGTGAGCAAAGCGTAATCTTCGGGCGGAACAACGTCAGAACTCATGACAAGCGCTTCGGTCAGTGTACAACGTCCCGTTTCGATACAAATTCTGCCACCTGAAGGCATTGCGTCCCGTGCATTTACGACAAGGTTCATCAACACTTGCTCGAGTTGTCTCTTGTCGATACGAATGTGTGGTGTGTCGGGGGCATAAACTAAGGACAAGTTGATCTTTTCACCCACGAGTCGGTTCAGCAGATGGACGCTGTCCGCCAATATCTCACGCAAATCAACTATTTTGGGTTGCAACTGTTGTTTGCGCGAAAAGGCAAGTAACTGGCCCACTAAGGCAGCTGCGCGATTGGAATTCTGGTTTATCTGCACCAGATCGCCATAGTCCGTATCGTCTTCATCATGGCGCAACATTAACAGGTCACAATGCCCAGAAATAGCCGTCAACAAGTTGTTAAAATCATGAGCGACACCGCCTGCGAGTTGTCCAATTGCCTGCATTTTCTGGCTTTGCACAAGCTGAGTCTCGACAGCTTTAAATTGTGTCACATCCATAAGCACTGCCAAGATGAAAAATTCGCCGTCTTCAACTATTCGTCCGAACGAAACTTGCAAATAAACGTCTGGAGCTCTCTGTTTAACCTTTACCACCCTTGTCTGAGGTGTTCCGTCTCCCTTGGAGATTTCCAGCAGCCATTCATCAATAGGCTGAACTGGCCCTTCGATCACTTCCATGATGTCCTGAAACGCCTCGCACTCCATGTCTAAGAGATCTTTTGCAATACAGTTTGCGTCCAAGATTTGGCCCGAAGCAGACAACTTCATCATTGGAACTGGTACGGCAGCGTAAGAACTCCAAGAAGAAGACTGCGGCTTTAGCGGTACTGCAGACCGCATAAGATAAGATTCCACAAGAGGTTGCTGTTGAAAAGTAGCATCGGGCTCTCTCAAGCCATTGTTCATCTCCAAGGCATCACCCGGAACGCATAATGTGTAACCCCGCCCCCAAACCGTCCTAATACAATCATTTCCGCCGGTCGCATTTACAAGTTTTTTTCGCAGCTTGAGAATGAAGACATCAATTATTTTTAACTCAGGCTCGTCGATGCCGTTGTAGAGCGCCCTAATAAATGCTTCTTTGGATACTGTTGTGCCCTTCTGAAGAGTCAAAAGTTCCAACATCTGATATTCTTTATCAGTGAGACTAACTTCTTTTCCGCGAACTGAGACAGTTTTTGTCTCCAAGTTCAACTCGACAAGACCGGTTTGCACACTCGATTGTGAATGCCCGTAAGATCGTCGGATGATGGCATGGATACGCGCAATCAACTCTTCGCGGTGGAATGGTTTGGTAAGATAATCATCAGCACCAAACCCGAATCCTTTTATCTTATCTTCAGTGGCATCGGAGCCTGACAAAATAAGAACTGGAGTATCAATTTGCGCTAGACGTATCTGGCGCAGGACTTCATGACCGTTCATATCAGGAAGGTTAAGGTCTAAAAGTATGAGGTTATAGTCGTAGAGTTTTGCGAGCTCTATTCCTTCTTCGCCAAGGTCAGTAGCATACACGTTAAGCTTCGCGTGAGTTAGCATCAATTCAATGCTTCGAGATGTCGTTGGATCATCTTCAATTAGCAAGATGCGCATATTTTAGTTCAAATCTACTAATTGGATGGATTGACCGTCTACAACAAACCTCTTGTTGTATGGCGATTCATTTAGTCGGCTATTTATTGAACTCATGGTTGCCTTAACGGCATCGAAAGTTTGGCGGGATTGATGATCTTCAAATATGTGCCTAGTCATATTTTGAATCGTTGTATTTTCTACACCTTGCAGCGCAATTAACTCAAAAAAGGCAAACTCAGTTGCAGAAATTTTTATATTTAACTGACCAATTGATACCGTCCGACGCTCCAAATCAATAAGTATACCGTCTAGCTTGATCTTTGGTGAAAACACACCGAACGAACTGCGAACAGCTGATCCGACTCGAGAAGCAAGTTCTTCCGCACTGAACGGCTTAACAATATAGTCATTCGCCCCTTCTAAGAAGCCATGCGAAGGATCACGCTCCGTCCCAGTGACAATTAGGATGGGAACATTTACACCAATTTCGCGCATTTCTTGAAGCACTTCGTATCCGGTTTTGTCCGGCAGCGCGAGATCCAACAAGATTGCGTTGTATTCAGTATGTTTAACTCTCTCCAGTGCATCCTCGGCTAAATCAGTAGTCTGAATTATGAAGCCTTGGTTTTCCAGGATTAACCTCATCGCATCAGAAGTGGCAATGTCATCTTCGACGATCAAAACACGGTTCGCTGCAGTCTTTCTGGCGGCAGAAAGACCTTGGTTTATCAAGCTGCCAGTGGCCGAAGCCGCTATATCGTAGTTAGTTGTATCTGCGGTTACACCATTGTGTTGAGAACTGTGTTTCAATGTACGGTGTCTAAAAACTAAGTAAATTAGCGCAGAAAATGTAGGTACAGCGGTCAAAATTGCGAAAACCATTATAAATAAGTTAGCTGTCAAAATGTGATCTCATTTCTAAAATTGACCTTGCCACTAGGTGGCAAAATGCCCCTGATAAGAACGACATCAGGATAAGTACTACAGAAAAGGCCACCTGAAGAGGGCCCAGCATGACCGTTTCAGCTACAATAATCATAACCGTGATAATGCCTCCTCCTGCAGTCGCTACACCAAGGTTGTTGACGAAATCCGCTGACAGATCAATTTTCCTAATTTCTGTTTCATTTTTCACGTCTTATCACCGTATTTGTTACATTTGATTCAATTATCACATAGTAGCTTTATTCACCATCCGTCATGCTCCGCTGTCGACATCACTGGACGTAGCGCGAGCCAGCCGTGTTCAACGAAAACATTTGTGCCGACCCGTTAGGAGCGTTTTTTGCTCCTTTCTTTACGTGTCATATGAAATCTGGCCTTTCTGGTGACTTCAGCTGGATCAACCGGCACGTTGCAAGAAATCTGAAGAGCGGCGGTTTTGGCAACGATTTCTTGATGTGGTGCACTCCGTACGCCTGCCATCACAGCGTTACTGTCTGTGGACATCATCTGGCCGCTTGGAAAGGTAATCCCCCTGCCCGCGCCTCAAAACAATATCCGAAAGCCACTCACAACTAAAATGCCTATGCAGATTAGTCATACCCGCGTTTGGCCTTGTTCATGTGCAGTGCGAAACGCGCATCCTTCGCCTCTCGTTCACTCTCAAACCAATCAGTGCGCAACCGTCCTGAACTGCCAATCCTTCCCCACGCGCGGACCAAGCCCCAGTCGCCAAAGAGGCCTTTGACAATCTCCAGGCGGTAGTACCGATAAAGGTTCGTTTCTGGGTCTGTTCGCGTGAGGTGCATCATTTAGCTCCACATCTTCGCAGCAATATCCTGCTCTTCTTTGCCAATAGCGTCGGCATAGATCGTCGTGGTGGACAGTTGCGCATGTCCCATCCACTTTTGCAGCATGTGCAGTGGGATACCTTTCACGACTGCATTAATGCCAAACCCGTGCCGCAAACCTTTCGGGCTCCTGTGCGCCGCGTCGGCAATCTTAGCCTCGATCATCACGCCTTTGACGATCTGCCACACCCTGATACGGGACAACGCCCATATCGGCACATGTGCCAGCTTGCGTGATTTCTGCGCCTCCCGGATGCCGTGGGCGGTGTTCAGAGTATCGAGAAACTCTGGTGGCACAGGAACGGCGCGGTAAACAACTTTCTGCTCGCCGGAGCTGTCTTTGCGTTTCTTGAGCGACCTGATGGTCACGGCTCCGCCGGAGAGGTCGATACGGGCAGGTGTAATCTCGATCAGCTCCGACGGTCTGCATCCGGTATAGTGTAGCGTCTCGCAAAGAGTGCGGTCGCGAGCGGGCCGTTGACGCGCCACGGACAGGAATGCGGCCCGCTCCTCGGCGTTAAGGTACAGGCGGTTTCCATTGGGGTCATAGAGAGTCATTTCGCTCATATTTAACAGTTTACCCGAAGACTGTTAAGCGACAAGGCCCAAAACCGTCCCCTGCCCTATCCGTTGACGCGGATTGCGTACGGATCATTTAACACTATTATGTATTGTGTTAAATTACAGTATTAAAGGACTAGTCGAGCCACGGTCGCACTGATTGCGCTTGTAAGGCGCGAAGGTGAAACCCTTAGTCTCTACTGAGCGTTATCAACCATATGCTTTGGCGGCATATAAAACCCTCTTTCCGCAATGTTTTCAGGAGTATCTCGCACCTGTGGTAGGTGGAACTCATTGGCATAACCATGCTCACTGGTGAGGCTCGCAACATGGTTCACGCTCACCAAACCGCTTGCAGCAAGGGTAGAGATTGCGGGGCGGATTCGGTTCGGCCAGATGCCTGTGTGTTCCCTGATTTTCTCATAAGATATGTAGGCGCGGTTTGTTTTTCTGTCACGAAGGGCAACGATCAGAAAGTAGAGCTTAAGGGCATCTAGTTCCGCGTGGTTACGCAGCTTGAATGTATCAAACGCAAAAATGCGTCCATTGCGATATAGGCCACTTGCGGGCAGCTTGCCCCATCCAGAATCTTCTGTCGCATTGGTCAGTGTGATTGTGCCGCGTATCTGATTGGGATCGCGAACGATGATCTTACGCGCCTCAAGCTCATTTAGCCCACGAGAGACCAGTGCGCGGCTTATGCCTAGTATATCGGACATCGCGTCATAGCTGAGGCGAGCAAGGCCAGTTTCTTTGTTTGTGTGGTGCGCTAAAGCGATGAGAAGCATCAACGCTGCGATCTGACCCGCGTTGTCCACGTCCTCTTTGGCGCTCCACTTAAAAGATTTAAGGCCTTGCTCGTGCTGAATCCAGCCAGTCGGTAGCTTCGTCCATGCCTTGAGGTTCGTCATCCTTTTGGCTTCCCACGGATAACATCATGCAAAATGTAGAGCGCGTAACCCGCGACCGCGAGGGCGGCTATGGGGATCACAAACTCAGGTGGCAGTGACGATAAAAAGTTCAGTATTTGCTCGACGGTGCTCATTTTCATTTCTCCAAAAAAGGCGGTTACGAGCAAAATTTACGCTATTGGTGTATCCCTTTCTAGAAGAGCTATCATTACCAAATTAAATTTTTGAGATTATTTTATTTTAATAACAAAGTGTTGTGTGAAGCTTGTGCGGTTCATGCTTGCCTTTTTCTAGTTCATAAAGACACCCCCATGAACTAGATTGGAGGGATTTTGCACTTATAGTTTATCGCGGATTCTGGTTTCGATTATACAGCAAGCGCGATATCGCGTCCAATGCGATCCGCTAAAGCGCCGCGTTTTCCATGAAATCTGCCTGAGCCAGTGCCAGCATTTCAGCATTATTTTTCACAGTATCAATTGAGTTTTGCACGATCCAGCTGGGGTGTAAAAAGTCTGTCCACATACGACATATCATATGCTCCCCAATTATAAAAAAGGCTGCATCAAGATCACCTTCTAGAGTTGAGAAATCTATGCGGCATTGAATATTTTCCTCATCAGCTTCAACCGTTAGCGTCACGTCACACCATCAGAGGCTAATTTGGCCTCAAAATCGGCCATATCTAGTAGGCTAATGATAATGATTTCACCGCGAACAAACATTTCATAATGGTCAGAGTTTGAAAGCGACAAAGCATATGGAACGTAACATCCCCAGATCATGTTGGTCTTGATCTGATTTACGAAGTTCACAAGCGTTCTGTTCGGATTCATGCCACTAAAGAGTGCATCATAGTCGGGCTTTCCGTCTGCAATCACCCCAAATTTCAAACACCCGTCTACCTCAAAAGTTGACGTTCCTTGAGATACGGCCTCTGAGATAGCGGCTTCTAATAAGTTATCGAAAGACCTTGGAGGCGAAGAAAATCCCGTCCGAAACGTAGTGCCAGTAACGCCGCGAAAGTCTGTAGCCTGATCGGTCTCAAGGAATTTGGTCAGAGTGTCGATTTTTTTCTTCTGGCGCTTGGCACGAGCGTCTTTCGTCTTTGACGATTTCACCTCTATTGGAACAGGGTCACTAGCACCCAGAAGGCATACGTCTCCAAATCTGAGAACGGTGGTCAGGTCACAGAGAACCGCTGGAACACCTCTGGCAATCGCCTCTATTAGAAGAGAGACCTCTCCCGCAAGACCCGTTTGGCCAGAGAGAAAACCGCCGCCTTGCTTTGGGTTGTCATTGTCGACGTTGAAAAACATTTGCTTAAGGGCAAATCTGTCGATGTAGAGAAAGGCTAAGCTGTCACCCAAACACAGAAAGTTATAGCGTACATACTGCCATTCTTTTGGATCAATATCCCCACTTTTTGCAGCTTTTATTTCCCTTTCGGCGTCTAAAACGGCGGTGATTAGCCTCTTTTGAATCTCAAGTAGGCGTTGAAGATTATCTAAATCCTCTGAGAATCCGTGTATTTCTCGATGTAGCGAAAAGAGTTCTGGATAGAGCCGATTAGAGTCGGGGGGGTCAAATTCGCCAAGGAGTTCTTCGGGTTCAATCACCATGCCCTGCCATCTCAAAAAATACCTAGAAACTTTTTACGCGGCCATTGATCGACGAGCTGGCTTTAAAACTCTTTCATCCACATGCCGACATGCATTCATTTCATCGCCCTACCCGGTCGCCCGGTCCAGAACCTCTTCAGCCCATTGGTTTAAGCTCTTGCCTGACAGTTCGGCTGCAAGTGCGGCCTTGCGGTGAACCTCTGGATCGACGCGGAACATGACTTGGCCGGAGAAGGCCTTCTGAGGCTCCTTACCAACTTTTGCACAGGTTTCGATGTAATCTTCTACCGCCTCGTGAAAGGCCTCCCGCAACGCTTCAACAGTGTCGGCATGAAAGCCAACACCATCGCGGATACCTGCGATGCGCCCAGTGAAGATACCATCGTCGTCGTCATACTCGATGCGGGCCGAGTAACCCTTGTAGTTCATTGAATTGGTCATGGCGTTACTCCGATCCGTTCCAGAAACGCGCGGGCAGCGCGAACTTGATACCGTTTGGCTTCCTTGGCGGGGTGTGGGCGATGAAACGTCTCGACCTCGCCATCCTTTTCGAACCGCACACGCGAGCCACGCCCTTCAATCACTTGCGCACCAGCAGCGACAAGCAGCCGCTCGACCGCTGACCATTCAATTGTTCCTGACACTGGGTCTGTGAAGACAACGGCCAGAGTCTTGCGGTGTTTGCTGTTCATCAGGTCATATAGAAAATGCTAGCATATATTGCAAGCAAAAATCTTTTTTCTCGGCATCTTTTGAACTTAGAGGTGGTGCATCACGCGAAGGCGCGTTGCATGCAATCATGCTTACATGTTTTGCGCTTTGTATGCTTCCCACATCCGAAGAAAAAGCTGCTTCTTCGATCCGTGGCTAAACCCAAATTCACGCCCTGCCCTCTCCGAAAACTCCTCAAAAATAGCTTTTGGGATACGAACCTGAAGTGGTCTAAGCTCAGTCTTCTCAGGGCGTGTATCGTCCGCGATCACGTCGGGCGTCACGTCTGCGGGAGGTGGAGCGCCCTTCCCGCGTTTTAACTTGGTGATGTTCGTACTCATTACGCTACCTGCCTTTCCTGAAGCTCTGCCATTTTGTCGATGACGCTTTGCGCCAGCTTGGCTGCGCGATCATTCAGGGTACGGAACGAGGTTTCTGTGATTGCCTTGCCCATGTCAGAGGCCGATCCGTAAGCCGTAGAGACTGAGACTTCGCCCTCAAGGACCAGATAGCCAGCCTCAGTCAGGTACTGCCTTGCAGCCACATTCTCGCGTTCGCTGCCTGTGGTCTTGAACATCGCGAAGGCGATCTTTTCAGCCGAGATACCCTTCTTGCGCAAACTGTGTGCGAGAACGACGCCGGGATGCAGATCGTCAATCGTCTGCCCCGTTGGGATCACGACGAGATCAGCGGCCTTGGCAATTTCAAGTGTTTGTTCAGAGGCGTTCGGTTTGCCATCAAGGATCAGCGCGTCGAAGCGGGGCGCATCTTCAAGCGCCGTCTTGACCGAAGCGAAGCTCTGCACCTGCATTTCTGGGGTAACGCCGTTTTCAGCACGACGACCTGCCCAGTGAGCGCATGTCTGCTGCTGTGTGTCCAAGTCTGCAATCTTGGTGGTGAGGCTGCCTGCGACGAACTCTCTGGCCATCATCCGAGCTAGAGTCGACTTTCCAACGCCTCCCTTTTGGGAGACCATTCCTATAATATACGTCATTGATACTGCTCCAGTTTACCTGTTTTTATTACAGTAGCATGCTTACCTTGTTTGCGCCAAGCATGATTGAAAGCTTAGCGCTAACGCGCGTTGCATGCAATCATGCTAATAGGTAAATCAAGCGATCCTTTGGAATTTCCGTCTGCTGTGCCGGATTTTTGACCGTTGACTGTGACCATAGACATTTGACCATTTTGAAGAGCTTAATAGAGCCACTGCTGGAAAACGGAATGGGTGCGTTACAGCGGCGGTGATCCGCAGATGCATATTTTTACAAGTACCTGTCGCCATCTGTCGCGTTACTGTCGCCATCTGTCACTTCACTGTCGCTATAAAGTCTACCCACTGTCATATTGCTGACGTCGGCGCGCTCAAAAGGATATGCGATGAATACACCATCAAAGAAAAGGAGGCCAAGCATGGCACTTGATGGTGAGAAAATTCGCAACTTGCGGGCTGCAAAAGGCATGTCACAAGAAAAGCTCGCGATACTGGCAAACGTGAACAAACGAACGATACAAAGGGCTGAGAAAGGTGATCCTGTCGGTTTGGAAACGGCGGCATTCATAGCTGAAGCCGTCGGTGTGTCTCCTGCCTCCCTCAGAGGCAACCAGCTCGATTTGTTTGAGGTGAATAAAAAGGAGTGGAATGATGTGGTTTTGGTTCCTGTCAATTCAGGGCGGCGGGTGATTGATACGCTTAGAACAAGTTTTGAAGCTGAGATATTATTCGATGTTGAACCTACAAATGATAACATAGTTCCACTTGCGCAATTTGCGGACATGTTGGCCCCGTTCAAACCAGAACCTTGGCAAACGCCCTATGAGCAGAACGATCCGAGCCAATCAGAGATTTTGCAAAAGCAAGCTGATGTTAACGCACTTTTACCATCGCTGTTAGACATGGGAATCAACATATTTTTAGGTTCTTACTCGGCAGGCCGTCAGATACCAAATTACGACATGGATGAAGGGTGCATGTATGTGCGTTCCAACTATCCCTTTGAATCTGCTACTGTTGTTCTGATTGTTATTAGCGACACGTCAGCTTCGCACTTAATGCGTAAACCAACAGATATGTTTGTGGCGCTTGAAGCTAACGGATATGATGCAAAGGCAGTGGATGATGAGATCCCGTTCTAAAGCACAATATTAGCCACAAAGACGATGGCTGTTCGCACAAGAAATTTGCCCGTAAATTAAGAAAGACATGCGCGTGGTGCATGAAAGCATGCAACGCGCGTTAGCGCTTATATGCACCACGTTTTCTGCAGAAGCTTAGGAAATATTTGTCTGGGTTCTTTACGCCAATGCCCTTTTCTAACACCCACGAACGCCATTCGTTTTCCAGATGATACATGTCCCAACCTGGAGCGAGGTGGCGGGCTTCTCCATGTGTGTCCGGCTCAAGCCGCAGCGAGGACAAGGGGAAAGGCAGGGCGGTTTCCTGCATGCCTTTCTTGGGTCGCACGATCACAATGTCGCCCTCTATGACAAAAGCGTAGTCAGGCATGTGGTCATGTTCTGCATCATCCTCGATGATCTTTCCCAACAGACGGCGAAATTCCTTGAGCGTCGAGCTTGATCCACATTTGTCGCGGAGAAGCTCTGTCCCAACCTTCCATGCCTTTTGCGACCCGCAGTGCTTGCGTGCGATCTCATAGAGTCGCCGTTCAAGGGGCTTGCGCAGTTTGAAATACTGACGATTCAAGGTCAGAACGTGATTGTTCTCAATCGCATCAAATACCCAATCAGACAGCGTAACCTCGACATCGAGCATACGCCCGTCACGAGTTTCCTTCACAATCTCCGCCGAGTCGATCAAGCCAAAAACTTTAAAGTATTCTTTGCCGCCTTGACGCAGGTTGGTTTCGATCTGAGTGCCTTGTAGACGACGCAGGGCGTCCTTCAGCAGCTCATAACCGCGCCCCGAGGTCTGCCGGTTAGTCGCCACAAGCAAATCATACGCTTTGAAGCGCATACGCCGCTGCACAGGCTGCCCGTCATTGAGCGCGGCCATGCACTGGCTGATACAGTAGATCAGCACGTCACGGTCATGGACAGTGGCCAGCCCGGTGCGAGACGGCGCAATCTGAATCCAGTTTTCACCACGCTCATATCGACGTGTCCGCATGTCTGGTTTTGTTGAAAGGGTGAAGACGGGATTTTCCATCGAGGACATATCCCCTTTGGGAACCGCATCGACGATATCGCACACGAACAGGTCACGCTGGGGATGTCTGTCAGGAAGCAGCGGCGAACGCTGAGAAGGCAATAGGTCTTTCGTCACTTCACACACCGCATTTCCAAAACAGATTCGTCATTTCACACACCACGACCTACTATCGTCACTTCACACACCTGTCGTCAAGTTTCGTCACTTCACACACCATCTTTCGTCACTTCACACACCGATTATCGTCACTTCACACACCAAATCCAAGTTTTCAGGCTCAATCGTTCATATTTTTCAAACTCTTACGCAAACTACAAAATCGCGTAACTCTATTATAACACTATTTAACTCACTCAGATGATCTGAAAGATGGCCACCTTCACCAAATCCAACCATCGTTTGCGTCCTGTACACAGATCGGAACACCCGTTGTTGTGGCAGTCCATAAACCGCCAAGGACAGCGCAGCCGGACGGGTAAGCTGCTATGAAACGAGGAAGAACAAGCAGACCAACCACGAACAAAACTGCGAGGCCACCCGCAAGCAACGGTAGCCGTGCCTTGAACCGATCTACCTTTTGTTCACGTTCCCAGATAGCACGATAAGAGGCGGACCCATTATCCTCCACCTTCCTGAGAACCCCTTGCGCATGGTTAGCCACTGAACTCAGATCACTGGATGTTTGGTTCATTTTTTCCAAAATTTCACCTGTACGTTCATCGATGAGCCTGACAGCGAAATCAGCATATTGCTCAGGATCAGTTTGTTGTTCGGCATTCTTGGCCGCATGACGCGCCTCGTTCGCTGCCGTCGCAACATGGTTGATGGCCTTGGTTTGTTCTTGCACCTGATCATACACGCGCAACGATAGATCACCCAAACGATCCAGCGTTTCGCGCAACTCGGCAGCGGACAGGGCAGGGAGTTCGGGCTGGTCAGATGATGGTTCATTGGTCATGGGGCGGTATCCTTTTCAGATCATTGGTCCTGCGGGACAAACAGCCCGTTAAATTCCCGGTCGGCGTAGTAGCGCAGCTTTTGTGTTATTGCCGTGGGTTGGCCTTGGACGCGCAAAAGCTGAAGTTTCTGGGGAAGCTGCATAATTTCATCAGGCGTCAGCAGGTCACGGCCCGTGATGCTGGTGCCGGTTGTGGGTACATCGCCCGGTTTGCGGCTTTCGGTCTGATAGCCGATGGTTTCCTGTCCCATCGTCTGGCTGATCCACTTGGCCGTCTCAAAATCATTCACCCCGAAGACCTGTTGCACTCCGGCATTGGCAATGAAGGTCGAGGCGCGTGCGCCGTAGAGATCGCGAAGCTGGCTCATGTCCTGCAAGATCGGCCAGAGCTGGAGACCGTAACCTGCCATCAGCCCCATAGCGCGTTCTACGGCCTCAAGACGGCCCAGAGCTGCAAACTCATCCAGCAGGAAGAGGGCAGGGCGGTTTAGGCGCTCTACGGGGGCCTGTGCGGCGATTTGGGGGCTGTGAGGCCCCGCCGGTGTCGCTGGCACCTCAGCGTCCCGTGCGATGTCCTGGAGGGCCTGAGACACCAGAAGGCGCAGCCAACGGCTGTAGGCGTCCAGCCGATTGGGCGGCAGCACGAGGAAAATGGATGTAATCCGGTGACGCAGGTCCGAGAAGTGAAAATCCGACCGCGCCATCACTTTGGCGATGCGTGGGCTGTCGAGAAAATGCGTGTGGCGCTGTGCGTTGGACAGCACCGATGCGGCTTCCCGTTCCGCCTTGCCGACAAACTTGTTTGCGGCGCGGGCGACCAGACCGTCGGCAGCATCGCTGTCCTGCATCAGTTTGAGCAGCGCTGTCATCCGGTCCGGGGGCAGGGTGAGATATTCCCGCACGGCCCCGAGGTTGCGCCGCGCCGGTTCTTCATGCGCCACACAGAACATGATCAGACCGGACAGAAAGGATTTGGCCTCTTCGTTCCAATGTGGATCACCCGACTGTCCGGCTGGGTCTACCACCAGAGCATCCGCCAGCGACATGGCATCTTCGCTCAGGTCAGGACTGTTAGCGGCAAGCCGGTCCAGCGGATTGTAGGACGCGGATGGTCTGCCCGAGACGCCGAAAGGATCAAGGACATGAACCGTGCCGAACTGTTCGCGGGTCGCACCCGTGATCCTTGCATTCTCGCCTTTGGGGTCGATGACCAGCACCGAGCGTTCCGCCAGCAGCAAATTGGGGATTACCGTGCCGACGCCTTTGCCTGCCCGCGTCGGGGCAAGCGTCAGCAGATGGGCGGGACCGCCATAGCGCAGCAGCTTGCCAGTGCGCGGATTGCGACCGATTAAAAGACCGTCCGCGTGTTCCAGCGCCCGCAGTTCTTTTTTCCCGGCGAACCGCGCCGAGCCGTGGCTATACCGCCCAAAGCCGCCAAAGAAATTTTCTGCATCGGAGCGTTCCAGCCAGTCCCGATAGGCGAGGACAACACCGATCAGCATGAAGGGTCCAAAGACCACCCAATGCCAGGAACTTTCACCTGGGTTCTCGCGGAAGAAAGCGAAGATGAACGGCGTGGCCACAAGTGTCGAGAATGCCGCGCCCAACAGCAGCCACAGGATCAACCAGCCGAACAGGAACGGTGTGACGATCAGGCGCTGAAAGAACCTGAACAGACGATCCATGATCAGGCTAAACGTTCGCATCAGGACGGGGTATCCGTGTTAGGTGGGGAAGGAGAGGCCGAGGGTGCATCGTCGCCGGAGGACGTTCCTCCCCAATCTACAAATGCTTTCTGGTCCTGGGCGCGTGGGAGGTTGCGAACGAGCCGATCCAGCATGGCGGCAGCGTTGCTATCGCGTTCCGCCAGATCGAGCAGAGCGCCACCGAGGATCACTTTGCGGCGGGTGTCCATTTTGCGCTGTCTGGTGGTTTCACGATTCTTGAGCGCCTGAAGACGGGCCTTGGCCTGGGCGTATCGCTTTTCGGCTTTCTCAAGTTCTGTTTTGGCCATGTCACAATCTGCCTTGTGTCATTTGTTGGATGTCAGTTCGAGTTGGCCAATGTTGCGCTCCAAAAACAAGACAGGGCAGTTTCTGAGCCATTTGTCGGCGAAACATGGCGGATACAACATCTTCAATCGGCGGTTGTATGCTAAGAGGAGCGGGGTGAGAGGTTTTTGCTTGAACGGATACCGTTGTGTGCAAACCCTGAGCTGAGAAACAGTGAAGGGCGCACTTATGCAAACTCTACACCTGCGGTTTCGAGATTTGCGTGCGATCCTCTTGGGGAAAACCCCCAGCCGATGGCCAACCGCTTCGCTGCGTACCGCATCGACATGGAAGGGCGCGTTGCCCCTTCCAAACCTTCCCAGACCAACGTCAGCCGTTGGAGCGTATCCCGAAACCTCGCACCAACGTCTCGACCGATGCCCCATGCTGGGGGCCGGTCCGACGATGGCGTCTCCGTTTCGGGAGCCTCGTGTCGTCGGACCTGACGGTGCCAACACGAGCCGGGTTTGCTGGCCGCAAACCGCAGCGAACAATCCACATCCTGCTGCCCCCCACGAGGCTGGGCAGGCTGTGGGGTGTTCTCTGCAAGCTCCGTTCTCAGAGGTCCGCTGGACCCCTTCAACGGGGCTGTCTTTTCCCCTCCGGCCCCAGCGTTGTGGGGCGCGGGCCTCAGGGGAAAAGACGGCTGACCTCATCGCGAATGTTGGGGCATTGGCCGAGGTCAGCAGTTGTGCGCGTCGGCAGCGTTTGCTTTTCAGTTCGGTGATGTGCTGATGGCCAGCTACCACCTCTCTGTGAAGACGATCAAACGGTCTGCCGGACGCACCGCAACAGCGGCAGCGGCCTACCGTGTCGGCGAGCGCATCGAGTGTCAGCGCGAGGGGCGCATCCACGACTACACCCGCAAGCAGGGCATCGAGGAGACGTTCATCATCGCCCCCGAGAATGCCCCGGACTGGGCGCAGGACCGAGCCGCTTTGTGGAACGCCGCCGAGGCCAGCGAGACCCGCAGTAATTCCGTCACGGCCCGCGAGTGGGAGCTATCCCTGCCGTTTGAAATCAGTGCCGAGGTTCGGTCACAGATCACCCGCGAGTTTGCCGAGCAGCTCGTGAGTCGCTACGGCGTGGCCGTCGATGTGGCGATCCATGCCCCAAACCGCGAAGGCGATCAGCGTAACCATCATGCGCATGTTCTGACCTCTACTCGCAAGCTGGAAGCCGAGGGCTTCACAGCTAAGACGCGGGTGCTGGATTCCGCGAAAACCGGTGGTGCTGAGATTGACCAGATGCGCGGTGTCTGGGCCGAATTGCAGAACCGCGCTTTGGAGCGGGCAGGGGAGGTTGAACGGGTTGATCACCGTTCGCTTGAGAAGCAGCGCGAGACGGCCTTGGACCGGGGCGATACCCTTTCCGCTGACGAGCTGGATCGCGACCCGGAGCTGAAGTTGGGGCCAGCGGCGAACTCGATGGAGCGCCGCGAGAAGGCTGCAGCGGAGCGCGAGGGCAGGGAGTATGTGCCGCTGACAGAGCGCGGAGCTGTCACACATGCGGCACGTCAGGCACGAATGGCGTTTCAGGATATGCGCGAGCGGTTGGACCTTGCGCGGGAGACTTACGGCATGGCCCGCGAAGAAGGGCAGGGGCGCGTGTCGGCTGGTTTGGCTGCACTCAGAGCAGCGGTCGATAAGGACCGCAGCGGTGAGCGTGGGGCCGAGAATGTGCGGGAGCGGTTGGCGCGTATCACAGACCGAGGGCGAGAGCGCGAGGACACGCCGGAGCCGCAGGCCGGAGAGCGCAACACCGCCCGCGAGCGGCTAAAAGGCATTCTGGACCGCGATGCGTCAGATACACCGCAGGCGACCAGCCACAAGCTGGACGGACATAGCAAGCTGGAGCAGGGCGTTGAACTCGAACCGAAGCCGTCGATCAGGGAGCGGCTGGACGACGTGTTGAACAAGCCGCGTGAAAAGCTGGATATCGAGGATGAACGCGAGTTAGAGCGAGACGACAAGGACGAGGAAATCTCAAAGGATGTGGACCGTGGCAGAGGGCATAGTTTATGAGGCAAGCCAACAAATCATGCGCAGGAGATTGAAGCGATCAAACATATAGAAAATGTAGGGGAGACGATTTTGCTGGACGGTCAGCCGTTGTCACTGGTGACGCAGCCTGAAGTGGTCCGGCAAAACTGGACAGCGTGCTAAGATGTATTCAACCTTGAAGACAGGATGTTGAATGTCACTGAAAACTCTTAGAAATCAACGCTTTACTTGCCGTTTGTTGCAGAAAAATCAGTCATATACGCAGCGAAATCTTGCACAGGAGATCCTTTGGATAGCGAGACATAATAGTCTTGCTCCATTTGGCTGCTTCAGTTTCTGACAATAATAGAAAGCACTAGTTTGTTGTCTCCAAACCAAGATACAGTTGGTTACGAGATTGTAGAAACTGACTATATTTCAAAAGGGCATAGATTATGAATGACACCAATATTGATGTTGCCGCTCTTGTGGGTTCGCGCATATGCCATGACCTGATTTCACCTCTAGGCGCGATAGCAAATGGTATCGAGTTGCTCTCGATGACTGGCGAAAATTTGGGACCAGTCAGCGTGCATCCAGCCCTGATACCTCGCGAGGTGATCCTTTGGGTGCTGCCCTTTGCGGTCTGGCGAGAACTGATACCAGCTGGCGGGTGGAGCAGCGCTGCCCCATGGTCTCTCGTCCCG
>Ga0307967_1001029_pt1 | contig 17948 bp, 14 predicted proteins | sample OrgLakmetagen648_FD_201828 | JGI IMG/M metagenome (GOLD analysis project Ga0307967, IMG submission 201828) | Saline water microbial communities from Organic Lake, Antarctica - #648 | ecosystem: Environmental > Aquatic > Non-marine Saline and Alkaline > Saline | place: Antarctica: Organic Lake... | reverse complement strand
TATATAGCGAGCATCTGCGACTAGAGCATTACGAAGGGGGTGCGCTTCGGATTTATAACCTTTTGCCAAAACCCGTGCGGGTCAAATCCATTGAAATTGAGTGTACTAAAAGGGCTCCCGACCACTGCAATCCGAAAAACATTCCGATTAAGAATTCATTTCTTCCCGGATCACTGGAATCGCGCAAATTACACTACCGAACTTGGGATACCGGTGTGCGCGACTTGACCCGCGCTCGGAAAGTGCGGGTTATCAGCGAGCGCAATGGGCAAATTATTGAGTCGACAACACCCCTTAGCATCCGGCCTGCGCCTCGAAACCCACTTTTGTGGAATCGCGACGGTTTTACAGAAATGGTCAAGCCGGAATGGCTGACTGTCAGCGATGGCGTGGCGTTTATCGGCCCGGGCGACGTTCGCGTCGAGGCTCCTTTGATACTGCCTAATGATATGCCCTTATCAATCGCGCCCGGAACAACTCTAACCTTCGCCGAAGGCACTTACATCATCGTCCGCGCCGCACTTGTAGCTAAGGGACTGCCGTCGGAAAGAATCGTTTTAAAGGGTGAACAGGGAGACCGCTGGAAAGGACTGTACGTCCTTGAGGCTGAAAAGCGCTCCATATTACGCAATGTCGAAATAGCCGACACGACATTCTTTGTCGATGGCGCGTTGGATTTGACCGGTTCTGTCACTTTTTACAAGGCTGACGTCGATATCAGCGACACCTTGTTCACTCGCAGCATAGCGGAAGACGCCCTGAATATCGTCCAGTCGGAATTTTCGATAGAAAGGACAACTTTCCACACGATTCGCTCGGATGCGTTCGACAGCGACTTTTCCGCTGGCGCCGTCAAGCAAAGCGACTTCATCACAATCGGTGGCGATGGGGTCGACTTTGCCGGCTCTCAGGCAACTCTGCAGGACCTCTCCTTCAAATCAATCGGCGACAAGGCCATTTCCGTGGGAGAAGCCAGTATGGTCATTGGCCAAGGCATTGCCGTACAAGACGCAGACCTTGCCGTGGTCTCCAAGGACGGCTCGGTAAGCCGAATTTCCGGTTTGACTATGAACGAAGAAAGCCGGGTCGTTGCAATGGCCTATAACAAAAAATCTTTCTATGGCGCTGCACAAATCGAACTCAACGACACGTCGCTTACGACCGATCAAGTAAAAATTCAGACTGGGAATTCCGGGCTCATGGACGGTCGCGAACTTCCGTCGGAATCGGTTGATGTGGAGGCCTTGTATGACCGTGAAACTGCTAAAATTATTGGCACGGTCCAATGAGCGGTGCTCGAGACTGGCGATACGAGACCAAATATGTCCTGAAAGCGGACGAGCCTCTGCTATTCTATGAGTGGCTTATAAACTATCCGGATTTAAGACCGGATCACCCATCGCGTCGCGTGAATTCCATTTATTTCGACACGCCGGAACTCGACTGTGCACAAGCCAACCTAGACGGTATTTCGCGGCGTGAGAAGTTCAGACTAAGGTGGTATGGTTCTGAGGGTCCGGGACAGAAAATCCTTTTTGAAATAAAGTCGCGCCGCGATCGGATGGGCACGAAAATATCCCATCCCATTGCCTGGCCCGGCGGTGACCCTGCGAAAATCGACGGCGCCACCTTAGCGAGCGTTTCGACGGAAATCGATCACCTTGCATTCATGTCTCACAGTTTCGGGTCACTTCAGCCAACCTTGGCGGTCTCCTACGAACGTGCCTATTATGTGACCACAATGGGCGTTCGGATGACGGTCGATACACATCTCGCCTTTCAAGATTGCAACATAGATATTCCGAACGAACTTCTGGCATCGCAAGCCAACGAAAGTACGATAGTGGAGTTTAAGTTCGCGAGGAATGCTAAAGAACAGGCATCGCATTTGATGGCAGGTCTGCCTTTCAGCGCCAACCGTAGTTCAAAATATTTGTTGGGATTAAGCCTTCTTGGAAAGGCACTTTATATATAAATTTCTAATACTTTCGTTTATTTTTCTGCTCATAAAATCTTAAGCCTTTTGCCAGAGAGTGACGGAGCGCCTGTCCGAACAAACCCACCTGCGAGCCTGATCATGAAAATATCGGTGTCCGAGGTCGACTTCCCCAAAGCCGCCAAGGTTTTCTACGAAAGCCTGTTCGACCTTGTGCTTCACTTGCGCGAGCGTTTCCGGGCCTTAGGCTCACAGCAGCAAATGTTTGAAATTGCGCTGAAAACCGTTCTGAAAAACAAAGATAACGATCAGGCCTTGGATCACTATCTGCATCTGCTGGGTGAAAAGCATAAAATGCTGGGTTTGCAGCAAATCCATATGGAGCGCGGGCGCGTCGCCTTCCTATACAGCATTAAGGAGGCTGCCCCCACCATCGGTGAAGATGACGTTGCAGAATTGGACCAGATTTTCAGCAAGATCATCGAAAAATTCGGCTATAAGCCGACGCAATCCGCCTCTTAAGAAAGGTTCGCCATCAGCGCATCGTCAGGACCAGCTTTCCGCGCAGATGCCGCCCTTCGCTGATCCGATGCGCCTTGGCCACGTCTGCCAGCGGGAAGCTGGTAATCTCTGGCAGGTGAACGGCACCAGTCTTTAACAGGTCCAAGATACGTTCCATCTGGGAGCGCCCGCGCCCGACCATCGGGCGCAGCGCGCGAACGCTATTATCCGGCGCTTCCGGCGCGTTCGGGCCGGAGCCGATGAAGGCCGCCCGCCCGCCGGGCTTCAGGACGCGGAAGGAGCGGGTGGCAACCGCCCCGCCCACGGTTTCAAACACCGCATCGCAAACCGGGCCGATTGCGGTGAAATCTTGGGCGCTGTAGTCGATGACCTGATCCGCGCCCAACGCCGTGACCGCTGCGACGTTATCCGGGCCGGCGGTCGCGATGACATGGGCACCCAAATGTTTCGCCAGTTGCAGCGCGAAGCCCGCAACGCCGCCGGCGGCCCCTTGTATTAAGATCGTCTCCCAAGCCTTCAACGCCAGGGTTTCCTCAATCGATGTGGTGGCTGTGAGGCCGATTAGCGCGATTGCGGCTGCTTGGGCGTGGCTCAACCAGTCCGGCTTGTGTGCGACGAGCGTGGCTTTGACGCACACCTGCTCGGCATAGGCGCCTTCTTGGCCGCGATCCAGCACGCCGAAGACCGGATCGCCGACGTGCAGGTCGTCGACCGCCGTGCCCGTCGCGGCGACGACGCCGGAGAAGTCGCGGCCTAGGATATAGGGGAAGCTCTCGATCGTGCCCGACGCCCCGGTGCGCACCTTCCAATCGGCTGCGTTGACGCTGGCTGCGTGGATATCGACCAGCACCGCATCGTCGGCTAGCACAGGGGCTACGACGTCGGTGTAGGCGAAGACCTCGACGCCTCCGTGCGCGGTTATGACGGCGGCTTTCATCGTGGAATTCCTTCGCTTCTCGGGTTCAAAAAAGGGGGCGGCCTTACCCGTGATGCTCCGGTTGAGCGGGCCGGCTGATCAGGCCGACTGATCAGGCCGACTGGGCAGGCCGGTTGAGCGCGCCGATGGGCCCTATCCGCCCTGGCATCGCACGACCGGTGTTGTTGGGCGCAATCCCCAGGCTAGCCTGCGTTTTCCGTCGTGGTCAAAGGGCGAATCGCCTATCCATACTTGTAACCTTTTCGGCTGGAGTGTGCTTGGCACTCCCGCCCTTGATCGGCCTTGGAGGCCCTAAACGTTTATGTCCGTCCTTCGCCAGCTATTCGTCATCGGCCTTTTGGCCGCGCTGGGCTATGGGCTTTGGAATGCCGAGGAGCTTGGCCTGTTGCGTCTGATCGGCCAGGGGCAGGAGGATCGCGCGGACAATGCCGGCGCCGCCCTATCACCGGAGGATGAAGGCGTACCGGTGACCCTGGCTAGCGTGCGCATGGCGCGCGACGAGACGGTGATCGAGGCGGTGGGCAGCGGCTTGGCGCGCAAGGCGATCACGCTCTACCCCTCGGTCTCGGGCGAGGTATCGGATGTTCTGATCGACGCTGGGGACCGGGTCGCCCTGGACCAGGATTTGGTGCGGCTGGATGATCGCAAGGAGCAATTGGCCCTCGATCTTGCTCTCGTCGCCGTGCGCGATGCGCAGCAAACCTTGAAGCGTTTCGCGAAGGCCGTCGAAACCGGCGCCGTTTCCGAAGCGGAAGTGGATGCGGCCCGCACCGCACTTGATCGCGCGCGATTGCAACGCGATCAGGCCGAAGTGGCGTTGGATGATCGCACCCTGCAAGCGCCGTTTGCCGGCATCGTCGGTATCGCGCGGGTGGAGCCGGGCGACCGGGTGACGAGCGATACCGCCATCGTCACCCTGGACGACCGGGAGGTGCTGCTGATTGATTTTGAGGTGCCGGAGGCGATGTTAAGCCGCATCGACCTAGGCCACCGTGTCCGCGCCACGACATGGAGCCTGCCGGACGCGACCTTCACCGGCACGATCAGCGCTATCGAAAGCCGCGTTGATTCGCTCAGCCGTACGGTGCGCGTGCGCGCCCGCCTGCCCAATGCGCAGGATCGGCTGCGCCCCGGCATGTCCTTTGCGGTTTATCTGGACCTGCCCGGTGGCCTGCATGCCAGCGTGCCGGAGGTTGCGGTGCTTTGGGGTCGCGATGGCTCCTACCTGTGGCGGGCGCAGGATGGCACGGCGCGCAAGCAATTCGTCACCATCATCAAGCGTGGCAAGGGGCGCGTCCTGGTCGACGGGTCGTTGGATGACGGCGATGAAATCGTGGTCGAAGGCGTGCAGCGGATGCGCGAAGGGGTGCGGCTCAGCGTCTCCGGTCGGATGGATGCTGATGCCAGCGGGACCGACCGCTGATGGCTGAGGCGGACGACACCCCCAGATCCCCGTTGGTGCAGCGCATGCTGGGCGGCCTGCCGGGGCTTAGTATCCGCCGTCCGATCCTTATCATCGTCATCAATTTGTTGATCGTGATCGCCGGCTTGGCCGCCATTATGGGCGTTGAGGTGCGCGAACTGCCGGATATCGACCGGCCCACAATTTCCATCCGGGTCGTTTGGGAAGGCGCGGCACCGGAGACGATGGACGCCGAAGTCACCAGCGTGATCGAAGACGCCGCCGCCCGCGTGCCCGGCGTGCGCGCGATCAGCAGTTCCAGCGAAGAAAATAACGCCCGCATGCGCGTTGAGTTCAATCCCGGCACCGACCTGACCGAAGCCGCCAACGACTTGCGTGAAGCGGTCGCGGGGATTGAACGGAACCTGCCCGACGGGGTGGAAGATTTGGTGATCGTGAAGGCGGACGCCAATGCCTCCGCCATCATCCGATTAGCGGTTGCCAGTGATGTGCTGGGCGAGGCTGAGCTGACCGAACTGGCCGACCAAGATATCGCCACCGAACTGGCCAGCGTCCCCGGCGTGGCCGAGGTGCGGCTTTTCGGTGATCGTGAACGTGTGCTGCGTGTGGTGGTCGACCCGCTGAAATTGGCAGGCTATGGCCTAACCATCGACGCGTTGGTGGCGGTTCTGGATAAGGCGCGCTTCGATGTGCCGGCGGGCAGCTACAAGTCGGATGATCAGATGTTGATCGTGCGCGCCGATGCCTCCGTTTGGCGCGCAGACGAGGTGGAGCGTCTGGTCTTGCGCCCGAATTTGGCACTAGGCGATGTGGCGGAGGTCTTTTATGGCCCCGCCGATGCCGTGTCCTACGTTCAGGTCGATGGCCAGCGCGTCATCGGCTTAGGCGTCGTGCGCCAAGCGCAATCGAACACGATCTCGATTTCCGAAGGCGTGGACCGGGCGATCGCGCGGTTGAACGGGCGCTTGGATCAGGCGCGGATCATCAAGATTTCAGATGATGCTATCTTCATTCGCGGCGCGATTAAGGAGGTTTTGATCACGCTGGGTTTGGCGGTGCTGGTCGTGATCGGGGTGATTTATCTGTTCATGGGATCGATCCGCCCCACCCTGATCCCGGCGGCGACGATCCCGGTGGCGCTGATAGGGACGGTGGCGGCGATCTGGGTGGCCGGCTTTTCGATCAATATCTTAACCCTGCTGGCGCTGGTTTTGGCGACGGGCTTGATCGTCGATGATTCGATTGTCGTGCTAGAGAATATCCAGCGCAGACGCGCCCAGGGTCTGGCCCCCTTCGCCGCCGCCGTGACCGGCACGCGGCAGGTATTCTTCGCGGTCCTGGCCACGACGGCGACATTGATCGCGGTGTTCGTGCCGATATCTTTCCTGCCCGGCACGGCGGGGCGGTTGTTTGCGGAATTCGGGTTTGTGCTGGCGATCGCGGTTGCCTTGTCGTCCTTCGTTGCCTTGTCGTTATGCCCGATGCTGGCCTCCCGCCTGCCCGATACGCGCACACGCGATGCAGGGCAGCGAACGGGGCAAGGCAGTGGTCTTGGCGTGATCGGGCGGCCCTTCGCGACGGGCTATGCGTGGATTTTGGATTGGACCCTGAAGGCGCCCTTGATCGCCCTGGCGATCGCCGTGGCGGCTGCCGGATCGTCTGCGATGTTGTTTGAGCGTATCGATCAGGAATTGGTGCCACGGGAAGATCGCGGCGTTATTTTGGTGTGGATGAGCGGGCCTGACGGCGTCGGCTTGGAATACACCGCCCGCCAGGTTGAGAAGGTGGAGGCGGTGTTGCGCCCCATACGTGCGCAAGGGGAATTGGAGACCATCTTCACGATCGTCGGGCGCTATGACATGCACCGCGCCTACACGGTCGCCCCCTTGAAGCCCTGGGGTCAGCGTACCCAAAGCCAACAAGAAATCGCCAACAGCCTGCGCGCGCAGATGGCGGCTATTCCAGGCGCCAATGTGCGCATTATCGCCCCCAATAGCTTGGGGTTGCGCGGGGCTGGCGGCGGATTGGAAGTCGCCCTTCTGGGCAAGAATTACGGTGACCTCGCCAATGCGGCCGACAAAATGACCGCGGCGATGCGCGATCGCTATCCGGACCGGATGGAGGATATTCGCATCTCCTATCAGGCGACCCAGCCTGAGTTGTCGCTGGATATCGACCGGCGGCGCGCCTCTGATCTTGGCGTCCCGATTGAAGGGATTGCAACCACCCTGCGCGCCATGGTCGATGGTTTTGAGGTCGCCCAGGTGACCGTCAATGACGAGGCGGTGCCGGTCCTATTGCAATCGACCGCCGGCACGATTGATGGGCCGGAAGATTTGCGCAACCTGTTCGTCGCCACCGATGATGGGCGAATGATCCCGCTGACATCCCTCGTCACGCTCAGTGAAACGGGGGTGGCGACCGAACTGGACCGCCATGCGCAAAAGCGCGCGGTGGAAATCGATGCTGGCCTGGCACCGGGTTATCTGTTGGCCGAAGCGGCGGTGGATATTCAAGCCTTAGCCGATGAAATCCTGCCAGCCGGTATCAGCCTGAAGCTGTTGGGGGAGGCGGAGACGTTGGAGGAAACATCCGCCGACGTCGCCGTTACCTTCGCCATCGCCATCTTGGTGGTTTTGCTGGTTTTGGCCGCGCAGTTTGAAAGCGTTAATTCCGCCATGGTCATCATCCTGACCGTGCCCTTTGGGATTTCGGCGGCGGTCTTCGCGCTTGCGGCGACCGGCACCACGCTGAACATCTACAGCCAAATCGGCTTAATCATGCTGGTCGGTTTGATGGCGAAGAACGGCATTTTGGTGGTGGAGTTCGCGGACCAATTGCGCGATCAGGGCTATTCGGTGCGCGATGCCGTGCGCAATGCCGCCATCATCCGCCTGCGCCCGGTCGTGATGACGATGTTGTCGACCGTACTGGGCGGCGTGCCACTGATCCTGGGCAGCGGGGCGGGGGCTGAAGCGCGGGCCGCCATCGGCTGGGTGGTCTTTGGCGGGCTTGGGATCGCGACGCTTTATACCCTGTTCTTGGCGCCGGTGATTTATCTGGGGCTTGCCCGCTTCACCAAACCGCGCACCCATGGCGGCGACCGTTTAGCGCTGGAATTGGAAGAGGCGGGGCGGGCCATCGAACAAGACACCGATGTCAGCGCTGGTGATCCCGACCCGGACACGCAAGGCGTGAGGCCATGAGGGCGCGCGGGCGGCACCTTTTGGCGGTGCTGACGCTGCCACTTTGGCTGGGCGGATGCCTCAGCACCCTGGTCGGGCCCGATTATGAAGAGCCGACCCAGCCCGACATGCCCGCACATTTCACCGGACCCGCGCCGGAGTTTGCGGCAGCGCCGGATAGCGATTCCCAGCAATGGTGGTCGCGCTTTCAAGATCCGATGCTGGATGAGTTGATCGCGCGGGGTTTGCGCGATAGCCCAACCATCCGCACCGCCGAAAGCCGCGTTCGCGAAGCGCGCACGGTTTTAACCGGCACCCGGTCCGACAAACGCCCCGGCCTGGACGGTCAGACCCAAGCGGGCATTGAGGGCAATCGCACCTATTCCGATGTTGAAAGCCGAGAAGATCGCGGCCTGGGCGGGGCGTTTGGGATGACGGCGATCTTCGATTGGACGCTGGATTTATTCGGCGGCCTGCAGCGTGCGGTTGAGGCGGCGGAGGCGGATGTGCGCGGGGTTGAGGCCGAACGGCGGGCAGCCGTCCTAACCCTGATCGGCGAGATCGCCAGCCGATATGTTGAGTTGCGCGGCGCCCAAACGCGCCTGTCCCTGTCTGAACGCGCTATCGATTTGCAACAGCAATCGTTGGCGATCGTCTCCCAGCGCGTCGAAGTGGGTTTAGCCTCGCAATTGGATTTATCGCGTGCGCGCGCGGAACTGGCGACGCTGCGGGCGGAGCGCGCGCCGATCCGGGGCGCGGTTAATCGAACCTTGGCCGCCCTTGCCGTGCTGGTCGGCACGCCGCCGGGACGCGATGGTCTGCCAAGCGCGGTTAGGGGCCCGGGCGCGCAGCCTGTGATCCTTGGCGGGCCGGGTTATGGCGTGCCGCTGGATATGATGCGCCGCCGCCCTGATATCATGGTCGCAGAGGCGGAGATTATGCGCACCACCGCCGAGATCGGCGTCGCGGAAGCCGCCCTCTACCCCAGCCTTAGCCTGCCCGGTCGGATCGGCCTTGATGTCAGCGACTTGGCCACCGGCGAAACGGTAAGCGCGATCGTCGGCTCGCTTTTCCTGGCGCTGGAAGTGCCGTTTCTGGATGGCGGGCGCCGTGAGGCGGAATTGGAGGGCGCGAAGGAGCGCGCGCAGCAGGCGATCTATGCCTATCGCAGCCAGCTTTTAATTGCCTTGGCAGAGGTTGAAGAAGCGCTTGAAGGGCTGGCCAGTTCCGATCGCCGCCGAACCGCCTTGGAAGAGGCCGCCGTTGCCAGCCGAAAAGCCTTCGATCAAGCCAACGCCCGCTACCGGCAGGGGTTGGCGGGCTATATCGATGTGCTGGATGCGCAGCGCACCCTGACCGATCGGCGATTTGATTTGGCGGAAACCCGAACCGATCTAGGCCTGCAGGCAATTGCGCTTTATCGTGCGGTCGGTCTTGGGCCCCCGCTTGGGCCCGTGCCGCCGCGCGCGCCGTCTGATACGCCAAGCGCGGCAGGAGCACCCGACGAGCGTCAAGCCGATGAGACCGCGCCCGCGTCCGTCTTTACATCGCCGAAGCCGTCTTAAAACCCGTCACCCGTGTTGTGATGTTATGGAGTTTGCAGGGCGCGTGGCAAAAAGCATGCAAGAGGCGGTCTATAAAGACTGCCACGCAGCTTACTGCACATGATCTGTGGCCAGCTTTAACAGCCGTTCAAGCGGCGCAAAATCATCCGTCAGCACCAAGGCCTCAGCAGGCGTCCAAGCGCTTGTATCAACCCGCGCCCATCCGTCGAAGGCAGCCTGCGCCACGCGGGCGTCTGGCCAAACTTGGGTTGAGGCGGCGAGCACGAAGGTCACCCGCCCGCCATCCTGTTGTCCTTCCCGCCAGACGGCGACGGTGGGGAAGACGGTGCGCAGCGTCGCGAAGACTGCACGCACGGCCTCAAGCGTCGGTGCGCGGTCGACCAAATTCAAAAGATAAATCCCGTCACTGCCCAAACGGCTGGCGACCAATTGATTGAATTCTTGCGTTACCAAATGGAAGGGGGCCGCGATATCCTTGAAGGCATCCCCGATGATCAAGTCGTAATGGCCAACCGGCGCATCGCGGAGCGCGCGTCGCGCATCTTCATGCAGGATGGTCATGGCGCTGGGATCAACCCATAGCTGATCGCGCGCGATGGCGGTGACCGCGGGATCGATTTCGGCTACCGTCACGTCCAATCCCTTGGCCCAAAGCCGGGGCAGGGTGTAGGCGCCGCCGCCGACGAAGAAGGCGCGGGCCGGGCGCTCATGCAGGAAGCGCGCGGCGCGGTGGATTTGGGCCAGATAGGGGCTGAATAAAACCTCCGGGCGCTCGGCCACATTCATGCCGTGCATCAGGTGGTCCAAGACCAGCCCGCGCACCTGGGCGGTTTCGACGCGCTCTGTATCGATCGGCACCACGCGCAGGCAAAAGTAAGCGGATTCGCGGTCGCACAGGCTGGCCCAACTTTTAAGCCCCGTGGCCCCCGTGGCCGCGATGAGGAGGATCAGGGCCCCCGCCCCAAGCTTCATGCCCGCGCGCCAAAACCATAGGACGGCAAGCACGCCGAGGGTGCCGGCCGCCACCGCGACGGCGCTGGCGGTGCCCAGATAGGGGATTAACCAAAAGCCGGCGGCCAGTGACCCGGCGATCGCGCCGGCGGCACCCGCGGAATAGAGACGGCCCAGGACTTGGCCTTCATTTTCCCGCTCAATCGCGATGGCTGCACGGGTCAGGATCGGCGCGGCAAGGCCGCCGATCAGCGCCGGCGGCAGAAAGACGAGGGCGGAGATCAGCAGGTTCGCCACCATCGCACTATCCGTGGCAGACAGAACAAGGCCGGCAATCGGGCGCATCAGCAATAGGATCGCCGCCGTGCTAAGCGCGGCTGCGGCGAAGATAAGGGCCAAACGTCGGCGCGCGCGATTGATATCGACGGTGCTGAGCATCCCGCCCAGCCAATGGCCGATGCTGAGGCCCGCCAGAATTGTGGAGATGATGGCGGTCCAGCTATAGACCGACATGCCCACATAGGGCGCCAACATGCGCCCCGCCAAGATTTCCACGACCAGCACGGCGGCGGACGACAGAAAGGCGCTTGCGACAAGCAGGCCGCCTTCAATGCGCTTGGCTTGCGGTGTTGGTAAAGATGTCGGGAAAGGGGAGGGGTTGGTCGTCATAGGTGGCCAGTGCCCCTCCCGTTCATTTATGAGCCGTTGTCAGACAGCGTCTTTAGATATTCAACCACGGCGCTGCGGTCATCTGCTTTGCGCAAGCCGGGAAAAGCCATCCGCGTGCCCTTCGCATAGCCGCGCGGGTTTTCCAGGAACGCGTCCAAGCTATCCGCATTCCAGGCCACATCCAACTCTTTCAGCGCCTTGGAATATTTCCGGAACTCGTCAAGACCACCCGCAGTCCGACCGAAGACATTATGCATGGTGGGGCCGACGCGATTGATGCCCGGTTCCACCGAATGGCAGGCTTGGCAGCGATTGAACAGCTTTTCACCCTTGGCGGCCAGATCGGCATTGATGGAAGCCGTTTGCGTGGCCTCGGCACTGTCGGCATTTGCAGCCGATGCCTGATCGCCACCCGCTTCAACGCCTACCGGATCGCCGAGGCTCATATCCTCAACCAAGTCGTTGACGGCGTCTTTCTCCCCTTCCGGGGTGACGTTCAGGACGCGGGCGCGACCGACGATTTCAACGCTGTCCTTGCAGTTCGTCATGCACAACTCGCCTTGGGCGAGGGTGGGCGTATCGGGCCGCTCGGCCAGGAAAAAGCCTTCCTCGTTGGGCATTGTGATGTCGGTGAAGTTCTCACGGCTAAGCGTGTCGCCCTCCATCAGGAAGTTCAAATCCAGGATGTAGGCGACGAGCGCATAGGTCTCGTCATTGGTCAGGCTTTGCGCATTGCCATAGGGCATGGCGCGGTGGACGTAATCAAAGACGGTCGACAGATAGGGCCAGTAGGACCCGACGGTCTTCACCGGATCGCGGGTCTTCAGCGTATCAAGCCCACCGGATAGAACCGGCCAGCGACCGCGCCCCTCCCCAAAATCACCGTGGCAGGAGGCGCATTGATCGGCATAGATCGTCTCGCCTTCCGCCACCGTGCCGGATCCTTCGGGCAGGCCCTGCCCATCGGGGCGCACATCGATATCCCAGGCTTCGACTTCCGCCGGTAGCGCTTCACGCCCCAGCCCGTAGCCGTCAGCGAAGCCGGGCGCGCTGAGCGCCAGCGTGGTCAGCGCGAACGCCGCCGCTGTGAGGAAAGCTTTAGGAGATTTCGACATTCTCTGCCTCCCCATTTTCCTGAACATGCCAGGTCTGGATGCCGTTATTGTGGTAGATCGAATTCTCGCCGCGCACTTGGCGCAATTCATCCTTCGTGGGTTGGATATAGCCGGTCTCGTCAATCGCGCGCGATTGGATCAGCAGCGGCTTCCCATCCCAGTTGAAATTGACGTAGAAGCGCGTCAGGCAGCGTTCCATCACCGGGCCTTGAAGCTCGGCCGTTTGCCAATTGCGCCCACCGTCCAAGGTCACGTCGACGCGCTTAATTCGGCCACGCCCGGACCAGGCGATGCCGGACAGGACATTCTGGCCCTTATGGCGCAGCGGTGCTTGGGGGCTGGGGTTGGTCACCACGGATTTCGCATCCATGATCCAGGTGAAGCGCCGGGCGGAGCCGTCGTCCATCAAATCGGTGTATTTCGAGGTTTCTTCGCGCGCATGCCAGGGCTGATCGCCCACTTCCAGCCGGCGCAGCCACTTCACCCACATATTGCCTTCCCAGCCGGGCACGACGAGGCGCAAGGGATAGCCTTGTTCGGGCCGCAGCGCCTCACCATTCATCTTGAAGGCGACGAGGCAATCTTCCAGCGCCTTATCCAGCGGGACTGAGCGGTTCATGGCGCTGGCGTCCGCGCCTTCGGGCATGATCCATTTGGCGTTGGTCTTCAGGCCCGCCTCTTCCAGCAAATATTTCAGCGGCACGCCGGTATATTGCACGCAATGCACCATGCCGTGGGTGAACTGGCAGCCATTCAATTGCGCGCCGCGCCATTCCATGCCGGAATTGGCAGCGCACTCCAGGAAATAGAACCGGTTTTCACGGGGAAAACGCATGATGTCTTCCATGGTGAAAACCATCGGCTTATCGACCAAGCCATTGATCATCAGCCGGTGATTTTCCGGCGCGATCTCCGCGATGCCGCCATGGTGACGCTCAAAGCACAAACCGTTGGGTGTGACGAAGCCATCCAACTCATGCAGCGGTGTGAAATTGACCGAGCTTTCGCGCGATGCCGTCAGCCATTCCACATCCCGGCGCACCACATGTTTTTCATGGATCGAGGGCGTGCCGTAGGGTCGCGCGTTCACACCCGGGCCCAGATACTGGTTCCAGGGCTGGACGTTGGTGATCAGCGGATCAGGGCTTGCGGCCTTGGCTTGGCCCCCCAGCGTCAGCGCAGCAGCCCCACCGCCCAGCGCCAAGCCGGAGGTTTTGAGGAAGCCGCGCCGGCTTGCATCGGCGGGCGGATTGGATTTATCGCTTTTTCGGCTCACGGGTCTCGTATCCTTCTCGCTGGATCGGCAATTGCGGTCCTTTAGGCGCTAGGCGCCGACCACCTTCACGGAATCGTTCGGGGGCACATCAACCGTCTTTTGTTTGGTGATGTAGTCGGTGACCAAATCATAGACGGGCGGGCCTTCGGTGCCTTCATTGACGCTGGCCCAGCCGGCGACGCTGTATTCCTTGGCCGCGTCAATCTTCTGGCCGCTGGCCAGATGGGTCATATCGGATATCCGATTGCCGATCGTCGCGCGCGGGTCGATGCGATAGCCCATGCCACCAACGCGCACCATGTCGCCGCCTTGCTGGTAATAGGGATCGACGTTGAACAGATTGTCGGCGACATCTTCCAAGATCAGCTTCAAGGTCTCGCCGGTCATTTGCTGGCGATAGACGTTGGGGTAGGTGATGGCCGTCATGTTATAGACGTCGTCGCGCGTGATCGGCGCGCCCGGCAACAGGCTGGCCCCCCAGCGGAAGCCGGGGGATAGGGCGATTTCCGTATCCCGCTCCGCCATCAGCGCCTGACAGATCAGATCGTCGAAGGTGCCATTGAAATTACCCCGGCGATAAAGCGTGCCGTCCGTGTGGCCCAGCACCTCATCAATCTCGGCGGCGTAGGGCGCGCGCACATCCTGGATGACGCCGGCCATCTCCGCATCGGGCTGGATGGCATCGGCCAAGACCGGGATCAGTCGGAAGCGGTAGTCTTTCACCCCGTTCGACCCGACATCCAGATCAAGGCGCGCCAAGAATTTACCGTGGCTGCCGGAGGCGACCAGCAGCGTGCCGTTTTCGATCAAGGCTTCCGGGATCGCATCATGGGTGTGGCCGGTCAGGATGACATCGATGCCATCGACCCGGCTGGCAAGCTTCCGATCCACGTCGAAGCCGTTATGCGACAATAGCACGACCAGACCGGCGCCGCTTGCCCGCGCCGCGGCGACCGACTCCACGACCGCTTCTTCGCGGATACCAAAGCTCCAATCCGGCATCATATAGCCGGGGTTGGCGATGGGCGTGTAGGGGAAGGCTTGGCCGATTACGGCGATCTTAACCCCGCCGCGCTCGAAATAGGTGGTGCCGTCAAAGACGGGCTCTTCCCAGGTCGTGTCGCGCACATTGCCGGCCAGGAAGGGGAAGTCCATCTCCTCAATCAGGGCTTGGACACGGTCTTGGCCGTAGGTGAATTCCCAATGCGCGGTCATCGCGTCCACACCCAGCGAGTTCATGACCCGCACCATGTCAGCGCCTTCGGTCTTCAGCGAGGTGTAGCTGCCCTGCCAGGTATCGCCGCCGTCCAGCAGCAAGGTCTCGTTCGGACGCTCCGCCCGGATCGCTTTGATCAAGGTTGCCATCCGGTCCAGGCCACCGACGCGGCCATATTGCTGGGCCAAGCTGGTGAAGTCGGTGCTGGCCAGCATATAGGCGTCCAGGCTGCCTGGCTTGATGTTGAAGCGCTCCAGAAAATCTTCGCCCGTGATATGCGGCGGCAGACCATGCACTTCGCCAACGCCGATATTGACGGACGGCTCGCGGAAATGGATCGGCACCAACTGCGCATGCAAATCGGTGAAGTTCAGCAGCGTCACATTGCCCATCGGCTCGAAAGCCAGCAGATCTTCCTGGGTGATGGACTGGGCGGCGGCTCGTCGGCCAAGCGTTGTGCTGGCGCCAAGCAGTGCCATAGTCGCGGCGGAAACCTGCAAAAAATCACGACGTGAAAGCATGGTTGCTCTCTCCGATCAGGGCCGCACCGCGGCCGGTGGCGGCGCATAGGCGCCCAGTTTTACGTCAGAGAAAAAGGGGCGGGGGGAGGTCTTACTCTTAATCTTTATAAGAGCGCGACGCTCCCCCACCTTGGTATCTTCAGGCCGGGACGCGTTAGTTACGCACCGCCGGGGTTTCGACCGGTAGGCCGACACCGCGCCATGCCAGATAAAGCTCAAGCGCCACGAACTCGTCCGAGCCGACCTTATAAGGGGTCGCGCGAACCTGCTTCATGCAGCCTTTGAAGCGCCGATGCAGCGAACCGACCTTCTGCCACTTCAAGCGATAGGTCGGGAAGCCGTTCGACTGCCCCTGGCTCAACATATCGGAGCGAATGCGGTTGCCGTTGTTATCTTCGTGGCAATTCGCGCAGGCCATGTCGAGCTGGCCGTTGCGGGTGTAGTAAAGCTCCTTGCCCTTCTCGAAGACCGGGGTCATCGGGCCGTCGGTCTGCACCGCAACCGGCGTGCCGCGCGACTGATGGCGCACGAAAGAGGTCATGGAGAGAAGCGGCTCAGATTCCCACTTCCAGGCCTCGGCTTTTTGGTTCTCGGTGCGGCAGGTGTTGATCTGCTGCTCAAGATTAACCGCCTTACCGGCCTTTTCGTTCCACTTCGGATAGTGGGCACCGGCCTCATTCATGCTGTCGGCGGCATCGCCGTGGCAATCGGCGCAGGACTTGTTGGCCTCGCCAGCCGCCGTGTCCCACAATTCCGCACCGGTATCGACCCAAAGCATTCCAGGGTTTTGGAAATCATCATCCTGCAGGGCCTGGGTTTCCGGGATACGGAATTCATAGCCGGAAATCACTTTGCTGAGCGGGTGGCCGTCGGGTGTGGTCAACCCCTTGCGCTCGTCGGCCTGGGCCGCACCGGCGGCGAGCATGGCGCCCGCACCCAGCGCCAAAATGCCGAGGCCGCCTGTCACCTTTTTCATTATCGTATGCATCATCATCCTCCCTTGGCGCGCTGGACGCGCCGGCTTGGAGTGCGTATCGGCCCGCGACCATGCGGGCGCAGCGGTCAACTGACCGTGATCGCGCTCTTCGTGCTGTAGGTGGCGCCGCCGTCTTCGGTCCAGGTGAATTCAAACTCACCGCTTTCTTCGACCTTGGCGTGGAACTCGATATAGGGGTTCGCCGAGATCGCAGGCAGAATATCGCAGCTGAAAACGGGGTTGCCGTTCAGCGTGCAGGCGAAGCCGTTGATGATCTTACGCGGGATAATGTTGCCTTCCTTATCCTTGCGCTGACCCGATTCCATTTTGTGGGAGATCAGGGTCTTAATCGTTACGACCTCGCCTTTGGAGGCCTTACTCGGAGCTTTTACGCGGGGACGTGGGGTCGCCATGACACCGTCCTCCTTTTCTTAAATGCTGGTCGGTAGCCGACCGGTTTCACTTGCCCAAAATTCACCTAGCAGGGGGACGGGTTTAGCCGCCGCAGCCGCCGATCGTGACCTTCACAAGGGTCTCGGTCTTGGTGAAACTGCCGTCGCTCATCTTCGCAACCGCGATGACGTTCTGCGTCTTAGCAAGGCGCATGCGCGTCGAGGCTTCGGCCACACCGGCCATCGGCGTGAAGTGGAAGGTGACGACGCCGGCATTCGGGTTGCCGTCCGCCAGGATGATCACGCTTTCAACATAGTTGTCGGCGCTCATCGGGCTATCGACGCTGACGCCGATCGGCACGGTGTTCCCGTTTTCAGCAATTTCCGGCATCGACAGGGTGATGCCGCCGTCGCTGGGCGTTGCACCGCCGGTGAAGTCCGCCATGCGTTTGGCGGCGTCGTTTTCGGCGCCCAGCGCCATCGTCGGCATCCCGGCAATCGCCAGGGCGGCAGCCCCGGTCGCGGTGATGACGAATTCACGTCTATTCATAGTGGCCATTATCGGCTCCTCTTCACTCTTCGAGGGTCTTTAGGAAGGCGACGACATCTTCGACCTGCGTGGCCGTCAGGATGGTCTCACCCTCGAACTTATCCGCAACACGGTTTAGGCCGCCCGTCTGGTGAAAGGCTGGCATAATCGTGCCCGGGAAAATTTCCTTGGAACTGGCAACGATGAGGCGCAGCTGCGCTTCGGTCCAGCGATCGCCCGCACCGTCAAGCGGCGGACCGACTTCGCCCTGGAAGGGCTGATCTTTCAACTCGCTGACGACATGGCAGGCCAAGCAGTTGCCAAGCTTGCGGTCGATCATGACCAGCTTGCCCGCCTGCGCATCCCCGGCCTTGCCGCTGAGCGAGGCGGGAATGCCGCCATCGACAACTTTGTATGAGGCCTGTTCGCCGGCGACGCTTACGCCCGCAAGCATCATCGCCGCGAGGCCGACGCCGGCCATAGTGGCTTTACGTTTCATGGGTCCACCTTCCTCCCGTGGTGATCGCTTGAGTGCGCGAGCACCTTAAACTTTTCTTGTGGCGGGACCGCGCCGTTTTGTTCGGCGTCTTTGTAACCCCCCGGGGTTGATTGGGTGCGCATGGACTTAAGCGACGTCAGATATGTCGCTGTGCTAAGCGCCCTCAACGCATAAGGCTATCGAAGCTTCGATAGCGGTTCAATATAAATATTGCAATTCTTCTATTTGTTGCAGCG
>Ga0307967_1001028_pt1 | contig 17950 bp, 16 predicted proteins | sample OrgLakmetagen648_FD_201828 | JGI IMG/M metagenome (GOLD analysis project Ga0307967, IMG submission 201828) | Saline water microbial communities from Organic Lake, Antarctica - #648 | ecosystem: Environmental > Aquatic > Non-marine Saline and Alkaline > Saline | place: Antarctica: Organic Lake... | reverse complement strand
CGGCGCGCGACGCCCAGTATCATCAGGGTACTAAGCTGCTCGACGAGCTTTCGACGCACCCCGAGCGTATGACCGAGCTTGCTCAGCGCTACTCAGCCTGCCCGTCAAAAGAGCAGGGCGGCGAGCTTGGCTGGCTGTTGCCGGGACAAACCGTGGCCGAGCTTGATCGTGCGCTCAAGCACCTTCCGGAAGGGCTTCACCAGCGGCCACTGGCCTCGCGCTACGGTTGGCATCTGGTAATGGTGGATGCGCGCGAAGAAAGCCGTCAGCTGCCGTATACGACGGTGGCTGATCAGGTGCGTCGCAGCCTGCATGAACAGGCGACAAGGCGCGGCCTGCGTCATTATCTGCTGGTGCTTGAAGCGGAGATTGGCGTGGTAGGCGTGGCGCTAGATGACGACAGCGGCGGCAGCCTGATGCGCTAAGCTGCGCTGGTTCTTTACGGCTGCTTGAAGGACTCAAGCCCCGGACGTTGCTGACGTCGCGGGGCTTTTTTGATGGCGTCATTGATCCGCTATGCGGAGGCCTGCAGGCACTCGCAGGTTTTTTCGGCGATGCCGATACCGGCACCGGACATCAGCAGGTAGGTGTGATCGACCCCCGCAGCCTTGAGGGCCTCTTCTTCATCCTGAAAATGCAGGCCGGCGATAATATTGCCGCTAAAGCCGGTTTTTCTCAGCTGCCGGGCGGCCATCAGCTTGCTTTCGGTGTTGGGCACGGCAAGCGTGACGGCTTGCAGCCGTGTCATGTCCAGATGTTGCCAAAAACCGATATCCTCGACGTCGGTGTAGAGAATGCGACGCGTCTCGTGGTCCACCTTGTTGGGGTCTGAATCAAGACCTATGACGCTGATGCTCTGTTCCACAAAAAAGTCATAGGCCGCGCTGCCGGTACGGCCCATGCCCAGAACGAGTACGGTGGCATCGCCCAGGTCGGCCGGCTGTTCGTCGGGATGCTGAGTGTTGGTTTCAAAGCGTACCAGATATTTTTCAAAGCGGTCGAACAGGGCATGGGCAAAGCGGTTGACCGGTGCGGCAATCACAAAGGATAGCGCCACGGTAACCGCAAGCGGTACCAGCCATTCCTCAAGAATGCTGGCCGCGACAATCAAGCCGAACTCGCTGTAAGCGGTAAGGCTTAACCCGCCGAGAAAAGCGTTGCGCGCGCGTACCCGGAACGCAATCAGCAGGGCGGAAAACAGCGCGCCTTTCAGTGGCAGCAGAAGTGCAAAGATGGCAGCAAATATCAGCGCGTTGGCATCGGGCAGGCCCGACATGCCGATTTGCAGAAAGAAGCTGATCAGAAACACTTCCTTGATGCCCCAGAGCGCCTGGGAAAGCTCTTGGGCACGCGGGTGCTGAGAAAGCACCAGTCCCATGGCCAGCGCGCCCACTTCAGAGCTTAAGCCCACTGCCTGAAAGCCCATACCGCCGACGGCCACGGCCAGTACCACACCCATCAGCACCAGCAGCTCGTCGTGTGCCGCAACGCGCATCAGCCAGTAAAAAAGCGGGCGCAGCAGCGGCAGTGCCAGTACCCAGAGCGCCCAGATCGAAGGCGTTTGCCCGCTGTAAACGCTGAGCACGGCCAGCGCGACCAGATCCTGCATGACCAGAATGCCGATGGCGATGCGGCCGTGAAAAGCGCGCAGCTCACCTTTACTTTCCAGCACCTTGGCGGCGAGCACCGTGCTTGAGAACGACAGCGCAATCGAGAGCAGAATAGCGGTTTCAAGGGGCAGGCCGGCCAACCAGACAAACCCGGCGGTCAAAACGCTGCCGCTGATCAGCAGGTGGGCAAAGGCGCTGCCGAGCACCACAGGCTCGATCAGATTCTTGACGTTGAGCTTAAGGCCAATGGTAAACAGCAGCAGTAAAACGCCGAGGTGTGCCGTGTGCTCAAGAATTGGCCCGGCATCGCTTGGCAGGCCGACCATGGGGCCGTAGGCGTTTAGCGCAAAGCCGGCGGCGAGAAAACCCACCAGCGGCGGAAGGCCGATTTGTCTTACCAGAATGCCGAACACGAAGGCAAACGAAAGGGTAACCACTTCAAGCATTGGCGTTCCTTGTGCCGTGTTCCTGGGCTGGCGGTAATGGCGGCATAGCGGCGTGAATCTCCTTAGAGCGCGGCGGTCTTCATGACCCGATGGATGAAGCGGCAGATAACTCCGGCATTTTAACCCCTCTTGGCCTTAACATCAGCGGCCTGGCGCGTTTTATCTGCTAAAATCGGGCGCCTTTCCTTCAATCTTGATGCTTCTGGATATTTTCGATGAACGCTGTAATTCTTGCCGTATTGGTCATGGTGGCGCTGTCGCTGGCGCGCGTTTCCGTGGTTTTCGCTCTGGTAGTGGGGGCGCTGGTGGGCGGTATCGCCGGCGGTCTTACGCTTGAACAGACGCTTGACGCCTTTAATGAAGGCGTTGGCGGCGGCGCGCAGGTGGCGCTTGCCTACGCCACGCTGGGGGCTTTTGCCGTGGCCATTTCGCGCTCGGGCCTGCCGGATATGCTAGCCCAGCGCTTGATTGCCATGCTCGGCCAAGAAGCCGACGCGGCGCGCCGGGCGCGGGTTAAAACGCTGCTGCTGGTCGCGATACTGTTGGTGGCAATCTCGTCACAAAATCTGATTCCCGTGCATATTGCGTTTATCCCGATCCTGATTCCGCCGCTGTTAAAGGTGATGAATCAGCTGGATCTTGACCGTCGGGCGATCGCCTGCGCGCTGACGTTCGGCCTGACCGCGCCGTACATGCTGCTGCCCGTGGGCTTTGGGGCGATTTTTTTGAACGATATCCTGCTGGCCAACATCAATAGTGCCGGCGCGCCGTTCGGCCTTGAGATTACCCGCGGCATGTTGCCGCTGGCCATGGCCGTACCGGTGAGCGGCATGGCCGTGGGGCTCGCAGTGGCCGTGTTCATCAGTTACCGCCGCCCGCGCGGTTACCAGTCATTGGAGGTGGCAAGCGCTACCGCCCAAGGGGGGCACTCGGTTCCCCGTCCCAGCGCGCTCGGGCTTGTCATGTCAGGGCTTGCGATTCTGGCGGCACTGGGGCTACAGCTTTATAGCGGCTCGATGATCCTTGGTGGCCTGGTAGGGATTGCGATCCTGTCGCTGAGCGGTATTTTCAAGTGGCGCGAGGCGGACGATCTGTTTACCAGCGGTATGCGCATGATGGCGCTGATCGGGTTCATCATGATCTCTGCCGCCGGCTTTGCCGAAGTGATGAAAAGCACCGGCGAGATCGATTCCTTGGTGCAGGGCGCATTTGCGCTGTTTGGCGACAACCGTGGCCTTGCCGCGATTGCCATGCTGCTGGTGGGGCTATTTATTACGCTGGGTATTGGTTCGTCGTTTTCGACCATTCCGATTATTGCCGCGATTTTTGTGCCGTTAGCGGTGCAGTTCGGGTTTTCACCGCTGGCAACGACCGTTCTGGTGGGCACCGCGGCGGCACTTGGCGATGCCGGCTCGCCGGCCTCGGACTCCACGCTGGGGCCAACCTCAGGGCTTAACGTCGACGGCCAGCACGACCACATCATGGGCAGCGTGGTACCCACGTTCTTGCACTACAACCTGCCGATGATTGCCTTTGGTTGGACAGCCGCGATGATACTGTAACCGTGTCAGACGTTTTGCTGACCGTCGGGTTCAAGCGCACTCAGCAGCCCGCGCAATAGCGAAAGCTCTTTGCGGCTGGGCTCGGCGCGGGAAAACAGCGCCTGCAGCTGTTCTTCGGTGCGTGCGTGGGGCTGGGTTAAAAAACCGCTGTGCTGCATCACTTCATGCAGATGCTGCTGAAAGTGGGCAAATTGCTCGCGGGTGGGCGGTGTGGCCTGCGAGGGCGCCTGATAGGCAAACTCGCTGCCGCGTTGGGTGCGCCAGGCGCGGTGCACTTCGTAGGCGAGTATCTGCACCGCCTGGGACAGGTTCAGGATGGCGTAGTCGGGGTTGGCAGGGATGCTGACCTGATGCGTGCAGCAGCGAATTTCATCGTTGGTCAGCCCCGAGCGTTCGCGGCCGAACACCAGCGCGACCGGCGCGCTACGTGCATGTTGCAGCGCACTTTGCGCCATGGCGTCGGGTTCATCAAAGTGGGGTAGGGGCAAATTGCGCAGCCGCGCGCTGGCGCCAATCACCTGCACGCAGTCGTCAACGGCGTCGCTCAGTGAGCCTGCCACGCGAGCGTTTTCCAGCACGTCGGTCGCGCCGGCGGCTAGCCGGGTGGCCTCATCGTCGGGATACGCGCGAGGGTTGACCAGCGTCAGCTCGGTCAGGCCCATGGTTTTCATGGCGCGTGCAGCGGCGCCGATATTGCCGGGGTGAAACGTCTGCACCAGCACAATGCGGATGTTGGAAAGCACAATAAAACCTCTTGCCGGAATCAGGGGGCCGCGAACAAAAAACCCCGCCGAAGCGGGGTTTTTCTGGCTAGCAATAGCGTGGTGAGACGCTTACATCATGCCGCCCATTCCACCCATACCGCCCATGTCGCCCATATCCGACGCGGAATCTTTCTCGGCCGGATCGTCGGCGATCATGCACTCGGTGGTGATCATCAGGCCAGCAACCGAACCGGCTGACTGCAGCGCGGTGCGGGTGACTTTGGCCGGATCAAGTACGCCCATCTCGAACAGGTCGCCAAACTCGCTGGTTTGTGCGTTGTAGCCAAAGTTGCCTTCGCCGTCCTTGATGCGGTTGATGATGATAGCGGGCTCGTCACCGGCGTTGGTCACGATATGGCGCAGCGGAGCCTCCATTGCGCGCAGCGCCATGTTGATGCCGTGGTTCTGGTCTTCGTTGTCGCCAGTCAGGCCCCATACCTCAGTCAGCGCGCGCACCAGCGCGGTACCGCCACCGGGCACAACGCCTTCTTCTACCGCAGCGCGGGTAGAGTGCAGGGCGTCTTCTACACGGGCCTTCTTCTCTTTCATCTCGACTTCAGAACCCGCACCGACGCGGATAACTGCAACGCCGCCGGCCAGCTTGGCCACGCGCTCTTGGAGCTTTTCCTTGTCGTAGTCGGAAGACGTATCTTCGATCTGGGTGCGAATCTGGTTAACACGCGCCTCGATGTCAGCTTCGGCGCCGGCACCGTCGATGATGGTGGTGTTTTCCTTGGACATGGTGATGCGCTTGGCGGTGCCCAAGTGATCCAGGTTGGCCTGCTCAAGGGTCAGACCGACTTCTTCGGAAATCACCGTGCCGTTGGTCAGGATTGCGATGTCCTGCAGCATGGACTTGCGGCGATCGCCGAAGCCGGGTGCCTTGGCGGCGGCAACCTTGACGATGCCACGCATGTTGTTGACCACCAGCGTTGCCAGGGCTTCGCCTTCGATGTCTTCGGCGATGATGGCAAGCGGCTTGCCGGCCTTGGCAACAGCTTCAAGGGTCGGCAGCAGTTCGCGAATGTTAGAGACCTTTTTGTCCACCATCAGGAGGAACGGGTCTTCCAACTCAACCGTCATGGTTTCTTGGTTGGTCACGAAGTAGGGCGAAAGGTAGCCGCGATCAAACTGCATGCCTTCGACGACTTCCAGCTCGTTTTCAAAACCGCGGCCTTCGTCGACGGTGATAACGCCTTCTTTGCCGACCTTCTGCATCGCTTCAGCGATGATTTCGCCGATATGCTTGTCGCCGTTGGCTGAAATGGTGCCAACCTGGGCGATGGACTTGGTGTCGGTGCAGGGCACGGAAAGCGTTTGAATCTCTTTGACCGCTGCCGCGACGGCCTGGTCGATGCCGCGCTTGAGATCCATCGGGTTCATGCCGGCGGTCACGCCTTTCAGACCTTCAGCAACGATGGCATGGGCCAGAACGGTTGCCGTGGTGGTGCCGTCACCGGCGGCGTCAGAGGTTTGTGACGCGACCTCTTTGACCATTTGTGCGCCCATGTTTTCGAACTTGTCTTTCAGCTCGATTTCCTTGGCGACGGAAACACCGTCCTTGGTGACGGTCGGCGCGCCGAAGGATTTGTCCAGCACAACGTTACGGCCTTTCGGGCCAAGCGTTGCTTTTACGGCGTTAGCGAGTACGTCAACGCCGCGCATCATGCGCTTGCGTGCATCATCAGAAAACTTAACTTGCTTAGCTGCCATGTGGAATAATTCCTAAACGGTTAAAAGGTCAACGTGAAACGTAAAGCGTCGGCTGCTTAGCCTTCGACCACGGCCAGAATGTCGGCCTCGCTCATGATCAGGACTTCTTCGCCGTCGATTTTTTCTTTTTCGACGCCAAAGCCGTCTTTAAATATCACGGTATTGCCGACTTTGACGTCCAGCGCGCGGACGTCGCCGTTATCCAGGATCCGGCCGTTACCCACTGCCAAGACTTCGCCGCGCGTGGGCTTTTCCTGGGCGTTGCCCGGAAGCACGATACCGCCAGCGGTGGTCTGCTCTTCTTCAACGCGACGGATAACGACGCGATCGTGCAAAGGACGGATATTCATTTACGTTCTCCTGGGTACTGTTGGTAGCTATTGTTAATCGCTACTGGTGATAGGCCTTGAAAGTAAATCTCGACAAAAAGCCCGGTGAGGCGCTTCTCGTTGAAGACGTGGTGTCTTCGTTGTTAAGGGCAAAACCGTATGGTTTCGCCGATTCTGTGTGCTGGCTAAAAAATGGGGGCTGGCGGCATCCTTTCAAGGGGCGCAAATGAAAAAAGTTGCCTTTTTTCATTCTGTTGCCGCTTTGCCGGCTAACGGCGATGAAACGGCTCGTCGCGGGCGATGAAATCGCCTTCAAGCGGCGCGTCCTCTGTATGAGGCCGATGCGTTTTTCGTGAACGCCGCTGTGAACCCGAGGGGCGCTCGGTGTTCCACTCGTTGGCCGCCTGCGCGCCACCCTGGGTGTAGGCGCCGCTGATGCTTGCTTTGAAGCCCAGCCAGGCAAGCAGTTTGAACAGCAGGCGCCGAGCATCGGGGAGTAGGCAGGCAAGGCCAATGGCGTCGGATAAAAATCCCGGTGCCATCAGCAGCGCACCGCCAAAGATAAGGGCGCCGCCGGTGAAAAGCTCGGTGGAAGGGACTTCGCCGGCGTTAAGACGCTCGCGCGCCCGGGCAAAGGTGTAAGCCCCTTCGCGGCGAATCAAATGCAGCCCGCCGATACCGGTGAGCAGCACCAGTAGCAGCGTCGCGAAAAGCCCGATTTGGCCGCCGACGCTAAACAGGACGACAAAATCAAGCAGGGTAAACAGGGAAATAACAATCAATACCGGCATGGGCTCGCTCCGACTCGCTCCAGCGCTTTCCAAAGACACGTTGCGAAGGAATATGGTGACGCACCGCGCGTAAAACAAGCACGGCGTTATATTTTGCCGATACCGCCGATGATAAAAGACGGCCTGGCCGCGCCACCACCTGGCAAGATAGCGCCGCTAATCAAAATAGTTTTTGGCAAGCTGCTTTTGAAAATACATTTCCAGACGCAGGGTCATGGCCCAGCGGGGGTTGTAGCTGGTTTCACGCTGAAAGTGCAGCTCGGGAATGGCATCGGCAAACAGCACGCCTTTATGCACGTCGCGGCGGTAGCGGGTCTGCAGGTAGTAATCGGTCATGCGTGGGTGGGAGGCGCTTTCGCCAATGGCAATGGCTGAATAACGCAGGGCGCTACGCTCGTTGAGTCGATGATTGAGTTCGGCGGTTTCGCTGTATTCCAGCATGTCTTCTTCTTCGCGCCACTGCACGTTGGTAATAAAACGCAGGTGTTGCGCATCACTTAGCGGGCGGCCCACATCCCAGCGGGTGCGGGCATAGTAGCCGTCGTTGTTGAACCACGAAAGCCGGTTATTGGACTCTAACCGCCAGGGGCCGTCACTCAGTTGCCAAAGGCGCTTACTGGTAAAGCGCACGTAGGGGTCAAGCGGCAGGCGCAGCCGCACACCGGCACTCACGCGGTTGCTCCAGTTGTCGCGCTTATCGCGGCTTTCCAGCCAGTCAAGCCCAAGCGTTGAGGTGCGCCGATCGCGCTGGTCGTTGGCCAGCCGCCCCGAGCCCTGTTCGGCAAGTGTCCCCTGGGTTTCTTCGGGATCACTTTCAATAATGAGTCGCAGACGTTCTTCCGAGGTGGGTAAATCAATCCGGTAGCGAAGGTTGAAATCATTATCCAGGCCTTCGCCTTCCATCCAGTCGAGCTCTTGGCCGATGCGCAGGTACGACTCGTTTTCTACCGCGTAGCTGTCTTGCGTGCCAATCCAGCTGTCGATGCTGCGTGACGTGCTGTCAACCCAGTTGCCGACCTGCTCGCGAAAGGGCTCGATATCCTCCTTTGCCCATTGAGGCAGGTCGCTGTCTTGTTCGCCGGCGTGTACATCGGCGTCTTCGTGGGTATAGCCAGGCTGGGCGAAGGCCAACGTGCCCAGCAATAGAAAAGAAAAGCGTGATTTCATGCCGTATTATCCAAGCGTCAGGTCGTGACTGAAAAGTACCGAGCGCGCCGGCTTTTCAGGCTCTGCCCTATGTTGTCGTTATTTGATGCTGTCGTTATTTGATGCTGTCGTTATTGGCTACGCATTAGTCAATCTTGTAGATTTAGTAGACCTTGTGGATTTCGATGTCTTTTGCCCACTGTAAAACGCGTTTGCGCTGGCGTTTGCTGTTCATGCGGTGCGTGTCGATGGTGGTCGGCTCCAGCTGGCGTGCCGGCGGTTCAGAGAGGTGCATCTTAAAGGTGCGCCAAGCGCCGGTGGGCATGTCCTCGGAGCCGTAGAGCGCCACGACGCGTATGCCAAGTGATAAACCTTCCTGTTCGAGAACGGCATCGTCGATCTCCCAGTAGTTCACGATTTGCTGCAGGATTGAGTTAAACGACTGCACGTGGAGATAATCGCCGGAGCCAAGCGGGCCTTGGTGGGTGCGATAGCAGTCTTCTTCCTGTTCGTCGCCTTCTTGCTGGTATTCAACCACGTCTAGCGAGTAGCTGTGTTTTTCGGTGTGTAGGACAGCGATCAGATGTTGAACGAAAATGGCTTCATTGCTCATGTTACTGATCAGGCACAGTGCCTCCATACCGATGCCCTTACCGCGATTAATGATGATCCGCGGGCGCCGCTGGCGGGCATAGCCGGCGTAAAGCAGCTGGGCATAAAACACCCAGACAAACAGTGTGCATATGCTGGTAATGGCCGATATGGCTTGGCCGTGCTCACTGAGCCATTCCATTTCACGCTCCTTTTCGCCAAGGCGGATAACTGGCTTGATTGTAGGCGTAAAGGGCGAGGAGAAACAGGCGGTAACAGGCTTGATGGGGTACCGACGCGAAGGCGAATGCTGGGCGGCAGAAAATACCCAGAGACGCGGTGCGACTTGAGCTGATTATGGCGGGTGACGGATGGTAGTGTGCCTATTATTCAAGCATACAAAGGGGCATACACGCTTGGCAATGTTGATGCGGGCACGTCAAGGCACGTCGGGGCAAAGAGATTCTATTAAATCAGGTGCTTAGGGGAGGGATAAATACTTCAGGGCAGGTCAGATCATTCAAGTTGGTGCGGATGGGGAGACTTGAACTCCCACGCCTTACGGCACTAGAACCTAAATCTAGCGTGTCTACCAATTCCACCACATCCGCATAATTGATGCACATCCTACCCATTTTTCGGCTAAAGTCAACAATGGATGTGCGTCATAACAGGCGCTAGCTAAGCGGCTTGAGAGAGGCGGGGGTTATGGTCACAAAAATCGCGGGCACGCTTGCCGCGCTGGAAAAAGCCCTGCATCGCTTGCTGCCCGGGTACTGCGCTTTTTGTCTGGGCGCGCCCGAGCCGGGGTTGAGCTGGTGCTTGCCCTGTTACCGGGAGCTTGCGTGGAACGTGCACGGCTGTCGTCTTTGTGGTGAGCCGCTTTGCCGCGCCCAGGCACTGTGCCGGCACTGCCGCGAAAGCTCGCCGGATTTCGACGCCGCTTATGTGCCGCTTGTGTATCAGGGGGTCATCCGTCAGTTGGTACAGGATTTCAAATTTCAGGCGTCGCCGCGCGCCGGCGTGCTGCTCAGCGAGCTTTTTATCTCAGTATTGGATGACTGCCAGGCACAGGCGCTGTTGCCGGTGCCGCTGCACCCTACGCGGGCACACGAGCGCGGCTTTAACCAGTCGCAGTGGCTGGCCGAGCAGTTGGGGGCGAGGCTGGGGGTGGCGGTAATGAAGGCGACCCGTAAGACGGATACGCCCAGCCAGCGCTCGCTTTCACGCCGCGCACGGTTTGCTAATCTGGCCGGTGCATTTGTGCTGCCGCAGGCGCTGCCGGCGCGTATTGCGATTATTGACGATGTGGTAACCACGGGCGCGACGGCAAATGCGTTGGCGCTGGCGGCGCGTAAGGCTGGGGCGCGTGAGATAACTATTTATGCGCTGGCGCGTACATCGCTGGCGTCGCCTTGATAGGATAGCGCCTTTACCCAAGCGGAGACGGACATGCCCCATGCGTTTAGCGCGTTAGCGCCGGCTACCATCGTCGCGGCCATTGAGTCGATCGGGATTTATCCGGCCGGCGAGCCCTTTGCGTTAAACAGCTACGAGAACCGCGTACTGCTGTTCCGCGACGACGAGCGCCGTGGCTGGGTCGTCAAGTTTTACCGCCCCCAGCGTTGGACGACAGCGGTCATTCAGGAAGAGCACGACTATCTTCACGAGCTTTACCACGCCGGCGTCAGCGTGGTGGCACCGTTGCGCTTGGCCGCCGGGCAGACGCTGCACCATTTTAACGGCTTTGACTTTGCGCTGTTTCCGCAGCAGGCAGGGCAAGCACCTGAGCTTGATAACCCCGCGCATCTATTTGCACTGGGCGGGGTGCTTGGCCGGCTGCATACGGTGGCAAGCCGTCAGGCATTTACCCATCGGCGGCAGCTGGCGCTTGCGCCGGACGTGGCCGAGGCGAGTGCCAAGGTGCTGGAAAGCGGCTGGTTGACGGGTCACCAGCGGCGCGCGTACGAAACGGTGACCACACATCTGGTGGATGCGCTTGCAGATCACGCCACGGCGCCGGCGAATATGATTCGCTGTCACGGTGACTGCCATTTGGGTAATATTCTGGGGCGCGACGAGGCGTTTACGCTGGTGGATTTTGATGACTGCCTGATGGCGCCGGCGATTCAGGATATCTGGATGCTGCTCGCCATTGACGAGCCGGCCGCCTGGCACGCACAGCTTAGTGAGATCAGTGAGGGCTATGAAGAAGAGCGGGCGTTTCCCCACGCCGAGCTTGAGCTGATTGAGCCGCTGCGTAGCTATCGCCTGGTACGCCATAGCGGTTGGCTTGCCGCACGCTGGAGTGACCCCGCTTTCCCCCAGGCGTTTCCGTGGGTGGGCGAAAGCGGGTATTGGGACGGACATATTCGCCAGCTTGAGCAGCAGCGGCTTCAGCTGCAAACGCCGCGCTGGCTGGCCTGAGCGGTATCAGCCTACTTGTTGCCGGCTTCAGGATCCGGGCGATCGGCGGGAATGGGGTTGGCCACGCCTTCATCGTCGGTATGGCGACGCTTCTCATTGATCTGGGCCGAGGGGTTGTCTTGCTCGGTAATCTCCAGCGGCTCACTCAGCGTCAGGGTAAACGCGTGACCCGATGCCAGCTCGCAGGCGGCGCCATTGCAGCTTATGCCGTACTGACCGTCATCGCCGTAGACGGCGGCGTTAAGCGCACCGGAGAAGATCGAGCTGTCGGCGTCGTTGGTTTCGATGCAGGTGACGTCGTGGGTGGTAATACGCACGCGTGCATCATCGCGCTGGGCATCACCCACAATCACGCAGTACTCGGGCAGGGTATGCGAGGCCTGGCTAATATCAGCCGGTCTTAATAAAATACCCGCTTGACGGGTCTGGTCGTCGGCAAAGCTGATGGCATCGACCACCTCTACGCCGACAGTGGCATCGTCTGGCAGAGAAAGCGTGGCCGCTGACACTGATAGCGGGGCGACCAGTAGAGCCGATAACACTGCGCTGGATAACAGGGGTGACGTTAGAAAGGGTGTCTTGATGAAGGACATAACGGTCTCTCGCGGTTGGTGACGGCTGAAAGGCTAAAATAATCTCCCGATTATATCACAGTATGAGATTTTGCCGATGGCGCGCCGCTCTGTCGCATGCCGCTGCCACAGTTCACCGTTGCCTGCCCGGTAACCTGCTGCCTGCTGTATAATTTTGTGCCTTGTCATCCTGACTTTGCCCGACGTCAGGGCGAGCTTTCAAAGTGTTAATGGACAGTGTTAATGAGTAAAGTATCAACGAGGCCTCACATGACCGATGAAATTGCGCAGCACTACCGCCAGATCATGCAGCATCTGGGCGAAAACCCCGACCGCGCGGGGCTTAAAGATACGCCTCAGCGCGCGGCCAAGGCGATGCAGTTTTTGACTGCCGGTTACCAGCAGACGCTTGAAGACATCGTCAACGGCGCCGTGTTTGAGTCACAAACCGACGAGATGGTGTTGGTCAAGGATATTGAGCTTTATTCCATCTGCGAGCATCACCTGCTGCCCTTCATCGGCAAGTGCCACGTGGCGTACCTGCCCCGGGGCAAGGTGCTGGGGCTTTCCAAGTTTGCCCGCATTACCGATATGTTCGCTCGCCGTCTGCAGATTCAGGAAAACCTGACGCTGCAGATCGCCGAGGCCGTTCAGGAAGTGACGGATGCGCGCGGGGTTGCGGTAGTGATCGAGGCGCAGCACCTGTGCATGATGATGCGCGGAGTGGAAAAACAAAACTCCAGCATGTCGTCGTCGGTTATGCTCGGCGCGTTTCGTAACAATCAGCCCACGCGCCAGGAATTTCTGACGCTTATCAGCTGACGGCCAGACCTTTATCCTTGTGCCAGCCGTGGTTAATTGCGGTGTCATCCTTGGTGAAGCGCGGTATTTCGTCTTAGCATGAAGGCAACGGTTGTTTATTGCCCGAATGCCACCATCCGGTCTGGAGTTCGTTATGGAATCGCTAAAAGAAACCCAGCTTTACTGCCCGTTTGCGTATATCGACGGCAGCTGGGTAGCCGCTGACAGCGGCGAGCAAATCAGCGTCTACAATCCTGCCACCAACGAGGTTGTCGGCAACGTGCCACGTCTGGGCGAAGCCGAGACCCTGCGTGCGATTGATGCCGCCGACGCGGCCCAGCCGGCATGGCGCGCCATGACCGCGCAGCAGCGCGGTGATTTGCTGCTCAAATGGTATGACCTGATGCTTGAGCATCAGCGGGATCTGGCCATGCTGATGACCCATGAGCAGGGCAAGCCGCTCAAGGAAGCAGAGGGCGAGATTGCCTACGCAGCGAGTTTTCTGCGCTGGTTTGCTGAAGAAGGGCGCCGCGCCTACGGGGAAACCATTCCCGCTGCCAAGCCCAATCAACGTATCGTTATTACCAAACAGCCGGTGGGTGTGGTTGGGGCGATCACGCCGTGGAACTTTCCCGCAGCGATGATTACGCGCAAAGCCGGCGCGGCGCTGGCGGCGGGCTGCACGATTGTAGTCAAGCCCGCCAGCCAGACGCCGTTTTCGGCTACGGCGCTGGCGCTTTTGGCCGAGCGGGCGGGGATTCCGCGGGGCGTGTTCAACGTGGTGCCGGGCAGCGCCAAGGATATCGCCAGAGCGCTGACCCAGTCGCCCAAGGTGCGCAAGATTACCTTTACCGGCTCTACTGAGGTCGGCAGCCAGCTGATGACCCAGGCCGCCGAGAACGTGCAGAAAATATCGCTGGAACTGGGCGGCAACGCGCCCTTTATCGTGTTCGAGGATGCCGACCTGGACGCCGCCGTGGAAGGCGCCATGGCGGCGAAGTTTCGCAACGCCGGGCAAACCTGCATCTGCACCAACCGTTTTCTGGTGCAGTCAAGCGTGGTTAACGCCTTCTGTGAAAAACTCGCGGTGGCCATGCACAGCGAGCTGCACGTGGGTGACGGTGAAAAAGCCAACAACAATATCGGCCCGCTGATTGACGAAGCCGGGGTCAAGAAAGTGACCGAACACGTTAAAGACGCGGTGGACAAGGGCGCCGAGCTGATGTTGGGCGGCCATCCGCACCCGCTGGGGGGCAATTTTTTCTCGCCAACGCTAATCAGCGGTGCGTCCCCGGATATGCTGGTGGCCCAGGAAGAAACCTTTGGCCCGCTCGCCGCAGTATTCCCGTTTGATGACGAAGAAAGCGCTATCGAGATGGCCAACGACACCCGTTACGGTTTGGCGTCGTACTTCTATTCGCAGAACCTGGCGCGGGTGTGGCGCGTAGCCGATGCGCTTGAGTACGGCATGGTCGGCATCAATACCGGGGGGATTTCCAATGCGGCCGCGCCGTTTGGCGGAATGAAAGCCTCGGGGCTGGGGCGTGAAGGCGGCCACCAAGGGCTGGATGAATATCTGGAAACCAAGTATCTGTGTATGGATATTAGCTAGGCGGTGACTCAGTAAACGACGCACGATGCATACAAAACCAGCGGCCGGTGAACTGGCCGCTGGTTTTTTGTTGCCCGGTAGTACTTAACAGGCTTGGTTAATGACGCCGATTAATGACGAAAGTGGCGCATGCCGGTAAACACCATGGCAATGCCGGCCTCGTTGGCCGCATCAATCACTTCCTGGTCGCGCATGGAGCCGCCGGGTTGGATCACCGCGGTAATGCCGGCAGCAGCAGCGGCGTCGATGCCGTCACGGAAGGGGAAGAAGGCATCCGAGGCCATCACTGAGCCGGGCACCGAGAGGTTTTCGTCGGCGGCTTTAATTCCGGCAATTTTCGCCGAGTAAACGCGACTCATCTGCCCCGCGCCGACGCCCACGGTCTGGCCATCCTTGGCGTAGACGATGGCATTCGATTTGACGAACTTGGCCACCCGCCAGGCAAAGGCCAGATCGTCGAGCTCCTGTTCGGTCGGAGCGCGCTCGCTGACCACCTTGAAGGCGTCGCGGCTGACCATGCCGTGGTCGCGCTCTTGCACCAGCAGTCCGCCGTTAACGCGCTTGTAGTCCAGCGCGGGCGCCGCGACGTCGACCGGCCAGCCGGCGCTGGCGTCAAGCAGGCGTACGTTAGGCTTTTGCGCAATAATCGCGGCGGCAGCGTCGTCAATCCCGGGAGCAATGATCACCTCGACAAACTGACGATCAATGATCATGCGGGCGGTGTCGGCGTCGAGCGCGACGTTAAACGCGATAATGCCGCCAAAGGCGCTGGTGGGGTCGGTTTTAAAGGCCTGATCGTAGGCGTCAGCGGCACTTTTTCCCACGGCCACGCCGCACGGATTGGCATGTTTGACAATCACGCAGGCGGTGTCGTCAAACGCCTTGACGCACTCGAAGGCCGCATCGGTATCGGCAATATTGTTAAACGACAGCGGCTTGCCCTGGCGCGTCTGTGCTGTGGCAACGCCCGGCTCACGCGCTTCAGGGTCGACGTAAAACGCGGCGTTCTGGTGCGGGTTTTCGCCGTAGCGCATGTCCTGCTTTTTGGCCAGCTGCAGGTTGAAGGTGCGCGGAAAGGCGGCATCTTCTGCATTGACCTGACGGCCGAGGTAGTCGGCGATGGCGCCGTCGTAGCCGGCGGTATGTTCAAACGCCTTGACCGCCAGATCAAAGCGCGTGGCGGCGCTAACCTGACCCTGCTGCGTGGCCAGCTCGTCGAGCACCCGGGCGTAGTCGCCGGTATTGACCACCACGGTGGTGTAGGCGTGGTTCTTGGCGCAGGCGCGCACCATGGTCGGCCCACCGATATCGATGTTCTCGATGGCGTCAATCAGGCTGCAGTCGGGCTTGGCCACGGTAGCGGCAAAGGGATAAAGGTTGACCACGGCCATATCGATCGGCGTGATGTCGTTCTCCGCCATGACCGCATCGTCTTGGCCGCGGCGGGCAAGGATACCGCCGTGGATCTTGGGATGCAGGGTCTTGACCCGTCCGTCCATGATTTCCGGAAAGCCGGTGTGCTCGGACACTTCTGTGACCGGCACCTGATTGTCCTGCAGCAGCCGGAAGGTGCCGCCGGTGGACAACAGCTCAACGCCGTGGGCGCTAAGGCCGCGGGCAAAGTCAACGATGCCGGTTTTATCGGAAACGCTTAGCAAAGCGCGGCGAACGGGAGTCGCGGTATTAGCCATCAATGTGCTCGTCTGCAGTGGGTCAAAGAATGCAACAACAGCGCCCGCTAGGGGGCGTCGCTATCAATCAGTCCGTAATGTTTGAGTTTTTTACGCAGGGTGCCGCGGTTAAGCCCCAGCACCTTGGCGGCGCGGGTCTGATTGCCCTCGGTGTATTCCATCACTGAAGCCAGCAGCGGGGTTTCCACCTCGGTCATGACCATGGTGTACAGATCGCTGGTTTCGCCGCCGTCGAGATGTTCAAAATAGCGCCGCATCGAGGTTTCTACAGCTTCGCGAAGCGGCTGGGGCGGCGCGTCCGGCGTTACCGAACGGGGGAAAGAGAGTGCCAAACCGGCGCTTTCGTGAGCGTCATGTGAGAGTCGGTCGCGATCGGTCATGCGGCGTGGCTTCCTTTAGCTAGCAGGCGTGCGGGGGCATCCGGCGCCATGGCATTGTTCATCCAGTTAAACTGCGCCGCCGGCGTGTTAAGCGCGTTGAACTGTTGCTTTAGGGTGCGCTTGAGCGCGGCGTCAAAACGCGTATCCGCGGCGAGATACCAGCCCACATGCTTGCGCGCGATGCGCACGCCCATGAATTCGCCATAAAACTCGTGCAGCGCGGCCAAATGCTCGCCGAGCACCTGGCGGCGTTCGGCGAGCGTAGGCGGCGCCATGAGAGTGCCGTGATCCAGATAGTGGCTGATCTGTTCAAAAATCCACGGGTTACCCTGCGCGCCGCGGCCGATCATCAGCGCATCGGCCTGAGTATAAGCCAAAATCCGCGCGGCTTTTTCAGGGCTGTCGATATCGCCGTTGGCAAACACCGGCAGCGAGACCCGCGATTTCACCTCGGCGATAGTGTCGTATTCGGCCTCGCCGGCGTAGCGCTGCTGGCGGTGGCGGCCGTGTACGGCCAGCGCCTGAATGCCCGCGGATTCGGCAATTTTGGCCACGCGAACGGCATTGTTGCTGTCGGCGCACCAGCCGGTGCGTATTTTCAGAGTGACGGGGACGTCCACCGCAGCGACCACGGTTTCGACGATCTCGGCGACCAGGCGTTCATCGCGCAGAAGCGCCGAGCCGGCGGCTTTGCGGCAGACTTTTTTGGCCGGGCAACCCATGTTGATGTCGATGACTTCAGCACCCAACCCGGCGTTCAGGCGCGCGGCCTCGGCGAGCATTGCGGCGTCGCCGCCGGCAATTTGCACCACGCGGGGAGCGGGTTCGCCGCGATGATCCATGCGCTGCCGGGATTTGCGCGTATGCCACAGCTCGGGGTCGGCGGTGACCATTTCACCCACCACCCAGCCGGCGCCTAACCGCCGGCACAGCTGGCGAAAGGGGCGGTCGGTAACGCCTGCCATGGGCGCGAGTATCACGCGGTTGGGCAGCGTATAAGGGCCGATGGAAACAGCAGAGGGTGGTGTCATAGCACGAGTCAGAGTTAAGGCCGTTGAGTCGTTAAAAAAACAGTCGTTAAAGCAGGTCTTGCTAGGTGGTTGGGCGCGTGCCGGTCAGGCGTACCCAGCCTTCGCGTACGGTCGGCTCATCCATGATAAGCCCCTGGGCGTGGTAGGCCTCCCACACTTGGCCCGCCTGGTTGTCGAGTATGCCCGATAACGCAAGGCGCCCGCCGGGCGCGACGTGGCCGGCAATGGTCGCCGCCAGCGCGATAAGTGGTTCGGCGAGAATGTTGGCGGTAACCACCGGGTAATGACCGTCGGGTAGCTGCTCGGGATAGTAAAGCGAGAGGCGGGACTCATCAATGCTGTTGCGCTCGGCGTTATCGCGACTTGCCTGCAATGCTTGGGGGTCAATGTCGGTACCGTCCGCGCGCGCAGCTCCCAGCTTGAGCGCGGCGATGGCGAGAATACCCGAGCCACAGCCCACGTCGAGCACGCTGGTGCCGGCAAG
>Ga0307967_1001021_pt1 | contig 18007 bp, 17 predicted proteins | sample OrgLakmetagen648_FD_201828 | JGI IMG/M metagenome (GOLD analysis project Ga0307967, IMG submission 201828) | Saline water microbial communities from Organic Lake, Antarctica - #648 | ecosystem: Environmental > Aquatic > Non-marine Saline and Alkaline > Saline | place: Antarctica: Organic Lake... | reverse complement strand
CTGGTCGCTGGCCGAAGAGGTGCCCAACTACTCGAACGATATCCGTTGCGAGGGCATGGGGTCGGTGAACACCGCCAGCTTGCCCAGTGAAAGCAGCGGCACGGTGATGCGCTTATAATGCAGCCAGCGGCGCTCCCGACCGCCGATGCGAACCGGCGCGGTGACCAGATCGACAACCGGTCGGTTGCTTTCCAGGGCCGAGCGATAGGCCCGCGTGACCGCATCGCCGAAGCCATTGTCTGCGGGGTCGATCAGATCGTCCTTGCCGACGGTCTCGCTGACTTCCTCGGCGGTGCAAACATTGGCGAATAGGGTGCGACCGCCGATATGGGCATAGCGCAAGCGCCCCGGCTCGATCACATCATACAGGATGATATCGTCGATCGCGTTGTCCCGAACCTTGGTTTCAATCGACCGGGCCACGCTCTGTTCATCGGGCGAGGTGTCCAAGGCCCGAATACGGGGGGTCATATCGACGGGGCGGTTGGCGATTTCTTCGATGTAGTCGAGACGCTGGAAGATTTCTTCGCTGTTCAACAGCTCTTCCGCCCAGCCGGCAATATAAAAGCGCAACCGAATGCGATCAGCGCCCAAGTCACCCCGGATCATATTGGTGGCCGCGTTAAGCGCCAGCCATTTCGTGGCATCGGGCACCCAGGTCATCAGCGGCGGCGAACCCGACGTTGTCCCTGAAAGGCCGATCACGCCGCCCGCGTAGCGCAGGCAGGCGCCCAAGGCCGGATCGTCGACCGATCGTGGCGCCGGTCTATCGTGGCGTTTGCCCTCATTGTCGAACCAAGCGCACCAGCTTTCCGATTTGGCCATCTTCGCCCTCTCAGTCCCCCGACCCGTTACGGATCCTTTTGGATCCCTCTGTCCCGCGCGCCGTCGCTTTGCCCTGTCGTGGGCGGGTGTTCGGCACGGGACGGCTCAATCGTTAAACCGTCGAATATTCTTTCTATCGCGACATCAAAGACCTCTGCAAGCCTGACCATGGTTGTATAATCCGGGACTTGTTCGCCTTTTTCGAATGATTCCAAAGTGTCTTCGCCGTGTTGAACACTCCGTGCCAAGCGCGCGCGGCTGATCTGACGTGCCGTGCGCAGGCGCAGGATATTCTGTCCAATAATGCCTGACGCTTGTTTATCCATATATCCCATCTTTGCGTACAGGAAAGGGTTTTTGCTCGTTTTAAGTGTCTCACGCTCTCGGCTAGCGTGCAATCTGATCTGGTAACCCTTGGCCCTTGGTGCTCTGCGGCATGGCCCTTGGTGCTCTGCGGGATGGCCCTTGGCCGGGGCGGGTAGGCGCGCTACCTAATGGTCTATGGCTAGCCCCCCGCAGTTTATCGCCTCAGAAATCTACCGGAAATCGCGCTACGGCGCGAAGCATCCGCTGTCGATCCCGCGGGTTTCGCTGGTCGCCGATATGATCCGCGCGCTGAATTGGTTGGACGAGGGGGCCTATCATGACGGCCCCGTCGCCACGCCCAGCCAGTTGGCGCGCTTTCACGACCCGGATTATATCGCCGCGGTGATGCAGGCGGAGGCCGATGGCGATTTGTCGCCGCAGGACCGGCTGCGATGGAATGTCGGCGCCGGGGGCAATCCGATTTATGGGGAGGTGTTTCGACGCCCCGCCACCGCCGCCGGATCGTCCATCCTGGCGGCCGATTTATTGCGCGACGGCGGCATCGTGCATAGCCCGGCAGGCGGCACCCATCATGGCCAACGGAACCGGGCCAGCGGCTTTTGCTATTTCAACGATCCGGTGCTGGGTATTCTGCGGCTACTGGATTTGGGCGTGACGCCGATTGCTTATGTCGATCTGGACGCCCATCACGGCGATGGGGTGGAGGCCGCCTTTGCCGACGACGCCCGCGTGCTGACGATCTCCGTTCATGAGGAGACGCTTTGGCCCCGAACCGGCAGCGTGGCGCGGGCGCAGTCCTTGGCGGCCGCAGTCAATCTGCCGATGCCCGCCGGCTTCCACGATGATGAATTCGCCTATGTTTTGGAAAGTGCAATCCTGCCGCTGGTCGCCGATCATGCCCCGGCGGCGTTGGTGATCCAATGCGGCGTCGATGGCTTGGCGGAAGACCCGCTGTCGAAGCTGATGCTATCCAATGCCAGCTATTGGCGCGCGATTGATTTGTTGCGGGGTATGAGCGCGCGGCTGCTGGTGTTAGGCGGCGGGGGCTATAATCCCTATGCCGTCGCGCGTGCGTGGAGCGGGATTTGGGCGCGCCTGAACGATATTCAGGTGCCCAACCGCCTGCCGCCGGCGGGGGAGGCCTTGTTGCGCGCGATTGAGTGGCGTCACAGCCTGGGCCGTAACCCGCCGGCGCATTGGCTGACACAAATGGCCGATGCGCCGCGCGGCGGGCCCATCCGCGAGGAAGTGCGCATGCGTGTGCGCGAGGCGCTGACCCGCAGGACGGTCGCGTAAATCCTTAGCCCAAAACCGAAAAGCTGCTTTCCGGGTTGATCACGCGCCGCCGGCTATAGAACCCGACATCAATGGCGCGTCCGGTATAGGCCATCTGCCATTGCAACGGCTCGGCATCATGGTCGTGTCCGGCTTCGACCGCGGCGATCAGGTCGGCCATCATCTGGCCCGCCGGCGGCGCGTTCTTGAACTGATTGCCGCTGGAGCCGCAGGCCATGTAAAAGCCCGGCACGCAGCTTTTATCATAGATCGGAATCCAGTCGTCAGAGGCATCATAGAGCGAGACCACGCCCTTCATCGCGCTGGGAATGCCAAGCTCCGGGATGCGCTGGGCGGTGCGCAAGGCCTGGATGCGCCATTGTTCGGTGAAATTATCGTCGAAGTCGTCGGGGTCGACGAACTCACGCGGGTCGCATTCCGGGTCCTCGCTGCCGATCAGAAGGAAGTTGCCCTTTTCCGGTCGGGTGTAGCAGGAAATATCGCTGTCTGACGTGACGATCCCGGATGCGTCCCAGCCCGAAACCGGCATGGGCACATGCACGACCTCTTGCTTCAACGCCTTGGTGCCGATGTTCATGTCCGCCGTGGCGCCCGCCATCTCGTTGATCTTCTGGGAATGCGGGCCGGCGACATTGACGACGACCGGCGCGTCGATGGCGCTGCCATCGGCCAGGCTGATGCCCGCGATGCGACCGCTTGCATCCTTGCGGATTTCGGTCACTTCCGCATTAAAGGTGAAGGTGCCGCCGGCAGCCTCTGTCGCGCGCTGGATGTTGTGGGTGGCAAGCTGGGGGTCGGAAATATAGCCCGCGCAGGGGAAGAAGACGCCGCCGGTGATGGTTTTGCCTGTCGGCTCGCCAAAGCCCGGATCATCGGGGCGTTTGGCGGGCGCATAGGTGTTCAGATCCATATGCGGCAGCTTCGCCTTGATGGTATCCGTGTCCCATTCTTCGAACGGAATGCCGACCGCGCGCTGGTGATCCAGCAGCTTTTCCAGATATCCATTGGCTTGCGTCTTCATGACCAAGCATCCGCGATCGTGGAAGTCGGCCAGGCCGCGCTCATCCATCACGCCCAGATAATCGGCCCATTCTTTCCAATAGAAATAGCCCTCATAGGCAAAGGCGGTGCCGTCCTGGGTGGAATAGTGGGTGCGGATAATGGCGCAGGAGGCCGAGGTGGAGCCGTAGCCGGCCGCTGGCAACTTATCGATATTCAGCGTCTTCCAGCCCTTCCGGCTGAGCGCTAAGCCGATCGCCGCGCCGATGATGCCGGCGCCGATGATGATGGCGTCATATTTCTGGCTCATGATTGACCGCTTGGGCCCCCTTCAGTCATTGGCGAAAAATGTGCCCCCGAACAGCCAAATATCTTGGGCGTCGTGGCCTAGGATGGGCAAGGACATGGTTTCGATCGGCACGCTATGCTCACCGGAGACGAAACGCGCGCTTAAGAATAGGGGATTGCGCGTGTCGCGCACCTTATTTGATAACGCGATGGCGACGTCGGCTTCTTGCTGCGTCATATGCTCGCGCAGCGGCACGTTCGTGACCTCACCGCCATACATCGCGACAATCCGGGTGCCCAGCAGCCGATAGCGCCAATCCTGCCCGTCCTGCGTCGGCTCCAGGATGAAGATGCTGTCGAGGCAGTTCAACTGCGATAAATCTTCCATCAGGATATGCTTGCGCCATGGCAAATCATCGCCGCTGCGCAGTCCTTGCCAATAGGCGTAAAGCGCCTTGGCCTGCCCCGACTGCGGGCCCGGCAGGGTCTCAAAATACGGGTCAAGAACGTGATTGGTCGCAATGTGGTCGGTTGCCTGGGGCACGTCCGGATAATCCCTTTGCCGCTTGCCATATCCAGCGGGGTCAGCAGCCCGGCCAACCGCCCTGGAAATATCAGAGGAAAATTATGAAGGAAGGGAGGGCATGCTGGCAACCGCGGGCGTGCATCGCCTAGAATGCCAACAGCCCATTAACAAGGAGCCTGCGTTTCAAATGACATCCCCAAGCACTATTCCGCGTGCCGCGATCGACGCGGCCGCACAGCGCATCGGCCCCCATGTTCGGCGCACTCCGATCCTTGATGTTGCGCTCGGCGGGGCAGGGGGGGCTGCCTACCATGTCACGCTGAAGTTGGAGCATTTGCAGCATTCCGGCTCATTCAAGGCGCGCGGGGCCTTTAATGCGATGCTGGAAAGCCCGGTGCCGGCGGCGGGCGTGATCGCGGCCTCTGGCGGCAATCATGGGGCGGCGGTGGCCTATGCGGCGCGGATTTTGGGTCACCGCGCGGAAATCTTTGTGCCCGAGATCGCAAACCCGGCGAAATTGGCGCGCCTCAAGGCCTATGGCGCGACATTGCGCGTCGTGGGGCAGGACTTTGCGGAGGCGTTGCAAGCCTGCCAGGCGCGTCAGGCGCAGACCGGCGCGCGTCTGCTGCATGCCTATGATCAAGCGGAAATCGTGGCCGGGCAGGGGACGGTGGCGGCTGAATTGCAGGACCAGGCCCCCCAGCTTGATACCGTGCTGGTCGCGGTTGGCGGCGGGGGTCTGATCGGCGGGGTGGCGTCTTGGTATCGCGATCAGGCCCGGATCATCGCGGTGGAGACGGCAGGAACGCCGGCCTTAAATGCCGCACGCGCGGCCGGCGCACCGGTGCCGGTTAACGTATCGGGTGTGGCGGCGGATTCGCTGGGTGCGCGCCAGATCGGGCAAATCGCCTTTGGTGCGGCCACCGATTTCGTCGATGACAGCCTGCTGGTCAGCGATGAGGCGGTGCGCGCGGCCCAAAGCTGGATTTGGGATCAGGCCCGCCAAGTGCTGGAGCCGGGCGGCGCCACGGCGCTTGCCGCCCTGCTAAGCGGGGCCTACCGCCCGGCTGAGGGCGAGCATGTCGGCGTCATCCTGTGCGGCGCCAATACCCCGCCGGCCAGTATCACGGTTAGCTGATCCGCCAGTACGCCATCACCAAAGACTAAAAAGCCCCGACGCAGTATCCCGCGTCGGGGCTTCTATCGGTTTTGGATGGTGATCGATCAGCCGAACACGGCAGTAAGCGTGTCGAGATTGGCCGCTACCGCGACCGCAAGGATGGCTGCCGACGAAAGAATGGTGTCCATGACGCCCTCTTCTTCATTGTGTGACGGAGCCTGGGGTTACGTGAATGGCACCGTCTTCATGCGCTATAGGTCGCCCCTAACGGCCTGTTCAGCAAGTGTGTGTTGTTGCAGTGCACCAATGCGCTCAGCGCATGGCGGTCCCGGAAGCGAGCCATCCTCGCGGCCAATCGGCACCCTATCCTATGTTAGGGAAAAACAGCAGAATTCCGGGAATTAGGGCTGGAATTATTTCCGCACCCGATGTAAGGTTAGGCATCCTAATAATCTGCCTCGGTTCGCACAGCGTGCATGGCACGCTTGGTTTTGCGGTTCCGGGGCGACGGCCTTCGTCCTGATGACGACGGGTTTTTTTGCGCCGCAGCATCTTGCGGCCTTTTGTCTTAAGGAGGCATACGCCATGCAACATTTTAACCCCCAATCACCGAACTTTTCGGGCGTTGTCTCTGCGGGTGTCTCTGCGGGTGTCTCTGCGGGTGTCTCTGGCACAGCGGAACCGGTTGATGTTTCCCCGGCGAAGATTTTCGACTTCGCCAATATCGCGCACTGCTGGTCGTTGAGCGAAAGCGAACAACGCGACCTGCTGGGATCCGTCCCGGTTGAGATGTTTGAGCGTTGGCGCTTAGGGCTGTTTCAGGGCTTCACGCCGGCGACGGGGCGGCGGCTTGCCTGCCTGTTTGATATTTTCGCCCTATTGCAGTTGACCTTCCGCGAAGCGGAGACCGCCGACGGCTGGGTTCGCAAGCCGAATTACGATCTGCACGGTCGCACGCCGCTATCGATCATGATGCAAGGCATCGACGGCCTGAACGCGGTTCGGGCCCATTTGCAGCAGCAGGTCTAAGACCTGAGCGACTGTCTCTGCGTTAGGCGCAGCCAGGCGAGAACAAGAAACGGCCCCGCCGGTGTTAATCCGGCGGGGCCGCTTTTTGTCGGCGCTATCGTGATGGGGGGAAGGCGGAGCCCATCCCCCCAGTGACGATTACGACGAGTAGTAGAGCGCGTATTCCATCGGGTGGGTCGTGTGCTCGATCGCGTAGACTTCTTCCCACTTGAGCGCGAGATAGCCGTCGATCTGCTCGTCCGTGAAGACGTCGCCCTTCTTCAGGAACTCACGACCGGCATCCAGCGATTCCAGCGCTTCGCGCAGCGAACCGGCAACCGTCGGGATGTCCTTCAGCTCTTCTGGCGGCAGGTCGTAGAGATCCTTATCCATGGCTTCGCCCGGATCGATCTTGTTCTGAATGCCGTCAAGACCGGCCATCAGCATCGCGGTATAGGCGAGGTAGGGGTTCGCCGTGGCATCCGGGAAGCGGCACTCCAGGCGCTTGCCCTTGGGGCTCGCGACATAAGGAATACGGATTGAGGCGGAGCGGTTGCGGGCCGAATAGGCCAGCAGCACAGGCGCTTCAAAACCCGGGATCAACCGCTTGTAGCTGTTGGTCGAGGGGTTGGTGAAGGCGTTCAGGGCCTTGGCGTGTTTGATGATGCCGCCGATATAGTGGAGGCACCATTCCGACAGGTCCGCGTATTTCGTGCCCGCGAACATGTTTTTGCCGTCTTTCCAGATCGACTGGTGGACGTGCATGCCCGAGCCGTTATCGCCGACCACGGGCTTGGGCATGAAGGTCGCCGTCTTGCCGTAGGCGTCGGCCACCTGATGGACCACGTACTTGTAGATTTGCATCTGATCGGCAACGCGTACCAGCGTGTTGAACTTGATGCCAAGCTCATGCTGGGAGGGCGCCACTTCGTGGTGATGCTTTTCCATTTCCAGACCCATCTGGATCATGGTGGTGACCATCTCGGCGCGAATGTCCGTGCCGCTATCGACCGGGGCTACGGGGAAGTAACCGCCCTTGATCGCCGGACGGTGGCCCATGTTGCCTTCTTCGAAATCGGTGGCCGAGTTGTAGGGGCCTTCATCGCTGTCGATCTTGTAGGCCATGAAGTTCATTTCGGTCGACCACTTCACGTCGTCGAACATGAAAAATTCAGCTTCGGGACCGAAATAGGCCGTGTCGCCGATGCCAAGGCTTTCCATATAGGCCAAGGCCTTCTTGGCGGTGGAGCGCGGGTCACGGTCGTAAGGCTGACCGGTGGAGGGCTCCAAAATGTCGCAGAACAGCACCAGCAGGGGCTGGGCCGCGAACGGGTCCATGACGGCCGTTTCCGGATCCGGCATCAGGATCATGTCGGACTCGTTAATCGCCTTCCAACCGGCGATCGAGGAGCCGTCGAACATGATGCCGTCCTGGAAGCATTCATCATCAATGGTCGAAACATGCTGTGCGGTGTGCTGCCACTTGCCGCGCGGATCCGTGAAGCGGAAATCGACGAACTGAACGTCGTTTTCCTTGATCATATCCATAACTTTTTTGACTGCGTCGGACATGGTCCTTTTCCCCTTAAAGGTTGTGCGTTTTCGTGATGTGCCCCGCCAGCCATGCTGGCTCAATCCAGCGGTGGTTTAGGCGGGACGCGTTCGATAGTCCGCGCACGTCCCGGCCCGCGAATAAGCGGGCCCGGACGCGTTCAGCGGATCAGATTGCCTCTCCGCCCGTTTCACCGGTGCGAATACGGATCACTTCTTCAATGCTTGAGACGAAGATCTTACCGTCGCCGATACGGCCCGTTTTGGCCGCAGTTTGGATCGCCTCGACCGCGCGGTCGGCCAATCCGTCTTCGACGACGATTTCAAGCTTCACCTTCGGGAGGAAGTCGACGACGTATTCAGCCCCACGATAAAGTTCGGTATGACCTTTTTGCCGGCCAAAACCCTTGGCCTCGGTCACCGTAATTCCCTGGATGCCTACTTCGTGCAGCGCTTCCTTCACCTCATCAAGCTTGAAGGGCTTAATGATGGCCTCGATCTTCTTCATCGGATCTGTCTCTCCCAAAACTGAGTGGTCGCCCGACGGGTTTGTCCCGATCGACGAACAGTGCCCCTCCAGCCTGCGTGGATGCAAGCCGTCGAAGAGCCACCCCTTCTATAGCAGGGGCCATGCCAGTCTGCCCGCGATGATTAAAGGTCACGAAATCAATTGGTTAGATGGAAAGGGTGGGGTGTGCCCGATTTTAATGCGCCCAAAAATTAGGCTATTGCCTAAAAATAATGCAGAATGGACTTCTCCCGGCCTGCCCTTTGCCTTGCCCCGCGCGACTGGTAGTTTTGAAAGGTGTCCGTTAACCGATGCGGCCAGCATAAAGTAGGGGGGAGAGCCTGATGCCGTTCATAGCCTACGCGGTCTTTGCCGTTCTAATGTCGGCGATATCGCCTGCGATGGCGGCGCCGATCGCGGATTCCCTTGCGCCTGTCTCCGGCTTCGCCGCCGCGAATGTCAGCGACCTTGGGGGCCGTCTCTCTGCAACCTATCGCCCGGTGGGTGAGGGGCGGAAAGACTGGACACGACAGATTAATGTATCCATGCAACCTATTGAAAAGAATTCCAATAATGGAGATAAAGATTATCTGGCAGCACTGCTGGATGGCTTCATCGAAACGGCGCGGGGTGATTGCCATATCTTCCATGTCATGCAGGTGCAGCGTGCGGCGGGCTACGGCATTGCGGCACTTCAATGCGACGGCTTCGATTCCGTTGCCAGCGACGGGCGGCCTTCTTCGAATAATCTTTTCCTATATCTTGAAATCACGCGCGGGGCGGATGATTTGCATATTCTGCTGTATCGCTGGCGCAGCGATCACGCCTCCGCCCGCTCGGTCGAGGCGTCGGATTTGATTGCGCGCGAGGTGCGCCCGGCCTTTGATCAAATCCGCGACGATCTGGCGTGGCCGCGCTGACACCCGCGCCCCCTTCTTTTTGGTACGGAGCCCCGCCGATGCCGCATGACGGCCATTCCCATCACCACGTGAACCCGGAACAGTTGGGCGATCGCAAGCTCTACATCGCCATTGCGGCCAACATGGCCCTAACCGTGGGGCAGGTTGTCGGTGGATTGTTCGCGGGCAGCTTGGCGTTGGTGGCCGATGCGCTGCATAATTTTTCCGATGCAGCCGCCCTGTTATTGGCCGTGGTTGCGCGCAGAATCGGGCGCAAGCCAGCGGATTCCGCGCGCAGCTTCGGCTATCGCCGGGCGGAGGTGATCGCCGCCCTGATTAACCTGACAACGCTGGTGATCCTGGGGCTTTTCCTGGTTTATGAGGCGGTGTGGCGCTTGATTGAGCCCAATCCGATCAATGGCTGGATTATCGTGATCGTGGCGGGCTTTGCGCTGGCGGTTGATGTGGCGACGGCGGTGCTGACCTATACGATGTCGCGTAACTCGCTCAATGTGAAGGCGGCGTTCGTGCATAATCTGGCGGATGCAGCGGCCTCCGTCGCGGTGATCGTCGGCGGCACGCTGATCCTGCTCTATGACTGGATTTGGATTGATGCGGTGCTGACCATGGTGATCGCGCTCTACGTGCTGTGGCACGGCTTGGCGCTGATGCCGGAGACCATCCACATCCTGATGGAAGGCACGCCTGTTACGATCGACCGGGCCAAGGTTTCCAGCGCAATCGCAAACGTGACGGGGGTGGAGGGCGTCCACCATATCCACATTTGGCGCATTGATGAGGGCAAAACCGCCCTAGAAGCCCATGTCGTCATAGACGATGAACAGGTGGCCAACGGCGACCTCGCCCGGCTGGAGGCCATCAAGGCCGAGGTGAAGGCGATGCTGGCCCAGGACTTCGACATTGGCCACTCAACTCTCGAATTTGAACGCCGCGGGGTGGTGGCCTGTTGTTAGGAAATGTCAGCCAACCCTGATGGGCCGATGGAGGCCTTCCCGCTAGCTTTTGAAAAGCGGATAAAAAGGCTCCTCCGCAGCCTGCGGAGACCATTCAATCCAGTCCCCATGAAAGTGTGCGCGACCGAGCCGAGTTTGTCGCGGAGCCCCTCCGCTCCAAAGCGTCGCTGTAAGGCCGGCACCGGGCTCGCCGCCATCAGCCTCCATTGAGAGGTACAAAAGGGGCGCCTCTGCTGACGCGACCATGCCGGCTTTTTGGAGGTGCGCTGCGATAGCTTCTCGGGTCTCATCGGGGAAGTATTGCGCCGCGATGGTCGTGTAGACGACGTGAAGCGCGCCCTGTTTGGGCGTGCTGAGGCGGCGGGCAAGCCAAGGGGCCGCATCCGCCGCGTCTGGCCGTACAGAGGCGACGGCTATGGCGGCGCGGGTCCGGGCCAGGCGATCGGGCTGATCAGGCCACAGATAGGCGAGCAGTCGAAGCCTATCCGCTGGACTGGCGGGGTCGAGGGGGGCCAGGTCCACAGCCCGTCGATCCGTTACCGAAATTGGATGGGGGGTGGGGCGCGCGTGCCCCCGCCATTCAGGCGTAAGGGCGACGGCGGCGTCTGCGGGACCGTAAACCGACCCATTCATCGTGACGCAGAAGCTATCCAGCGCAAGGTTCAGCCCGGCGCTGGCACCCATTTCAGACAGCACAACGGGCCGGTCGCCAACCTCACCCAAGGCCCACCAAAGACCTGCGATCACCGCTGCGGCTCGGCGCACCTCATTGGTTTGTGGGGCGCGGTCGAGCCAAGTTAGAATCCGGGCCTCATGCGCAAGCAAAGCATCCGTCACCGCCGACCATAGCTGATCGTCGCAGGGCGAATGAGGAGGATAGACGGCCGCCAAGTCCGGCGCGCTGCCATCAAGGACGAGGGCATGGAGCGCGCCGGCAAGCCGGAGCGGAACCGATTGCCCGGACGGTCCAACGTCACCCGCCCACGCCAGACACCGCGCGCCGACCCCTGTGTGCCCGCTAAGCCGTTTGCCGATGAGTGGCATGAGCCGCCCCATGAAAGGAGACCCCAGGCTTGCGCATGCATGCCCTTGGCGCATGAACGCCGTGCGGAGATTCTCTTTCACAGAAAAAACCATTCCCCAGATATCGCAAATACGCAGGGATTTTATTGCCGATTGGGCCCGCTATCAATGCCAAGTGCGATGATTCGCGTCGCAGTTGCGCTCGCAGGTGAAAAATAATGCCGACTATCCTTTTTTTGAAAATTATTCTGGATAGGGAGCAACGAAGGCCATGCTGTCAGATCCCCTGGTGGTGGGCGCGTCCCGCAAGATTGATCCCTATCGTCGGCGCATTTCGAACGGCGATGTGCTGCCCGACGGCTCCCCCAACGATTACGACCGGGTGGAGATCGGGCCGAGCGATCTGGCGTTTGAGGAATGGGCGGCCCTGGGCCTGACCCCGCCCAATCTTGAGCGGCTGCGGGCCTATCGCCATTCGCGCCTTGTCGGCGAATTGGCGCGGCGCGAGGTGGATGCGCTGCTGGTATTCGATCCGTTGAATATTCGCTATGCCACCGACAGCACCAATATGCAGCTTTGGATAACCCACAACCCCTGCCGGGCCTGCCTGATCACGGCGGATGGGCATATGACCCTGTGGGATTTCCATGCCAGCGAGCATCTGTCCGCCCATCTGCCGTTGGTCAACGATGTGCGCCACGGGGCCAGCTTTTTCTACTTCGAATCCGCTGAGCGCGGTGCGGAACATGCCGCACACTTCGCGGCCGAGATTACAGAGATCGTGCGCGCACGCTGCGGCCCCAACGCCAAGCGCCTGGCCATCGATAAGATCGAAATCGCGGGCCTGCGCGCCTTGGAAGCGGAAGGCTTCACCGTGCTGGAGGGCCAAGCGGTTACCGAGCATGCGCGCAAGATCAAGGATGCGAACGAGCTAAACGCCATGCGCTGCGCGCTGGCCTCCTGCGAGGCCGCCATGGCTGAGATGGAAGCCGCCGTCGCACCGGGGATGACGGAGGTCGATGCCTGGGCCATCCTGCAGCGCGGCAACCATATCCGCGGCGGTGAGTGGATTGAGACCCGCATCCTTTCGTCTGGCCCGCGCACGAACCCCTGGTTTCAAGAATGCGGGCCCCGCGTGATGCGCGACGGCGATATTCTGGCGTTCGACACGGATTTGATCGGGCCTTACGGCTATTGCGCCGACCTGTCCCGCACCTGGAAAATCGGGGAGGAGGAGCCGAGCGACTACGAGCGCGACCTCTACAAACGCGCATACGCCCATATCCAAACCAATATGGCCTTGCTCGCCCCCGGCGTTTCCTTCCGCGAATTGATGGAGCGCGGCGAGAAACTGCCGGAGCGTTACCGCCACCAGCGCTATGGCGTGATGTATCACGGCGTCGGGCTGTGCGATGAATACCCCTCGCTGCGCTATCCGGAAGATTGGGGCGCAGCCGGCTATGACGGTGTGCTGGAGCCCGGCATGTGCCTGTGCGTCGAGGTTTATTTCGGCGAAGTCGGCGGCCCCTGCGGCATTAAGCTGGAAGATCAGGTGGTGATCACCGAAACCGGCTTCGAAAACCTCACCAAATACCCCTTCGATGCGCGGTTGTTGGGGTGAGGGGGGGCTGGCCTCCCACGTGCGCCAGCACCCTCCCCACGGCTCTCACTTCAACAACCCGCTGTCATGGCCGGACTTGATCCGGCCATCTGCGCGCGCGCCCCAAGATCCCCGGGTCAAGCCCGGGGATGACGGAGGGGGGCGGTCGCTCGCACGCCTTGAGCCTAAGCCCTTTACGGCGCGCGGGTCCCGTATCCGCTACCCCAAAAGCGCCGCGATCCGGTCCATGGCCTCTTCGATGTTTTCGGTCGAGTTGGCGTAGGAAAAGCGGAGATATCCCTCGCCATGCACGCCGAAGCTGGGGCCCGCGATGGCGGCGACGCCGGCTTCTTCCAGCAGGCGGTCTTGGGCTTGTTTGGAGGTCAGCCCCGTGCCCTCGATATTGGGGTAGGCGTAGAAGGCGCCGCCCGGCTCCACACATCGGAAACCCGGCAGTTGGTTCAGCCGATCGACGATCACCCGGCGGCGCGCATCGAAGGCGCTTAACATCGCATCGACCGCATCTTGCGGGCCTTCTAGGGCGGCGATGCCAGCATATTGGGTGGCGGCATTGACGCAGGAATGGTCGTTGACGCACAGCTTGACCACGCTGCCCACCAGCGCCTCCGGCCAGACGGCATAGCCTAGCCGCCAGCCCGTCATCGCGTAGCGCTTCGACCAGCCATCCAGCATGATCGCCTGATCTTTTAATTCCGGATAGCTGAGGATCGATCGGTGCTGACGCCCATCATAGAGCATGGTCGAATAAATCTCGTCCGACAGGATCGCGATATCGGGGCGCTTCGCCAGGGCGGCGGCCAGCTTGTCCATCTCCGCGACCGGGGTTACGCCGCCGGTGGGGTTGGCCGGGGAATTGATGATCACCAGGCGCGTCTTGTCCGTCAGGCGTGCGATCACATCATCGGCGGAAAAGGCAAAGCCGTTTTCTTCTTTCAAGGGAAGCGGCACCGCCGTCGCGCCGGAATATTGGATGGCGGAGCGATAGATCGGGAAGCCGGGGTCGGGATAGATGATCTCCGCCCCCGGCTCGCCGAACATCAGGATGGCGAAGAACATCGTGGGCTTGCCGCCGGGCACCACGACGATGCGCTCAGGCGCCACCTCAACCCCATGGCGGGCGTGCAGGTCGCCCGTGACCGCTTCGCGCAGCGCCGGGATGCCTTGGGCGGGGGTGTAGCCATGATGCCCGTCGCGCAGCGCCTTCACGGCGGCCTCCACGATATGATCGGGTGTGGGGAAATCCGGCTGGCCGATGCCAAGGTTGATCACGGGCGCCTCGCCCCGCTCGCGCCGCGCACTATCCAAGCGGCCTGCGCGTGCCAGCACGTCAAAGGCGGTTTCCGTACCCAAATTCTTCAGATTGGCGGCGGTCTTTAACATGGCTAGCGCTCTCCCTAATTCCCAGCCTGATTGGCGCCCAGGCGTCTGATCAATTGGTTAAGCCGTGCCGTCCGATTGGGCAAGGTGGCAGGCACGAGAAAAGGGGCCTATGATGCGCCCCACCGCTTGACGCTGAAAGGCGAACGGCATAGAACGCTCCCGCTCGCCCCTGCCGCATCCCAACGCGGATATGGCCAAGGCGCGAGCCCTTGCTTGTGGTGGCTGTAGCTCAGTTGGTTAGAGCGCCTGGTTGTGATCCAGGAGGTCGCCGGTTCAAATCCGGTCAGCCACCCCACTTCTCCCATTTTTCCCGTCCAAATCACTGCCTTCCCTTCACACCCGCGTTATATCCGTAATTAAAGGATGACGCGGGGCGGATGGGCAGGCTTTAATGTCTCTCAACCGGTGCCTGCACCTTCGTGCGTTTAATGACGCGGGGGGCGGGTGCGGCCTGCCGACTTGGTGGGTGCAACAGGGACGTTAGAAAAATCAATCCAACTCTCTGATTAAGCAGAGAAAGGTGAAGCAATGAAAAAGACACTGGCAGTGGCCATGGCCGCTGGTATGGCGGTATCGGCTTGGGGTTTGGCGAGTGCGTCGGATGCGGAGGCCAACAGCCTGCGCTGGGCGCGCGCGGGCGATTCCCTGACGCTTGACCCCCATGCGCAGAACGAAGGCCCGACCCACGCGTTGAGCCATCAGATTTACGAGCCGCTTTTACAGCGCGACATGACCGGCCAAATCATCCCGGCGCTGGCCACCAGCTGGGGCCCGACCGATCAACCGACCGTGTGGCGGTTCAAGCTGCGCGAAGGCGTCACTTTCCACGGCGGCGAAGACTTCACGGCCGACGACGTCGTCTTTTCGTTCGAGCGCGCGATGATGCCGACCTCGGCGATGAAGGAACTGCTAACCTCGGTCGAGGCGGTGCAGAAGGTCGATGACTACACCGTCGATTTCGTCACCAAAGGCCCCAACCCGCTGTTGCCGAACAACATGACCAATCTGTTCGTCATGGATTCGGGTTGGACCACGGATAATGACGCGGGCGCGCCGCAGGATTTCGCCAATGGCGGCGAAAACTATGCCGTGCGTAATGCCAACGGCACCGGCGCCTATCAGTTGGAAAGCCGTACGCCGGATGAAAAGACGGTGCTGACAGCGAACCCCGACTATTGGGGCAAGGGCCAGTTCCCGCTGGAAGTCACCGAAATCATCTACACCCCCATCCAGTCGGCGGCGACGCGTGTTGCCGCCCTGCTGTCGGGTGAGGTTGATTTCATCCAGGACGTGCCGGTTCAGGATTTGGGCCGCGTCGGAGAGCAGGCGGACCTTAAGGTCGTGACCGCGCCGCAGAACCGCACCATTTTCTTTGGGCTGAATGTCGGTGACGATGACCTGACCAGCGATAATGTGGAGGGCAAGAACCCCTTCGCGGACGTGCGCGTGCGCCGGGCCATGAATATGGCGATCAACCGGGCCGCCATTCGCCAGGTGGTGATGCGCGACCAGTCGATCCCGGCGGGCGTCATCATGCCCCCGTTCGTTAATGGTTGGACCAAGGCGCTGGACGAATTCCCGGCCCCTGACATGGACAAGGCCAAGGCGCTGATGGCGGACGCCGGCTATGCCGATGGTTTCTCCGTGCCGCTGAACTGCCCGAACGACCGCTACATCAATGATGAGGCGATCTGTCAGGCCGCCGTCGGCATGTTGGCCCAGATCGGCATCACGGTCGCCCTGGACGCCAAGCCGAAGGCCCAGCATTTCCCGCTGATCAACAAGTGGGAAACCGACTTCTACATGCTGGGTTGGGGCGTTCCCACCTTCGACAGCGAATATATCTTCAACTTCCTGGTCCACACCAAGACGGACGAAGTCGGCAGCTGGAATGGCACGCGCTATTCCAACCCGGAGCTGGATACGAAGATCGCCTCGCTGGCCTCCGAAACCGATCTTGCGACCCGCAACGCCACGATCGCCGAGATCTGGGCGCAGTTGCAGGAAGATCGGATCTATCTGCCGATCCATCACCAGGTCCTGAATTGGGGCATGAATGATGCGATCGACTTTGATGTGCAGCCGGAAGATCAGCCGCACTTCAAGTTCCTGACCTACAAGTAAGACGATGATCAATCGGGGCGGATGCCAAGCTTTAAGGCCGCATCCGCCCCGGGCGATTTTTCTAATCCCCAATCCAATTGCGCTGACGAAGGTTAAGTGAGCGCAATCGGTTTCGGGATTTAGCTTCAAGGAGCAAGGCCGCCCATGCTCGCTTTCATCATCAGACGCGTTGGTCAGGCCATCGCCGTGTTGTTCACGGTGGGGCTGGTGGCCTTTTGCATCTTCCGCTTCATGGGCGATCCGGTCGAAAGTCTTTTGGGCCAAGAGGCGACCCAAGCCGACCGTGAGGAGTTGGTTGAGCGTCTAGGCCTGGATGATCCGATCCCGGTGCAATATCTGCGCTTCGTCGGTGACGCGTTGCAAGGGGAATTCGGGATTTCCTATCGCTTAGGGCGCCCGGTGTCGGAATTGATCGCGGCACGCTTGCCGGCAACGTTGGAGCTTGCGGCCGTCTCTGCCGTCTTTGCGATGGTGTTCGGGGTTTTGTTCGGCGTTTACACCGGCATCCAGCGCGACGGGATGCTGTCCCATGTGATTATGTCGGTGTCTTTGATCGGGGTGTCGTTACCGACCTTTCTGATCGGGATTTTGTTGATCTGGATTTTCGCGGTCGAGCTTGGCTGGCTGCCCTCCTTCGGGCGGGGCGAGACGGTGCAGGTGACGGAGAATTGGCATTCCGTGCTGTTCACCGCATCGGGCCTGAAATCGCTGATCCTGCCGGCGATCACGCTGGGGCTTTACCAGATGACGCTGATTATGCGCCTTGTACGCTCTGAGATGTTGGAGGTGTTGCGGACCGATTACATCCGCTTCGCCCGCGCGCGGGGCTTGCGCCGTCATGCGGTTTATTTCAGCCACGCGCTGAAGAATACGCTGGTGCCGGTGATCACGGTGACGGGTTTGCAGTTGGGCTCCATCATCGCGTTTGCGATCATCACCGAGACGGTTTTCCAATGGCCGGGGGTCGGGCTGTTGTTTGTCAACGCGATCTTCTTCGTCGATATCCCGGTGATGGCGGCCTATCTGCTGCTGGTCGGGACCGTGTTCGTTACCATCAATCTGATCGTTGATCTGCTGTATTTCGCGATCGATCCACGGGTGCGCTTCGATGCGCCGGGGCAGGGCACATGAGCGAGCAGCAAAAGCAGGCCGAGGCCGATCCCCTGATCGATGAGCCGAATTGGCTGAAAGATAAGATCGTTCGCTTCTTGGATTCGGACGTCTATTTTTCCTTCAAGCGATCCCCCGTCACGATCGTCGCCTTTACGGTCTTGGTGGTCCTGGTTTTGGGCGCGGTCGTGGGGCCGTATTTGGCGCCGCAAAACCCGCATGATCCGGGGCAGTTGAACCTGATGGACGGCTTCACCGCGCCGATGACGGACAATGCCTTCACCGGCAATTATTTTTTCCTGGGCAGTGACGATCAGGGGCGCGATATCTTCTCCGCCATTCTATACGGGCTTCGGATATCGTTGTTCGTGGGCGTGGTGTCGGTCCTGTTCGCCGGCATTCTGGGGGTGACCTAGGGGCTGATATCG
>Ga0307967_1001011_pt1 | contig 18092 bp, 22 predicted proteins | sample OrgLakmetagen648_FD_201828 | JGI IMG/M metagenome (GOLD analysis project Ga0307967, IMG submission 201828) | Saline water microbial communities from Organic Lake, Antarctica - #648 | ecosystem: Environmental > Aquatic > Non-marine Saline and Alkaline > Saline | place: Antarctica: Organic Lake... | reverse complement strand
CAGAAGTTATGGCTGTGCGGCGAAATAAAGCCCACACGCGAGTCGCTGTCGACCATTCTGAAGTAGCGCGACGGCCCCGGTGTGGTCTCGGTGGTAGGCAGCAGCGGGTAGCGTTCTTCAATGCGCGCCTGCACTTCATCGCTTGAGCAGTAGGTTTCTGCGCGCGAGTGGTCGGACACGTCCCCGAGCGGCATTTCTTCGATAAAGCTGATATCCAGCCCTTCGCGGCGGGCAAACTCGACCAGATCCACCACCTCGTCTTCGTTGCGGCCTTTGAGAACTACCGCGTTGAGCTTGATGCGGGTAAAGCCCGCCTCCTTGGCGGCGCGGATGCCGGCGATGACCTTGGTCAGATCGCCGGTGCGCGTCAGGCGCTTGAAGCGCTCGGGGTCGAGCGAATCCAGGCTGATATTCAGCCGCCGCAGGCCGCCGTCATAAAGCGCTTGGGCGTGCTTGGGCAGGCTCGCGCCGTTGGTCGTCATGGTGAAGTCGTCAAGCCCGGGCAGCGCGCCAATTTCATCGACCAGCTGGGTGATATCGCGCCGCACCAGCGGCTCGCCGCCGGTCAGGCGGATTTTTTCCACGCCCAACTGGGTAAACGCGCGTGCGATCATGCCCAATTCTTCCAGCGTCAGTATCTGCGCGCGGGGGAGAAAGGTCATCTCTTCGCTCATGCAGTACACACAGCGAAAATCACAGCGGTCAGTGACCGACAATCGCACGTAGTTGACGCGCCGGCCGAAGCTATCGATGAGCTGTTGTTGTGTCATTCCTCTCTCCTCAGCGGCTGAATCGTGACCGTCTCGCCCGATTGCACCGCAGTGCAGCCGTCGGGCAGCTCAATCAGGCAGTTGGCAGCGACCATCGACGTTAAAATACCTGAACCCTGGGCGCCAGTGCTGCGAACGCGCAGCTGCCCCTGGGCATTGCTTGTGTAAACGCCGCGGATAAAATCGCAGCGGTTGGCACGGCTGGCAAGCGCCTCATCGGCGATGGCAAAAAACCTTTCCGGCGGGCTGGCAGGCTGGCCTTCGAGCCGCGCAAGTAGCGGCACCACGAACTGAAGAAACGCTACCATGGCCGCGACCGGATTGCCGGGCAGCCCGACAAAGGGCGTGCGCGCCTCGCCCAACCAGCCGCAGGCCAGCGGCCGGCCGGGGCGCATGGCTACGCGCCAGAAAGCCAGCTGGCCAAGCACGGTTAACGCCTCACGAGTATAGTCGGCCTGGCCTGCGGATGCCCCGCCACTGGTCAGCACCAGATCAGCGTTGGCGGCGGCGCGCGAAAGCGCTTGGCGAAGGGTGGCGGGGCAGTCGGGCAAAATGCCCAGATCCACTACTTCGGCGTCGTGCTCGCGCAAAAGCCCGCTTAAGGTAAAGCGATTGGCATCAAAAATGCCCGCAGCGGGTAGCGCCTCGCCTGGCGCGGTGACCTCGTTGCCGGTGGAAAATACCGCCACCCGCGGGCGGCGATACACCGCAACGTTGGCGATGCCGAGCGACGCCACAAAGCCTAGCCGCGCGGCGTTAAGCCGCACGCCGGCAGCCAACGCGACGCTGCCTTGAGCAATATCTTCGCCGGCTTGGCGTATGTTTTGCCCGCGCATTACACGCTCGGGCGAGTGCACGATGACGTGATCGGCGTGCGCCTCCAGCTGCTCGTGCATAATCACGGTATCGGCGCCGTCGGGCAGCGGCGCACCGGTGGTAATGCTGACGCACTGTCCGGGCGTCAAGGTGCCGGTAAAAGGCTCGCCGGCTAACGCCTGTCCGGTTAGCGGCCAATATGTTTGGTTTGCTTGCCAGGCAAGCGCAATGCCGTCCATTGCTGCGTTGGTGTTTTGCGGCACGTTGATCGGGGCGACGATGCTATCGGCCAAGCGCCGGTTGTGGGCGTCTTGCAATGCGATGCGCTCGTGGCCAAGCGGCGCTTCGATCAGCGTGACCAGCGTTTGCCGCGCTTCTTCGACGCTCAGCATCCGGTCGTCCAGCTCAAAGCAGGACAGCGGCGTGGTCGCAGCGGTGATCATGAGGCCTCCCTGGCCAGAGCGGCTTCTAGTCGTGCCTTGTCGTCTGGGGTATTGACGTTGGCTAGCCCCGTGGCGCAGTCGGCCATATCGACCGTGCGTACGCGCTGGCCGGCATAAAAGCGCGCCACCGAGCGTTCACCGGCGTCTAGCGCACGGCGCAGCGCGCCGGCAATGTCGGTGCGCATCAGCGCGACGACCGGATGGGAGCGCTCGCCGTCGTGGGCCACGGCGATATCGGCATCGTGAATGCCTGCGATCATGCGCGCCGCCAGGTTGTGCGGCAGCGCGGGGGTATCGCAGGGCGCCACCAGCAGCCACGGCGTGCGCGCGGCGCAAAGCCCGCTGTAAAGGCCCATTAGCGGGCCATAAAAGCCGGCGTCAGTATCTTCAATGACACGGTCGGCGAGCGGCCGGTAGGCGTCCAGATGGCGGTTAGCGCTGATCAGAAGCTCGGCCACATGCCCATGAAAACGCTCGCCAACGTGAGCCACCAACGGCCGGCCAGCAAATAGCTCCAGTCCTTTATCACGCCCGCCCATGCGCCGTCCTTTGCCGCCGGCGAGAATCAGGCCTGTCAGGTCGTGCGGCGTTATCATGCGGTGACCTCCTGATACCTGAGTCAAAGCCTCGAGTATGGTAATGATGGCGCGGGGGTTCCCCGTTTGTCCAGCCCATTTGTTGACCGATTGGTCAATATGCGCTGTGATGGTGAAAAGGCGAGCGCTACTGGCCGCCGGCGCGCATTTTGTTAAGCTGGCAGGCGCACCCGGTTCATCGTTCCTCACGCCGCTGGTAAAGCGGCCCGGTAAAGAGATAACACATCATGCAATCGCTGGATCACGCTACCCGCACCGAGCTTGAAGCCGCCGCGTTCAGGCGTCTGCTGCGCCATCTTGACGCACACAAGGAAGTGCAAAACATCGAGCTGATGAACCTGGCGGATTTTTGCCGTAACTGTCTGTCCAAATGGCTGGTTGCGGAGGCCGACGAGCGCGGTGAAGCGCTGGATTACGAGGCCGCTCGCGAGTACGTCTACGGCATGCCCTATAGCGAATGGAAAGCCAGCTATCAGCAGAAGGCCACGCCCGAGCAGCTGGCCGCGTTTGACGCGCGTCAGGCAACAAAGCGTGACAGCCAAGGAGGTTAACGCCATGAACGAGCCAATGATTCCGCTAAGCATAGCGGTTTTGACCGTGTCGGATACCCGCACCGAGGACACCGATCGCAGCGGCCAGACGCTGGTGGAGCGTGCGACGGATGCCGGCCATCAGGTGGTGGAAAAACGCATCGTTGCCGACGACGTCTACCGCATCCGCGCGATTATCGCCGGGTGGATTGCCGACCCGCAGATGCAGATCATCATCACCACCGGCGGCACCGGCTTTACCGGGCGCGATTCCACGCCGGAGGCCGTCTCGGTGCTGCTGGATAAAGAAATCCAGGGCTTTGGCGAGCGTTTTCGCCAGCTTAGCGGCGATGAAATTGGCAGCTCTACCGTGCAGAGCCGAAGCCTTGGCGGGCTTGCCAACAACACCGTGATTTTCTGTTTGCCCGGCTCAACCGGCGCCTGCCGCACGGGCTGGGACGGCATTCTCGCTGAGCAGCTGGATAGCCGCCATAAGCCGTGCAATTTCGCCAATCTAGTCATTCTGGGGCGGGGGCAGCATGGCTGAGCTGGGAACCGTCGAACAGGCGCTGGGCGCGCTTCTGGCTGAGGTCAGCCCGCTTGAGAGCGAAACCCTGGCGCTGGAGCAAGCTGCCGGGCGCGTGCTTTCCCGCGCACAGATAGCGCGCCTTGACGTGCCGGCGTTTGATAACAGCGCCATGGATGGCTACGCCCTGCGCGCGGCGGATGCCGGCCAATGGCTTAACGTCAGCCAGCGCGTGGCCGCAGGGCGCGCCGCCGAGCCGTTGGCGCCGGGCACCTGTGCGCGCATTTTTACCGGCGCCCCCGTGCCGCCGGGCGCTGACTGCGTAGTGATGCAGGAGCGCGTTGAGCGCGACGGCGAACGGGCGTGGATACCCGCCGATATAGCGAGCGGCGATAGCGTGCGCGGGCGCGGGCGCGACGTGTGCCGTGACGACATACTGCTCGACGCCGGCACGCGTCTGGACGCCGCCGCGCTCGGGCACTTGGCAGGTCAGGGCGTGGTGGAGGTGGAGGTGCGCCGCCGCCCGCGGGTCGCATTGCTCTCGACCGGCGATGAAGTCATCGACCCGGGCACGCCGCTTGAGGTCGGCCAGCTTTACAATACCAACCGGCCGATGCTGACCGAGCTGCTGGAACGCTTCGGCGCCGAGGTGGTGAGCCGCGTCAACGTGCCGGACGACGTCATCCAAACCCAAGCACTTATCCAGCAGGCCGCCGAAGACGCCGACGTCGTCATCAGCACCGGCGGGGTCAGCGTGGGCGAAGAGGACCACGTCAAAGCCGCGCTGGAAATGCTCGGACGGCTGGATTTATGGCGCCTCGCGATTCGCCCGGGTAAGCCGCTGGCGCTGGGGCGTTTGTCGGCACGCCACGGCGAATCGCGTTTTGTCGGGCTGCCTGGCAATCCGGTGTCCAGCTTTGTCGGCGCCTGGCTGTTTTTGCGTCCGCTCATGGGCGCACTGCTTGGCTGCCCGGCGCTTGAGGCGCTACCCGCGATCACGGCGAAAGCCGATTTTGCCACCCAGACTGGCCCACGCAGCCACTACATGCGCGTGACGCTGCGCTTTACTCCTGACGGCGCGGTGGCCAACGCCTTTGCCGACCAGAACTCGGGCGTGCTCTCGTCGTGCGTGGGCGCCGATGCGCTGGCGGTGATCCCTGCCAATGCAAGCGTTGCCGCCGGCGATACGGTTACCTGCCTGTGGATGAAAGGCAGCTAGCCGGCCAGCAACGCCAAAGGAGTCGGTGAAATGAAAAAAGCGGGATTGTTAGGGCTGCTGCTGGTAGTGATCCTCGCCGGTGTTGCGCAATATAGTCCGTCGCTGCTAGCGCGACTATCTAACGACACAGGTACGCCGGCGCCCGCCGCTGACCAACAGCGAGCTGATGGCTCCCACCCCACTTACCAACGGCGCCACGATCAACAGCAAATTACCCACAGCGGCCGAGTCGTCACCGTGTTGGCCGATGATAACGACGACAGTCGACATCAGCGCTTTATTTTACGCTTAGCGAGCGGACAAACCTTATTGGTCGCCCACAATATTGATGTGGCACCGCGTATTAGCAACCTCGAAGCAGGGGATACCGTATCGTTTTATGGGGAATATGTGTGGAATGATAAAGGTGGGATCTTGCATTGGACCCATCATGATCCCGGAGGCCGCCATCCAGGCGGTTGGTTGACGCATAAGGGCCGCCAATATCAATAAATCATATGGCCGGTGCGCCACAGCAAAGAGAAAACAAAGATGCCCGAGCAACAGCCCTGTATGACCGCCACCGAAAACTGGGTAAAGCAGGTGATCATGAAACATAACCTCTGCCCGTTTGCGCGCCGAGAGGTAGGGCGGGGCAGCATTCGCTACGTGGCGGTAGAGGAATCTAAACCTAAGGCGGTGCTAAAAGCCTTGCTGGCCGAATATGCATTGTTGGACCAACAGCCCGGCGTAGAAACCACCTTGGTGATTATGCCCCGGGGATTTGACGATTTTTATGCGTATCTGGACCTGGTTGATCGGGCCGAGGATGCATTATGTGAGAAAGGGTATGAAGGCATATATCAGCTGGCAAGCTTCCATCCCGACTACTGCTTTGAGGGTGAGCCTCAAGACGACGCCGCCAATTATACCAATCGCTCGCCCTACCCTACGTTGCATATTCTTCGTGAAGCCAGTATGGAGAAAGCCTTGGAAAATTATGATGACCCTGAGGCTATTCCCGAACGTAATATCCAGTTTGCCCGCGGTAAAGGCAGCGATTTTTTTGTCACGTTACTGGCAGAGTGCCGTAAGTCATCTTGAGCATTTCAGCCGGCTCTGGCCGCGACAGCGTGGCTGTGTTGCTCCACGCCCTGCCTGCTAAGCGTGCTAATCTAGACGGTCTTACACGGTGGCAAGGAGCATGCGGTGAACGATCCTATCATCCGTATCAACGGGCTGACCAAGACCTATGAAGGCGGTTTTCAGGCGCTCAAACGCGTGGATCTCGACATCGAGCGCGGCGAGATCTTTGCGCTGCTCGGCCCTAACGGTGCGGGTAAAACGACCCTGATCAGTGTGATCTGCGGCCTGGTATCACCCAGCGGCGGGGACATCAGCGTGGCCGGCCACGACATCATCACTGAGTATCGCGCCGCCCGCGGGCTTATCGGCCTGGTGCCCCAGGAGCTGACCAACGAAGCCTTTGAAACGGTGTGGAACACGGTCAGCTTCAGCCGCGGGCTATTTGGCAAGCCGCCTAATCCTGCGCATATCGAAAAGGTGCTCCGAGCGCTGACCCTGTGGGATAAGCGCAATAATCGCCTGATGACGCTCTCCGGCGGCATGAAGCGCCGTGTGCTGATTGCCAAGGCGCTCTCTCACGAACCCCGTGTGCTATTTCTTGATGAGCCAACCGCGGGCGTCGACGTCTCGCTGCGCCGCGAGATGTGGGAGGTAGTGCGCCGCCTGCGCGAAGACGGCGTGACGATTATTCTCACCACCCACTACATCGAAGAAGCCGAGGAAATGGCCGACCGCATCGGCGTCATCAACTACGGCAAGGTGGTGCTGGTTGAAGAAAAAGCCGCGCTGATCCAAAAACTCGGACGCAAACAGCTCACCCTGCAGCTGCATACGCCGCTGGCGCAGGTGCCCGATATTCTTGCGCCCTTTAGCCTGGCGCTTGCCGATGAGGGTGCCACGCTTGTTTACACTTACGACAGCACCGCCCGCGAAGAAGGCGAGCACGGCATTGCGGCGCTTCTCAGCACGCTGAAAACCGCCAATATCCGCGTTAAGGACTTGTATACGCGGCAAAGCTCGCTCGAGGATATTTTCGTCGACCTAATCAAGGAGCGCGCATGAACTTATACCCTATCCGTGCCATCTATATGGCCGAAATCGCGCGCGTGCGGCGCACGCTACTACAAAGCATCGTCTCACCGGTCATCTCGACCTCCCTTTATTTCGTAGTGTTTGGCGCGGCCATCGGTTCGCGCATTTCCGAGGTGGAAGGCGTGAGTTACGGCGCTTTTATCGTCCCTGGGCTGATCATGCTGATGCTGCTCACTCAAAGCGTGTCCAACGCTTCGTTCGGGATCTTTTTCCCCAAGTTTTCCGGCAGCATTTATGAGCTGCTCTCGGCGCCGATTTCGTATCTGGAAATCGTCATCGGCTACGTGGGGGCGGCGGCTTCCAAGTCCATACTCCTCGGGCTGATCATTCTGGCCACCGCTAACTTTTTTGTGCCGCTGCATATTGCTCATCCGTTCTGGATGCTGCTGTTTTTGGTGCTGACGGCGGTTACCTTCAGCATGCTGGGCTTTATTATTGGCATCTGGGCGGACGGCTTTGAAAAGCTGCAGCTGGTGCCGCTATTGATCATTACGCCGTTGACGTTTCTCGGCGGCAGCTTCTATTCAATCGATATGCTGCCGCCGTTCTGGCAGGGCGTGACGTTGTTCAACCCGGTGGTGTATCTGGTCAGCGGCTTTCGCTGGAGTTTTTACGGCATCAGCGATGTCAGTCTTGGCGCCAGCGTTGCTATGATCGCGCTGTTCCTTGCCGTGTGCCTGGCCACCATCGCGTGGATTTTCCGCACCGGCTACCGTCTCAAACCCTGAGTCTCTGACAATACGTATCTGAGAGTAGGCAACTGAAAAAAGGCACCCGCTATGCCGCTACTGCAAAGCATTGTTCACCGTCTCGACCCGACGCTTGACGGCGAGTCGTTGACGCTTGACGCCACCAGCGCGGCGCACCCCGCTGATGCCCCAAACATGGAGGCGCTGGCCAGCGCGCTGAACGACACCTACAACACCAAGCCCAAAGGCTGGGGGCGCTTTGCGCCCGACGGCGAGCAGGCCACACCGGTTGCCGCCTGGTTTCAGGCCTACCTTGACGGCGAAGACGATTTTGTCGGCATGTCATACAGGCTGGCGCAGCGTCTCGCCACCGAGTTTGCCGCCAAACTTTCCGTAGGCGGCTACCTGGTGCTTGCGCATCAGCAGCAGGGCGATACCCAGACGCTGCTGCTGGCGTTTGTGCATCAGCGCGAGGGCATCGGCATTAATGCTGACCACCACGCTGTGCCCGCCGCGCAGCTCAATACGCGCCAGCTGACGTTTGGTGCACGGCTGAACATCACCCAGTGGCAGGGCGGCGACCCTCAGACGCAATACGTGTCTTTCGTCAAGGAACGCGGCGGCAATAAACTTGCCGAAGCGCTAGCGCGATGCCTGGGCGTGACCGAAGGTGCGGATGCACCGGCGGATACGCGCACGCTGCTCAAAGCGTTCAGCGACTACGTGGGAAAGGAGGATCTGGACGCCGAGGCCAGCCGCGAAAAAACCGACGCGCTGGTCGGCTATGCCAGCGAGCAGCTAAGCCGTGGTGAGCCGATGACGCTGACCGAGCTGTCGGGGCTGGTCGACGAGCAGCAGCCCAAGGCGTTTTATGAGCATATCCGCAACGCCGACTATGGCCTTGCTCCAGAGATTCCGCCGGACAAGCGTACACTCAACCAGTTTCGGCGTTTCACCGGGCGTGCCGGCGGGGTATCGGTCAGCTTTGATTCGCACCTGCTGGGTAGCAGCGTGGAGTACGACGAAACGACTGGCCGACTGATTATCAAGCAGATACCCAAGCAGCTAAAAGAGCAGCTACAGCGCCGCGATTAAGCGCAAAATTATTGATGAGAGAACACCATGATTGATGCTGTAACGCAGTTTTTTCAGCGCGCACTGGCCGAGCCCACACACCGCGATGATCCAGCGCTGACGCTTGAGCTGGCCTGCGCGGCGTTGCTGTGTGAAATCATGCGCGCTGACTTTGATAGCAGCGACGATGAGCGCGCCGCCCTGCGCGAGATGTTGGTGTCGCGCCTGAGCGTTAGCGCCGCTGAGGTAGACGAGCTGATGGCGATGGCCGAGGAGAAAGTCGAGGACGCAATAGACCATTACCAATTCGTGCGCCTGATCAATGACCACTATGATAACGCCCAGCGCTGCGAACTGGTCAAACTGATGTGGCAAATGGCTTGGGCGGACGGCGAAGTCGATCCGCAGGAAGAGCATCGCATTCGCCGGCTGGCGGGGCTTTTATACGTTAGCCACAGCGATTTTATCCGCACCAAGCTGGCGGCTGAGCCGCGCGATTAACACGCTGCACCGGATGAACCAAGTGCGCGACATCACAAGAGTCCTCTGATTTATGAGCGAAGCACCACAGGCGTCCAACCTGACCCAGCTATTGCAGATGCTGGAGCGTATCGGGCGGCAAAATCCGAAGATCAGCGTGGAAGACGTGCTGACCGCTATCGGACGGCGCTCCTTTGGCCCCATGTTGCTGGTGGCTGGGCTGATAACGCTCGCCCCGCTGATCGGCGATATTCCCGGTATGCCCACGCTGATGGCGTTGCTGGTGCTGCTTACCGCCGGCCAACTGCTGGCCGGGCGCACGAGCTTCTGGCTGCCAGGCTGGCTATTGAAACGCAATATCTCGCGCCAAACCTTTGATAAAGCCCTGCCGTATATGAAAAAACCGGCAGGCTGGGTTGACCGGCTGCTGCGCGTGCGCTTGCCGTGGTTGACAGGTTACTGGGGCAGCCGCCTGACGGCGCTGACGGGCATCGCTATCGCCCTTGCCATGCCGCCGATGGAGTTCATTCCGTTTTCAGCTAACGGCGCTGGGCTTGCGCTCTCGCTGCTGGGCCTGGGCCTTGTCGCGCGTGACGGACTGATGCTGCTGATTGGCTTTGCGCTGACCTTTGCCACGTTCGCTATTGTGGGGGTTAGCCTTTTTTGACGCGAGGTTGAGCCAGACGCGGGGCGGGAGATCAGCTAGGCTGAAACATGTTGGCTTTAAAACGCTTGGGTTCAGGATCCCGCGCACGCTGCGAGTATTCCATGAAATATGCCATTGGTTTCACCTTGATAGCCGTCATCGGTCTGGCCGTAGCCACGGCATTGCTGATTGTCTTTGGTGGCCCCGCCGCGCCGCCGCCGGTCAAAAGCATCAACGCGCCGTTTAAGCAGGTGGACTATTCCAACTTGCCGCCGCTAACCCACTACGCCGCGCGCGACGACGCGGTGCTCGGGTTCCGTTTTTATCCGCCTGACGGCGCTACTAAAGGCAGCGTTGTGCTGCTGCACGGCTCGTCGGCGGATAGCCGTAGCATGCACCCCCTGGCCGAGGCCTATGCCACAGCCGGCTACGGCGCGTATGCGCTGGATGTACGCGGGCACGGGCAATCAGGCACCAAAGGCGATATTGGCTATATCGGCCAGCTGGAAGACGACCTCGAAGACTTTACCCGGGCGGCTGAGCCCGCGACGCCATCGACGCTGGCCGGCTTCTCCTCCGGCGGCGGGTTTGCCCTGCGCGTTGCCGGCGGCAAGCGCCAGCGGCTTTTCACCCACTACCTGCTGCTCTCGCCCTTTATCAGCCAAGATGCCCCGACCTATCGCGACAACAGCGGCGGTTGGACCCGCCTGGGGCTGCCTCGCTACATTGCGATCACACTATTGAACGGCGTGGGCATCAAGTATTTCAATCACTTGCCGGTTATGCGCTTCGCCCTTGATGATGCGGCCAGCAAAACCCTCACGCCCGAATACTCGTTCGCCCTGGCGCAGAATTACCGGCCCAAGCGCGATTATGAAAAAACGATCCGCTCGGTAAGTCGGCCTCTATGCATTGTGGCGGGTCGGGACGATGAGGCCTTCCATGCTGATCGTTTTGACGACGTATTTAACGCCGCGGGCAATGACGTACCCATCACGCTCGTGCCCGGCATCAACCATATCGGGCTGACGCTTGAACCGAAGGCCATATAGGCAGTCGTCAAAGCGGTAGAAAAGCTGACGAACATCAGCGAAGTGAGTGGCTGAAAGCTTGATGGCTCTGGACTTACAGCCACGAGTGGCCGAATAATAGTATTGGGCGGCATAACATCAAAAGTGTATGCGTAAAACGCCAAGATGAAGATAGCAGGCATGGGGGTACTAGATATGGCTGGTGGTTGGGCGCGAGACGGCGCTGTGCAAGATCAAATCGATGCTAGCGTTGAAGACGCTGTGGCGCGCGCCAGAAGCCGTTTGACGTCAGGCGACTCCGCAGAGTTTTGTGAGGAATGTGATGCCCCGATTCCAGAGGCGCGACGCGAGGCAATTCCTGGCGTAAAGCTATGCATCAACTGTCAATCTAAAGCAGAAGAAAAAAAAGCCGCTTCAGGAGGGGTTAATCGCCGCGGGAGTAAAGACAGCCAGCTTAGGTAAGCGTATTGAAGGCGGGTAGTGGAACCGGCGGATCGCAGTCTGGGGCTGGTCGGGACGATAAAAATCTTTCACGGAGACAAGAAAAAAAGCACCCGTAGGTGCTTAATTTTCTTGCTGTTTGGTGGAGGCGGCGGGAATTGAACCCGCGTCCGCCAACACTCGCCCATTGGCTCTACATGCTTAGATTTCGTCTTTTAGTTTAGCGCGACTGACTCCGACGATCAGGATTCAGCTACGCGAGTCTTCTTTAAGTTTAACAGTTGGCGAGAAGACGCCACCAACTGCGGTCCTATCATTTTTGGCTCGTATCTCCGCCGTCATGGACAGGCACATCACTTTGGAGCCGGACAAGAAGCTAACAGCTATTAAGCTGCCAGCGCGCCCTGAGCGTAGTTTTCGTCGTTTGCGACTATTTTTCGTGATGTTGGATTTACGAGATACATCACGCTCTCGGCATGCACCGCAGGGGTTGTTATCGGCGTCGATACCATGTCGCCCCCTTAGCGTACTCACATACTAACACGCTCACGGTTAATTGGCCAGCTATCCTTTGCTCTCTTCCCGCATAATGCGACCTTTTTGCCGTTGCCAGTCGCGATCCTTTTCGGTAGCGCGCTTGTCGTGCAGCTTCTTGCCCGTTACCAGTGCCAGCTCGCATTTTACCAAGTTGTGCTTCCAATACAGTTTGAGCGGCACACAGGTGTGCCCTTTGTCCTGAGTCTTGGAGAAAAGCTTGGCAATTTCTTTGCGGTGCAACAGCAGCTTGCGCGTTCGCGTCGGGTCAGCAATCTCATGGGTGCTGGCCGTATTCAGCGGCATGATGTGGCTGCCCAGTAGCCAAGCTTCGCCCCGGCGCACCAGAATATAGGTGTCAGTGAGCTGTGCTTTGCCTGCGCGCAGGCTTTTGACTTCCCAGCCGGCAAGCGAAAGCCCTGCTTCGAAGGTCTCTTCAATGTGGTATTCAAAGCGCGCTTTTTTATTCTGGGCAATAACGCTGCTGCTGGGACCTTTTTTGGCTTTCCCTTTCTTTGTGGCCATGGAACCTCGTCATTGATCTATGGGTTGCCCCTTCGCTAATTGAGGAGGCGTGATACCATTCTGGTGAAATTACCCCAATGATACGCCTTGGGCACTGTGAAGTCAGCGGAGAGGTCAATGCCAACCGTGAATCGATCCGCCTTGGTGCGGCATACCCCCCAGCGAATGTTTGAGCTGGTGAACGATTTTGAGCAATACCCGGAGTTTTTACCGGGCTGTCGTCGTGCACGCCTGCTGGAGCGCGACGAGGCTCACCTCGTGGGCGAAATGACGCTTGGGCGTGCCGGCGTTGAGCAAACCATCACCACGCGCAATGAACTCTATGCGCCCGAGCGGATTGAAATGTCGCTGGTAAAAGGTCCGTTTAAACGCCTCAAAGGGCGCTGGCTGTTTATTCCCGTAGGGGAGGACGAATGTCGGATCAGTTTGGAGATGGAATTCGAGTTTGCCAACCGCTTGCTGAGCATGGCGTTCGGCAAGATTTTTCAGCAGATTGCCGGCCAGCTGGTGGATTCTTTTACTCGCCGTGCCGACGACCTGTATGGCCGTTAATGCGCATAGTGATGCCGCGTTAAGCGGAGGTGGCTCATTGAACGTCGAAGTGGCGTTTGCCGTACCGGGTAAGCAGCGTTTGGTCGCCCTGCAGGTGGCATCGGGCACGACCGCGGCTCAGGCCGTTGCCCAGGCTGGACTGCCCGATCTTTTCCCGGAGCTTGCGCCCGAGACGTTTCACGAGGCACCCACGGGGATTTTTGGCAAGGCACTGCGTGCCCCGCACGATCACCCGCTGCGCGATGGCGACCGCGTTGAAGTGTACCGGCCGCTCGTCATTGATCCTAAAGCCGCCAGGCTGGCGCGTGCTAAACGCCAGCAGGGCCGCTAACGCAGCGGTGTGCTAGCCGGGCCGGCGTCGGGTATGGGTACCTGCGTGCTTTCAGCCGGTAGCACATTAAGCGGGTCGGCTCCTTCGCTCGCGCCGGGCGTGGTGTTCACGTCCAGCGGCAGGTCCTGTGCGATATCGCCTTCCTTTTCTATGTTGGCCAGCTGCCCGCGGGTATCAAAGGTTAGCGTGACGCGCCGCGTTTCAACGTCGCTGTAGGCCTTATCCAGCCGGAAAACGTAGTCCCACTCGCGTGCATCGAACGGGGCTTCCAGTAGCGGGCGGCCCATAACGCGGGTGACCTGCTGTTGCGTCATGCCGGGACGTAGCTGTTCGACCATGTTTTGGGTGATCAGATTGCCCTGGGGGATATCGCGCTTGTACACACCAAAGGTGCTGCAGCCGCTTACAGTGGCCAGGGTAACGGAGAGAGCGATGATTCTCGTCAGTTTTTGCATTTGCGCCTGTTCTTCACTATCGTGGTTTTGGTTGATCATACCCGACCTAACCTGTTCCTGCGAAGAGTAACCATGGCCGATAAGAACCATGAATTGCGTAAAGCCGGGCTGAAAGTGACCCTGCCGCGGGTGAAAATCCTGCAAATTCTCGAAACGGCCTCGGGTCAGCATCATTTAAGCGCCGAAGCAGTGTATAAAACGCTGATTGATGCGGGTGAAGATGTTGGCTTGGCAACCGTGTACCGCGTGCTGACTCAGTTTGAGTCGGCTGGTCTTGTCATCCGTCATAATTTTGACGGTGGACATGCGGTATTTGAGATGACCCAAGAAGAGCACCATGACCACATGGTGTGTCTGGACAGCGGGGAAATCATCGAGTTCGTGGATGATGTTATCGAGCGCCGTCAGCAAGAAATTGCCGAAGAGCACGGATTTGAGCTCGTTGACCATGCGCTGGTGCTATACGTGCGCCCACGCGGCTCGGAGGCGACTCGCCTAGAAGGCAGTTCACGAGCAAAAGGCGCTGCGCACAAGAAATAACGCAGCGGCGATTTTATGCATCGCATACCGACGGCAGGCCCATGAGCCTGCCGTTTTTGTGTGCCCTAAAGCTGACGCTCGCTGACGGCCTCCCACAGGGCCTGGATACGCGGGCGCTTCAGGCGTCGATTCAATACGCAAAGCCCGACATCGTAGTAGGGAAGCTCGGGCTTGACGCTGAGTATCTGAACGCGGTTGGAAAGCGGGCTGTTATCCAGCACGATTTTAGGCACCACGCCAATACCAAACCCCAACCCCACCATGCTGACAATTGCCTCATGCCCTGCCACCTGCGCATAGATGTGCGGTGAAATGCCCAGCGCTTTGAACCAGGTGTCGGCATACTCCCGCGATAACCCGGCCTCGGATAAAATCATGGGAACGGCCTGCCATTGCTCGGCGGTAGAGCTTTCCGGCACTCTGGGCAGCCAGTCCAGCGGCGCGTTAGGCGCAATAAACACCAGCGGTGAGCGGGTCAGAGATTTAAACGCGAGCGCCGGCGGCGGAACGCGTGGCCTTGGGGTAATGGCCATATCGTCATCGCCTGACAGCACCCGCCCCATGGCGTCCGCCGGGTCTCCCGTGTGCAGCTTGAATTCGATGCCGGGGTGTTGGTCGCGAAAATCGCTTAATAGTGCGTAAAGAAAGCTATAGCTTGCGGTGACCGAGCAGTAAATGCTGATTGCTCCGGTCAGCTGTGCGGCGTCATCGGCTAACGTGCGCTTGATGGTTTCCCACTGTTCGAGCGTATCTCGGGCGTAGCGCTGAAAGTGCATGCCCTGCTGGGTCAGGGACACATGGCGATTGTCGCGTTCAAAAAGCGTTGTCGACAGCGCACCTTCCAGTTGCTGGATCGAGCGGCTGAGCGTCGACGCGCTAATGTAGCAAAGCTCGCTGGCTCGGCCGAAATGGAGCGTATCGGCAAGCGTGATAAAATAGTGCAGTAGGCGGAAGTCCATAGCGGCCCCATGTTTCGTCATATGCAACGTTGTATTGCAGATATATCGTTTTACGCAATAATTGGGGTGGCGTACAGTCAAGCTAATGCCGTATCCCAAGCCGTTTAACACGGTGTGGAAAGCCATCAACGCTGACTGTAAACATTGATTTTTCTCTTTTGGAGCTTTAGCTATGCGCGTTTTTTACGATAAAGATTGCGATTTGTCCCTGATCCAAGCCAAAAAAGTGGCTATCGTCGGTTACGGCTCGCAAGGTCACGCTCACGCCAATAACCTGAAAGAGTCGGGCGTTGACGTCACCGTGGCGCTGCGCGACGGATCTTCCTCTAAGGCCAAAGCCGAGGCGGCCGGCCTGAAAGTCGCGACTGTACCCGAGGCGTGCAAAGCGGCAGACGTCGTCATGATGCTGGCGCCGGACGAAAACCAGAAGGCTATTTACGAAAATGAAGTAGCCCCCAACCTGAAAGAGGGCGCAACGCTCGCCTTTGCCCACGGGTTTAACGTCCACTATAACCAGATCGAGGCGCGCAAGGATCTCGACGTTATCATGATCGCCCCGAAAGCGCCGGGCCATACTGTGCGTAGCGAATTCGTCAAGGGCGGCGGCATTCCGGATCTAATCGCTATCCACCAGGATGCGTCAGGCAGCGCCAAAGAACTTTCGCTGTCCTACGCGGCAGGTATTGGCGGCGGTCGTAGCGGCATCATCGAAACCACGTTTAAAGACGAGACTGAGACTGACCTGTTCGGCGAGCAAGCCGTACTTTGCGGCGGCGCCGTCGAGCTGGTGAAAGCCGGTTTTGAAACGCTGACCGAAGCGGGCTACGCACCGGAAATGGCGTATTTCGAGTGCCTGCACGAGCTCAAGCTGATCGTTGACCTGATGTACGAAGGCGGTATTGCCAACATGAACTACTCCATCTCCAACAACGCGGAGTATGGCGAGTACGTGACCGGCCCTGAAATAATCAACGAACAGTCTCGCGCCGCAATGCGTAACGCCTTGAAGCGCATCCAGACCGGCGAGTACGCCAAGATGTTCATCACTGAGGGTGAAACCAATTACCCGTCGATGACAGCACGTCGTCGTTTGAACGCCGAGCATCCGGTCGAGAAAGTTGGCGCCCAGCTGCGCGGTATGATGCCCTGGATTGCGGCCAACCAGCTGGTAGACAAGACCAAGAACTAAATCAGAACGATATCCAAAGGCGGGGGTATGAGTGCCCGCCTCTCGAGCGCGCACGGTTCAGGCCGTGCGCGTTTTTTATGCCTCATCTGTTGGTCTGCCCGGTGGTGGTCGTGGCGCCACCATGTAGAATGAAAGCCTTGATACAACGGTTTTTCATTTTAAATGGATATGACCTATGACTCAGGATACTCGTGACGCCTCGCCGTCTTCGACGCCATCGTCGGGCGATGATCAGGCACAAGAAGACCGTCATGAAGACATGGCAGCCACCTTCTTGCGTGAGACAGAAGTAATCGAAGAATCCATGGAAGGCGGAGAGAAAGTGCGCCGCAAAGGCATCTATTTGCTGCCGAATCTGTTTACGACGTCGGCATTGTTTTCCGGCTTTTTTGCCGTTGTCGCCGGTATCAACGGTGATTTTTCGGCCGCAGCGGTCGCCATTTTTATTGCCATGGTGCTGGACGGCTTAGACGGGCGCGTGGCACGAATGACCAATACACAGAGCGAGTTCGGCGCTGAGTACGATAGCCTTGCCGATATGATTTCGTTTGGCATGGCGCCAGCGCTGGTCGCGTTTACCTGGATTCTGCAGGATATTGGCAAAACGGGATGGGTAGTGGCCTTTCTTTACGTAGCCTGCTCCGCACTGCGCCTGGCGCGTTTTAACGTACAAATCGGCAGCGTGGATAAAAACTGGTTTATTGGCCTGCCCAGCCCATCGGCCGCCGCACTGGTTGCCGCAAGCGTGTGGACGTTCAATAGCTTTGATGCGAATGCGCTGGGGTTCAAGCTCTTGATGCTGTGTGTGGTCGCCGCGACTGGCGTCCTGATGGTGAGCAACATCCGCTATTACAGCTTCAAGGACATTGATTTTAAAAAACCTGTACCTTTTGTCGTGTTGCTGGCCGTCGTGCTGGGTTTTGTGATGATCTCTGTAGAGCCCTCGGTGATGCTGCTTTTGCTGTTTAGCGCCTACGTGGTGTCGGGGCCGCTGCAGGCGGTGCTGCGCAAGCTGAAGCCGGCAAAGTGATTTATTTCCCCGCACCCCTTGCCAACGCCACCGCGAGATCGTAAAGTGCGCATTCGCTGCCGACGACGTCTCACGTCACCGGCGGTGACAGGGCCTTAAAAGCCCTTGTTTGTCAGGCAGTTAGCGTTTCGGTTTGAGGTCAGTTTTTCGATAACCGGTTTTGAAAGCGCCCTTGACAAACACCATGGAGTGCGTAGAATACGCCTTCTTCGCAGCAACAACGAAACGTTGTTTCAGGTTAATGTTTTAGTCTTAACCCTGCGAACCGCTCTTTAACAAGTTGATCAGGTAATTCATGTGGGCGCTTGTCTGAGTGGGTGACAAGTCACCTATTATCAAGGCAAGCGACTCGTCAAAGATTTTAAGGCTTCGGTCTTTTGGTCTTTTTGAGAACGTTTGAACCTTGAGCCAAGATTGATTCGCTTTTCCCCAATGCTTTCGAGCGGCGGGGGAGTAAGAATCACAATGATTGTAAACTGAAGAGTTTGATCATGGCTCAGATTGAACGCTGGCGGCAGGCTTAACACATGCAAGTCGAGCGGAAACGATCCTAGCTTGC
>Ga0307967_1001006_pt1 | contig 18175 bp, 19 predicted proteins | sample OrgLakmetagen648_FD_201828 | JGI IMG/M metagenome (GOLD analysis project Ga0307967, IMG submission 201828) | Saline water microbial communities from Organic Lake, Antarctica - #648 | ecosystem: Environmental > Aquatic > Non-marine Saline and Alkaline > Saline | place: Antarctica: Organic Lake... | reverse complement strand
GTAAGAAGGGGGTATGGCAGCAGATTTTCGACACGCTAGCCGATGATCCCGACCTGGAACAGCTGATGATCGATGGCAGTATTGTCAGGGTCCATCAACAGGGAGCGGCAAAAAAACCGCTCAGAACACGGAAGCCATGGGCAAGTCTCGAGGAGGCTTGAGCACCAAGATCCATGCCGCGGTCGATGCGCTGGGTAACCCGGTACGGTTGGTTCTTACACCGGGCCAGGCGTCGGAGTATGGTGCCGCTCCCGCGTTACTAGACGGTTTTTCCCCGCAAGCGGTGCTGGGCGACAAGGGATATGATTCCACTGCTTTGCGGGACCTTATTCAGGCCGTGGGTGCCGAGCCGGTGATTCCTCCGAAAAAGAATCGCTTGGCGCACATCGAAGTAGACTGGCACTGCTACCAAGATCGCAATCTGGTAGAGAGGTTCTTTCAGAAAATCAAGAAGTTCAGGCGATTGTCTACACGCTATGAGCGACTGGCAAGAAACTACCAGTCACTACTCTGTCTCGTGTCAGCCGTCATATGGCTGGCCTAATTGTTAACGCCCCCTAGCAATGAGAGGGAGAAACCATGGCAGTTAACTGGCGGTTGCTGCCGTGATTTGCGGCGTCTCATCAAACGCCACACCTGCAATGTAATCATTCTCATTTATCCCGTCAATACAGATGCGAACGTTTTTTATTCAATATTCCGTATCAGGCGGCTAACTGCAGCCATAGCGGCAAGGTCAGCATCGCCAGAAGCGTCTGTCCGGTGATAATAGCGGCCATCAGCTCGGCATCGCCGCCTAACTGGCGCGCCAGAATATAGGCCGACGTGGCGGTGGGCAGCGCAGCGAATAACAGCGCTACATCGCGGCTGACCGGGTCGAGCCGCAATAGCCAGGCCAGCGCCAGCGCCAGCCCGGGCATCAGCACCAGCTTGACGCCAGCGGCGGCAAACACGCCCCGGTTGAGGCGCAATAGCGCCGGCAAGCGCAGCGCCACGCCCACCGCCAGCAACCCAAGGGGCAGCGCGGCGCGGCCCACCAGCGTCACCACTTCCTCACTAAAGCCGGGTAGCCCCACACCGGAAAGGTTCAGCCCCACGCCTAGCAGGCAGGCGATAATCAGCGGGTTTTTTATCAGCGCCAGCGCGCTTTTACCCAGCCCCGCGCGGCCCAGCGTGCCGGCGGCCACAAATCCCGCCACACAGATCACATTGACCGTCGGCACCATCAGCGCCACCGCGACCGCTGCCACCGTAGCGCCCTGGCCTGCGTGAAGCGCTGCCGCGCCGGCAACGCCCACGTAGGTATTAAAGCGCAGCGCCCCCTGAAGCACCGAGGTAAACGCTGCGGCCTCAAGCCCCAGCCGGTGGCGCAGGCGCCACAGTGCCCAGGCAAACGCCATCATGCTGCCCAACAGCACAACGGCCAGGCGCCCTACGGGCACCCGGCCGATTTCCGCCGTGGCAAGCGTTGCCACCAGCATGGCGGGAAACAGGACGAAATACACCAGCCGCTCGAGCTGCGGCCAAAAACTCGCCGGCAGAAAACGCCCCGCGCCTAGCACCGCCCCCAGGGCAATCAGCGCAAACAGCGGCCCCAGCGCGTTAATAATATTCGTCATTGGCCCTTCCCATTACCCCGGCCTGACATGGCCGGCTGACCTGCGACATCCCAGCACAGGGGAGCCGGTGTAATAGCTGCTACCATGTGAAAATTGATGCTGCCTTCTCGGCGATATCCTCCTCCCACGGTTTGGGTAGCAATTAACGTTGACTCTTCCATGAACTCTGCCATGAAAAAGACGCCAAATCCCGCCGATAATGCGCGATTTCCCGTACTCAAGGTGCTTATTTTGGTCACCGGTATCGCGCTGGCGGCGTTTAGCTGGTACGCCCTTTCCAACTGGCTGCGCAGCGACGGCGATGTTACCTGGTACCCTCCCACCCAGGAATGCAACCTTCATCAGGGTGCCTGTTCCACAGCGCTGGGTGACAAAGGCCGCATCGCGCTTCAGGTGCCCACCAACGGGCGCATAAAAGCGCTGGAACCGCTGCCGCTGAGCGTTAAAGTGGAAGGCGTGGACGCCCACGCCGCTACGGTGGACTTTATTGGCCGTAGCATGGAGATGGGTCTCAACCAGTTTCCTTTGCAGGCATCCGGGCAGGGGCACTTCAGCGGGCAGGGTCAGGTGGGCGTTTGCACTCAGGACGTTATGCCGTGGCGCGCGCGGGTGATTCTGGACACGCCGGACGGTCGCATTGGCAGCTGGTTTGATTTCGACGTGGTGAGGAGCTAGGCCATGCGACACAAAAGGTTATGGATCGGCTGGAAAGCGACCGGCGCGGACGCGCGGTGGCGCATTGGCAACCGCGCTTGAGCAGCAGGCCTAGCGGAACTCCCTAGCGCACCTCGGGCGATTCCTGCAGGCGGCTGAGCATCTCCAACAACGCGCCGGCCTGAGTGCCGCTGCGAGTATCGTGGAGCGGGTAAAGCTGCCATGAGCTTTCGGCAAAGCCCCACCAGTCCCAGCAGCCCTGAGGGTTGGCCAGCGAGCTTTTTGCCTGAGGGTAAAGCACCACTTCGCCGTGGGCGTCAGCCCAGGCATTGAGCCCGCTGTCACGGGCGAAGGTGTCGCCAATGGTTTCAATGCTCATCTGGCAGCCGTGCAGCGCAAGGGTCGCGCCGCAGCCGCCGGCGGTGCATGCCTCGGGCACATAGACATAGCCGCTATCGGCAAGCCCGCGGGCATCAAAATCGCTCTGGTCAAAGGCGCGCAGCTCGCCGGCGGCAGGCGCTTTTTCGGCGCTACGTTCGGGGTACAGCCAGTCCATCATTTCGCCGGCAACGCTGTCTGCCGCTTCCGGCCAACCGTGGCCGGCCTGATCATCGCGTTCAACCTTTAGCTGCTTACTGCTTGCCAGCCACTGGTTGAGCTGTTCGGCCAGCAAGTCACCCAGCACCGGCGCGATGACGTCGTCTTGCTGGCCGTGCCAGACAAAAGCGCGCAGCTGACTTAGCGCGGCGGCGTCACCCACCTGCTCGCGCGATTGATAGTCGGCGCGGCGTTCTTCAAGTGCTACCAACGACGGCTCGCCGACGCGCGTCATCATGCACTGGTTAAGCGCCAGGCTAAGCTTGCCCTGCGCGCAGCCCCAGGGGCCTGCGGCCAACACGCCCAGCCCGTGAAAGCGCTCCGGCCAGGCAACGGTCAGCTGGGTGGCCATGTAGCCACCCGACGACACGCCCACCACGCTTGCCTGTTCGGCCGTGGTGCCCAGCGCCGGCAACGCCGGCGACGGTGCTTCCTCTTCGGCAATCGCGCTTGATAGCGGCGCGAGAAGGCCTGCAATCACCAATAACCACGGTGTCATGGCTTACTCGACGTCCAGCAGTTCAACGGTAAAGGTCAGCACCTCGTGGGGGCCAATAGGACCCTGACCACGCTCGCCGTAGGCAAGATCCGCGGGGATGTAAAGCTTCCACTCATCGCCCACGCTCATCAGTTGCAGCGCTTCCTGCCAGCCTTCGATCACCTGATTGACCTTGAAGCTGACCGGCTCGCCACGCTCGATCGAGCTGTCAAATACGGTGCCATCCAGCAGTGTGCCTTCGTAGTCGACCTTGACGGTATCTTCTGCGCCCGGGGTCTGACCGTCGCCGGATTCAAGCACTTCGTATTGCAGACCGGAATCGGTCACGGTCACCGCGTCACGCTCGGCGTTTTCGTCCAGAAATTCTTTACCCCGCTGCTGGTTTTTCGTGGCGGCCTGCGCCGCTTCTTGCTGGCGTGCTTCCATAGCATTTTGCTGGAATGCCGCCAGCGCGTCAGCCATTTCCTCTTCGTTCAAAGCCAGCTCGTTGTCGTCGAACACGTCGCGCATGCCGCGGGTAAAGGTATCGATGTCCAGGTCTTCGACATCGGCGTGCATGCTTTCGCCAAGGGTGACGCCAAGGCTATAGGCAAGACGTTCTTCGTCGGTTTCCGGGGCGGCAAGCGCCAGCGGGGCGGCAATCAGAGCGGCAAGCGAAACGGTAGTCAGCAGTGTTTTCATGGCAGAGCCTTATCGATAAATAAATGGATCACTGGTCGATGCTTTGCGTCTCAAACATCGCATACCAAACATCACGTTACCATAACAGGCGAAGCGTACAGACGCATCTAAGCCCCCGTTCTATTGGCGAAAACCCCGTACCTTTACCTTGACATGACGCTACGATTACTCTTCTCTAAGGATGTCATTACAAAAAGGAGCACAATAATGAAACTGCACAAACTAGTAGCCAGCATTACCGCCTGTGGTCTGCTCAGCGTCGCCGCTTCGGCGAACGCGGAAACATGGCGCTTTGGCCTCGAAGAAATCGAGGGCAGCGTACAGCACGGTTATGCCGAGGAGTTCAAGAAACTCATCGAGGAGAAGTCCGACGGCGATATTACCGTTGAACTACTTCCCTACGGCTCCTGGGGATCAACGTATACCGCTCTTTATGATGCCGTACAGAACGGCTCCATTCCGCTCGGCTTCGGTTCGGGTGCCCTCGGCGGTACCGTCCCGGAAAGTCAGCTTCTCAGCCTCAACTTCGTTATGCCGGCCGATCAGTTAAAAACGGCAAAAGTGCTGAACTCCGACGAGTTCCTGAAAGGTGACGCCTGGCAGGAGTCGTTCCGCCAACGCGGCCTGGTGCCCATCGCCGAACTGGCGGAAGGCTACCAGGTGTGGACAACCAACAAGGAAATCCGCGAGCCCAAAGATATGGAAGGGCTGAAAATCCGCGTGATGGATAACAGCCTGTTGCGCGAAGGCTATAAGGCCTACGGCGCTGCCCCCATCACCATTGCTTACGGCGAGCTTTACAGCGCGCTGCAGCAGGAGCAGGCAGAAGGCAACATCCAGCCGGTCTTCGCCCACGAAGAAATGGGCTTTTATGAAGTCCAGGACTACATGATCTTTGCCAAGCAGTCACAGTTCGTAGCAACGCTCATGGCCAACGAAGAGTGGTACGACGCCCTCAGCGACGATCAGCAGGGTATGCTCGACGACGTGACCGGTGAGCTTGTCCAGACGGGCTACGACATCCAGGACAAGTTCAATAGCGAGCGCCTGCAAACCATCAAGGACAAGAGCGACATCGAGATCATCGAACTTAACGATGAGCAGCGCGACAAGTTCCGTAAAATGGCCGAACCGGTACGTGACAGCTTCGTTGACGGCGTAGGCGAACGCGGCGGTAAAGCGCTCGAGTCCCTGCTTTCCGCTTTCAATAAAGCCGATGACTCAGCTGACGACGAAGACAGCGAAGATGATAAATAAACACCCGCAGCAAGCCTCGCAGCCCAAGGTCGAGAGCACGTAAAGATTGATCGTAAGGTGCGAGAGTAAAAGCACAAAAGCCGAGTGGTTTTCACCACTCGGCTTTTTTTATGGGCGATACCTTTGCCTCTGCTCTTACCTGCCGCGTCAGTTACCCAGCGACAGCAGCGGTTCTCGGGAAATGAATCATGTGGGAGCGTACACCGACGTTACTTTGGCATCACATCATGCCCGGCGGGCCGGTCGACGCGGATCACAGCAGGCCGCCATGCTGGCATGGCGGCCTGCGTCTGCGGTCTTAATCACCGCCCAGCGAAGGCAGCAGCAACGAGATCTGCGGGAACACGATGAGGAGTATCGTCGCCAACAGCATAATCACGATAAACGGCGGCGTGCCACGAATGACGTCCAGATAAGGCCGACGGAATACCGCAATCGCGGTGAAGATATCGCAGCCGAAGGGCGGCGTCGCCGAACCGATAGCAGCCTGCAGCGTCACGATAACGCCCACGTGGATGGGGTCCAGCCCTGTTGATATAACCAACGGCTTGAAGATCGGCACCAAGATCAGGATCACCACAATGGGGTCAACGAACATACAGCCCACGAAGAACGCCGCGGCAATCAGCGTTAACGCCAGTAGCTGACTATCACCGATGCCTTCGATTAGCGGACCAAGCACCTGTTCGGGCACACCGGCGGTCCCCAGTGCCTGCGAGAACGCCGCGCCGATGGCCACCAGAATGAACACCACGGCGGTAATCATGCCGGTAGACAGCGCAAGGCCCCCTAGGTCGCGAATCGACACCTGGCGGTAAATGACCACTTCAAGAAGCAGTGCGTAGGCAACGGCAACGGCCGAGGCTTCTACCGCGCTGAAAAAGCCGCCGTAAATACCGCCAACCACCAGCACCGGAAAGCCCATCGGCAACATGACTTTGCGAATCGCGTGAAAACGCTCTTTCCAGGTTGCACGCGGTTCCGGCTCAATGCCTTTGAGGTGAGCATCGATATAGCAGTAGATGGCGAACAGCATCAGAATCATCACGCCAGGCAAAATACCCGCAAGAAACAGGTCGCCGATGGATTCTTTCATCACCACGCCGTAAATGATAAAGCCGATGCTCGGGGGAATGAGCAGGGCAATATCACTGGCGTTGATAATCAGCGCCAGCGTGAAGCTATCGGTATAGCCTTTTGCCAGTAGGCGTGGGCGCATGGGGCCACCCATGGCGACTACCGTTGCCTGGGTCGAGCCGGAAACAGCGCCGAACAGCGCACAGGAGGCGGCGGTCGTTATCGGCAGGCCGCCGCGAATGTGGCGGGTAAAGGCATCGACCACGTCGAGCAGCCGGTTGGCCGTATATCCCTTGGTCAGGATGTCGGCGGCAAAGATGAACATTGGCACCGCCGCGAGTACCCAGCTACCGACCCCGTTAATCATCCAGCTAACGGCCTGATCGGGGCCAAAAAAGGTCATTCCAGTGAACATCATGTAGAGCGTTCCTGCGGCTAACGGCACCATCATGGGGAACCCCAGCAGCAGCAGCACCAGCATCATTATCCCGAGTACAGCTAGCATGCGATTATCCTCAGTGTTGTTATTGGCATTGCGCTACAAGCTACAACATGGCGCTAAAGGCCTGGCGACGCGATCAGATACCGTCCGTCGGCACATCAGTAAACTCTTCTTTTTCCCTGAAGTTGCGATAAATATCTTTGCTGATCATATTGCGTACGGCGGTGAGCACGTACTGCACGCCGGCAAGCGTAAAGCCAATCGGCAACGACGTGTACACTATCCACATGGGGATATGCAGCGCGGAGCTGGTACGCCCACGGCTCTGCATCGTGGTGACGTAGTCCAAGGATTGGTAAGCAAAGTAAAACATCAGCGCGGCGGTGCCAATGCAGATAATAATCAACAGGCCCTTGCGCAGCCGGCCGCTTAACTGCTCGTAAATGGCCGACATGCTGATATGGCGCGCATGACGCGCCGCGTAGCTCACCCCCACAAAGGTGATGATGACGATCAGCATTTCGGTCACCTCGTAGGTACCGGAAATCCCCGCGTTAAAGATCAGAGAGCTGACCACGTGGGTGCTCATCAAAAGCGCCATGCCCAGGATGCTTAAGGTAATAATCCACTTTTCGATGGTGCCAAGGACCCTGTCAAAGACGCTAAGCGCATTAAGAAGGGCATTGCTTCGCTGAGGTTTCGTTTGGGGCTGTTGGGTCATAGTGATTCACCTTAATGGCTTGCCGCCAAGATGCGGCGGCGATCTCAAGCCAAAGCCCAAAAGCAGCAGGGTGTGGCTACTTTGGCTTGGCGCATTGTTGACGTTATTAGCGCGTTGGGTCATCCGTATGTCGTCGGGCTGTCGGTGGTCAAAGTCATTGGGCGTTATACTTATCACAGCATAGCGCAAGGTCGACGAGTCGCTTGCACGAAGCCGCATTTATCGCGGCAAACGCTAAAAAATCATCGCCCTACGGCTTTAACGTTAGCGTACCCGGGCAGGTGCTTCAACGCAGCGGCTCCCTCGACTGCGCCCAAAGCGCCGTTAGATCGCGCGCCTGTTCCTGCGTATCAGCAAGCGGATGCGCCTCGTTCGGGAGCGCTTCCCGAACGTATCCGGCCTGCCGGGAAAGCGCCTCCAGGCGCTCAAGCGCGACTTTTTCCGCCATCAGCTCGGCCTCCTTGAGCGTGTGGCGCAGGCGCGCCAGTGCGGGGTCATCCCCCGCGGCAGGCTTTAGCCAGCGCCGCCTGTCGCGCAGCGGCCAAGTATAGTCGCGCTGCCAGGCGACCACCTCAGCCAGCGCTTTTTCGGCTTTTTCTGTAGGCGCCAAGCCGTAACCGTTCAGCCACAGACGCCACAACAGTACACATACATCCATACCAACCTCATCCTGCAGACGCAGCAGGCACTGCGATACGCCGGGGCGCGCGTAAAACACCAGCGCGAAATCCCACAGTGAATTCTGCTGAATGCCGGCCAATCGGGTAGAATCACGCATCAGCTATGTTCATAAACTATTTTCACCCACCATCTTCATAAATGATGCCCACCTTTTTCGGGAGAACGCATGATCGCACTGCGCCAAGTCGCTCTGCAACGCGGCACGCAAACGCTCTTGGATAACGCCGACCTGATGCTGCACGACGGCATTAAAGCCGGCATTATCGGCCCCAACGGCACGGGCAAATCCAGCCTGTTCAAGCTTTTGCTGGGCGAAATCGGCGCTGACCAGGGCGAGGTTGAAATGAGCGGCGGCCAGCGCATTGCGCACATGGCGCAGGAAATTGAAACGCTGGACCGCTCGATTATCGACTACGTGCTGGACGGCGACTACGCCCTGCGCCAGGTCGAGGCCGACCTTGACGCCGCGCGCGCGGCCGATGATGCCCACCGAGAAGCCGAGCTGCACGGGCTGATTGATAACCTGGACGGCTATACCGCCGAGCCCCGCGCCGCCCAGTTGCTGGTCGGGCTGGGGTTTGTGCAGGCCGATCTGTACCGCCCGCTGTCCGATTTCTCCGGCGGCTGGCGGATGCGCGTCAACCTGGCCCGCACGCTATTTACCCCGTCGGATTTGCTGCTGCTTGATGAGCCCACCAACCACCTCGACCTGGATGCGCTGCTGTGGCTTGAGCAATGGCTAGTGCGCTACCCCGGCACGCTGCTATTGATCTCTCACGACCGCGACTTTCTGGATGCGGTGTGCGACCACATCGCTCACATGCACCATCAAACCATCGAGCTTTACCGCGGCAACTACTCGCGTTTTGAGCGCACCCGCGCGGAAAAGCTCGCCCTGCAGCAGGCCGAAGCCGCCAAGCAGCAGGCGCGGCGCGCAGAGATCGAGGGTTTTATCGCCCGCTTCAAGGCTAAGGCCTCCAAGGCGCGCCAGGCACAAAGCCGGATCAAAATGCTCGAGCGCATGGAAGACATCGCCATGGCGCACGTCGATTCGCCATTTTATTTCACCCTGCCCGCCGCCGACAAAACCTCGCACCCGCTGCTGGTGCTCGACCGAGCGCGGCTGGGTTATTCAACGGATGACGGCGAGCGCGTCCAGCTTGACGGCGTCAACCTGACGCTGCTGCCCGGCAGCCGCATCGGCCTGCTCGGCCCCAACGGCGCGGGCAAATCGACGCTGATCAAAGCGCTCACCGGAGAGCTTGCACTGCTCGCCGGTGAGCGCGTGCCCGGCGAACATCTGTCGATCGGCTACTTCGCCCAACACCAGCTTGAAGGGCTGGATGTCACCGCCACGCCGTTTGTTCACGTGCAGCGCCTCTCGCCCACGGCCAGCGACCAGTCCATTCGCAGCTTCCTGGGCGGCTTCGGCTTTAAGGGCGACAACGCCTTCGCTACGGTGGACAATTTTTCCGGCGGTGAAAAAGCACGTTTGGCACTGTCGCTGGTGGCATGGCAAAAGCCCAACCTGCTGCTGCTTGATGAGCCCACCAACCATCTGGATCTGGACATGCGCGAAGCGCTGACCCAGGCCATTGCCAGCTTTGACGGCACGGTGATTATCGTCTCGCACGACCGCCACCTGCTGCGCGCCAGCGTGGATGATTTCTGGTGCGTAGCCGACAACCGGGTCGAACCGTTTGACGGCGATCTGGACGACTACCACGTCTGGCTAAAAAAGCGTCTCGACGCCCAGCGCCGCGAGAGCAAACGTAAAAGTCAGAACGCAAAGGGCCAAGGAGGGAAGGCGGCTAAAGAAAAAAGCCCGCCGCCCGCGCCAGAAGCAAGTCCGGACGCCAGCGACGAAGACCGCAAGACCTCACGCAAGGCCGCCGCCGAACAGCGCGAAAAGCTGCGCCCGCTGAAAAAACAGCGCAATAACGCGGAAAAGGCCATGGAGCGCGAGCAGCAGGCGCTAAAGGCGCTGGAAACCCAGCTGGGCGACCCCGCGCTTTACACCGACGCTGCGCGTAAAGACGAGCTCGCCGAGACGCTTAGCCAGCAGGCCGAGAGCAAAGCGCGGCTCAATGCCGCCGAGCAGCAGTGGCTCAGCGCCGAAGAGGCACTCGAAAGCGAGGCGTGACTGCTCCCCGCCGGTCTTTTAGCCTTCGAGCATGAACGTGACCGGCCCGTCGTTAACCAGCGCCACCTGCATGTCCGCGCCAAAGTCGCCGGTGGCCACGGGTAGCGCATGGGTGCGCGCCTGCGCGACCAGATAGTCAAACAGGCGCTCGCCGTCGGCCGGCGGCGCGGCGCTGGAAAAACTCGGGCGCAGCCCCTTGCGGGTATCCGCCGCCAGAGTGAACTGCGAGACCAGCAACAACCCGCCGCCGGCCTGCTGAACGTTAAGGTTCATCTTTCCCTCGGCGTCGCTGAACACGCGGTAATGCAGCAGCTTGTGCAGCAGTTTATCGGCGTTGGCCTCAGCGTCGCCTTTCTCCACCCCAATAAGCGCCAGCAGGCCGCCGTCGATGGCGCCCGCCGTGCGGTGCCCTCCTGCCTCATCGTTTATCTCAACGCTTGCGCGGCTAACGCGCTGAATGAGTGCTTTCATTTGGCCTTACCTTCTTAAAAAACTACCACCAGGCGTGAAAATGGTGCACCGGCCCGCACCCCTTACCAACGCTTAACCGCTCGCTGGCCTCAAGGGCGGCGTGTAGCCAGTCCTTGGCCTCGCCAATGGCGGCCACGGCGTCGGCGTCAGTGCTTTGCTCGCTTAGCTTGGCAAGGGTCGCGGTAATCGCCGAAGACAGCGAACAGCCGGTGCCGTGCAGGTTTTTGGTGGCAATGCGCGGGGCAGAAAGCCACTGAAAGCGCTCGGGCGTGGCCAGCAGATCTGGGCAGCGCGCGCCTTCCAGATGCCCACCCTTGAGTAGCGTATAGGGCGCGCCCAGGCGGGTTAGCTCAGGCACCAGCGCTTCCATCTGCGCCATGGTGGTGGGCGTAGGCACGTCCAGCAGCACCGCTGCTTCGGGCAAGTTGGGAGTGATCACATCGGCCAGCGGCACAAGCACATCGCGCACCGCGCGGATACCCGCGTCATCGACCAGCACATCGCCGCTTTTCGCCACCATGACCGGATCCAGCACGATCCAGCGCGGCCGGCGTGCGCTCAACGCTTCAGCTATAAGCTCGGCCACGTCGCGGCTGGCCACCATGCCGATCTTCACCGCATCGATCGTGATGTCATCGAGCACGGCGTCAAGCTGCTGGGCGATAAATTCGGCCGGCACCGGATGCACGCCGCGCACGCCCTGGGTATTTTGCGCGGTCAGCGCGGTAATCACGCTGGTGCCATAGCAGCCCAGCGCCGAGAACGTCTTTAAATCCGCCTGAATACCGGCACCGCCCGACGGATCGGAGCCGGCAATGGTCAGCACGCGGCGAATAGGGGAAACGGGTGGCATGGACTCTCCTTGTTCACAAACAGATAGATTCAAAAACCTGGACCCGAAGCCTTTAGCCAAACTGTGCCGGCAGCCAGGTGGCCAGCGCGGGGAACAGCGCCAGCATCAGCAGCATGGCCAGCTGGATCACGATGAACGGTGCCACGCCGCGGTAAATGGAGGCGGTCGTCACTGAGGCCGGCGCCACCCCACGCAGGTAGAACAGCGCAAAGCCGAACGGCGGCGTTAGAAACGAGGTCTGCAGATTGATCGCGATCATGATGCCCAGCCATATCGGGTCGAGCCCCATGGCCAGCAGAATCGGCCCGACGATCGGCACCACCACGAAGGTGATTTCGATGAAGTCGAGGATAAAGCCGAGCAAAAAGATTACCAGCATCACGATAAGCGTCGCGCCCACCACCCCGCCGGGCATATGCTCAAACAGGCCGGTGACCATTTCTTCACCGCCGTAAGCGCGAAACACCAGCGAGAACAGCGCCGCGCCGATTAAAATCAAGAACACCATGCTGGTGACGCGGGTGGTTGAGCGCAGCACGTCTTTCAGCGTGGCCAGGCTTAGCTTGCGGTAAACCAAGGCAAGCACCAGCGCGCCAAACGCGCCCACCGCAGACGCTTCGGTCGGGGTGGCAATGCCGGCAAGGATCGAGCCGAGCACCACCACCATCAGCACGATCGGCGGTACCAGCCCCTTGAGCAACAGCATGGTAAGCCCCTGGGTGTGACCGAGCTCGTCCATCAGCGCCTCGCGCGGCACCGGCGGCGCGGCCTCGGGGTGGCGCCAGGCGGTAAAGGCGATGTAGAGCATGTAAAGCCCCACCAGCAGCAGCCCCGGCACCAGCGCGCCCATGAACAGATCCCCCACCGAGACCGTCTTGGGGCTGAAAATGCCCATGGAAAGCTGCGCCTGCTGATACGCCGACGACAGCACATCGCCCAGCAGTACCAGCGCGATCGAGGGCGGGATAATTTGCCCGAGCGTACCGGTGGCGCAGATGGTGCCGGTGGCAAGCGAGGGCGAATAGCCGCGCTTGAGCATGGTCGGCAACGACATCAGCCCCATGGTCACCACCGTGGCTCCGACGATGCCGGTGGACGCCGCCATCAGCATGCCCACCAGCGTAACGGCAATGCCCAGCCCGCCGCTGCGCGAGCCAAACACCAGCGCCATGGCGTCGAGCAGGGTTTCGGCCACCTTGGATTTTTCCAGCAGTACGCCCATCAGCACGAACAGCGGCACCGCCAGCAGCGTAGTATTGGTCATAATGCCGTACAGGCGGTTGGGATACGCCGCCAGATAGCCGGCGTTGAAGTTGGCGTCGATCCCCAGCGACTCAAGCCCCAGGCCCAGCCCGGCAAAGGCCAGTGCGGTGCCGGCAAGCGAAAGCGCCACGGGAAAACCCAACAGCAGCACCGCGCACACGGCGAAAAACAGCACCAGAGGCATCAGTTCAAGCATCAGATGCGCTCCTCAAGGTGGTTGTCATTCGCTGTATCGGCCCCGACGCGCCCCGCCACGATATAGGCGTTACGCACCATCTCGATGCCGCCCTGCAAAAGCATCATCACGGCAAACGCGGGAATCAGCGTTTTCAACAGAAAAACGCCGGGAATACCGCCGTAATTGGCCGACGTTTCCAGAATCTTCCACGACTTGCCCACATAGCCCGCACTAGTGGCAATGATGAATATCATCAGCGGCATCAGCAGGGTGACGATGCCAAACATATTGATCAGCGCCTGGCGCCGCGGCGACAGCCGGCGATAGACGATATCCACCCGCACGTGGCCATCCGCGCGCAGGGTATAGGCGGCGGTAAGCATGAACAGCGTGGCGTGCATGTACATCACCATTTCCTGCATCAGGATGCTGTTGATGCCCACGGCGTAGCGCAACACCACCACGGCAAACTCGATCAGCAACATGACAAGCATCAGCCACGAAAGCGCGTGGCCAAGCCGCTCTGACGCGCGATCCAGCGCGTTAAGCCAGGGCGGCAACGGTAAGGGTTGGGGCATAGGATGTCTCGCGCGTGGCGTGTTGTTGGACGTGCTGTTGAGCTGACGGTGTGACGGAAAGTGCCGGCTTATAACCGGGTATTGCGTATCGCGTCCAGGCACGCCAACGGCAGCGGCAAGTCCACGGCGATAGGCAGATGGTCGGAAAACAGGTGATCGAGCACGCGCACCTCGGCTGCCTCCATGCTTTGCGATACCAGAATATGGTCCAGCGCACGGCGCGGCTGCCAGGAAGGGTAGCTCATCAGCGGCTTGACCGGATGCAGCGGCAGCGAGGTGCGAAAACGCTCGTGGCCGTTGATCTGGTCGGGCGTCGAGTTCAGGTCGCCCATTACCACCACGTGGCGCAGCGGCTTTATGATCTCGCTTAAGTAATCAAACTGGCGGCTACGACCACGCTGGCTCAGCGCCAGGTGCGCGACGAACACGTGCAGCGCGTCCGGGCCTTCGCCAAAGCGTGCGTGTATCGCGCCACGGCCGGGTAGCATGCCCGGCAGGCGGTACTCCTCCATGGCATCGGGCGAAAGCCGCGATAATAGCCCGTTGCTGTGCTGGGCCACACGCCCGAGGTTGCGGTTGAGCTGCTGATAATGGTGCGGAAAGCCCGCCTGAGAGGCCAGATACTCCACCTGATTGACGCGGCTTGAGCGAAAACTGCCGCCATCGGCTTCCTGCAGCCCCACCACGTCGAACTGGCTTAACACGTCGCCGATCAACGCCAGCCGTTTGGTACGCTGGGGGTGAGGCAAAAGATGCTGCCAGCTGCGCGTCAGATAATGATGGTAAGCAGAGGTCTGGATCCCCACCTGAAGATTAAACGTCAAAAGACGCAAATGGCCGCTGCTTAATAGCGACGACGGGGTATCCAGCAGGCTCATAAAAAGGCGCCTCTCAGCGGGTGGCGTTATTCGGCATGGGCATTATTCAGCACGGTCTTCGCGCACGCGCTCGACGAGGGCATCGGCAATCTTGGGCATGTTGTCGAGGCTGCCGGCACTCTGCGGCGTGACCAGATAGCGACCGTCGATCATCAGTGCCGGTACGCCTTTCAAACGCATGTTGCGCAGGCGCGCGTGAGCACGGTTGACCTGGGACTTCACGCCGAACGACCCTAGCGCCTCGCGCGCCTCCTCTTCGCTGACGCCGTAGTTGGCAAAAAATGTCGCCAGCTTGTCAGTATCGGTCAGCGAACGCTCTTCCTTGTGGATCGCATCAAAGAAATCCTGATGCAGATCTTCTTCAATGCCCAGCTCCTCGGCGGCGTAAAAAGCCGCGGCGTGAACGTTCCAGGCGCCGCCCATGGTGGCCGGCTGATGAATAACGCTCACGTCGTCGGGCAGTGTGTCGTACCACTCGGTCGCCAGCGGCTGCAGGCGGTAGCAGTGCGGGCAGCCAAACCAGAAGACCTCGGTCACTTCGATCTGGCCGTCGTCCACCTGGGTTTCTACCGGCGTTTCCAGGCGCTCATAGTCTTCGCCTTCGGTCAGCGTCTGGGCGCTCACCGCGGCCGAAAGACCAAGCCCCAAAAGCGCCACAATAACTGATTTAAACATATGCCCATTCTCCATAAAAAGTCGGCCAGTGGCTGCGCAGCGGCGCCACGCATGCGCCACTTCAGCTAATGCTAAAATGGCGTGTAGAGTGAGACGCGCCATACCGCTTAGCGCACGCTTAATGTTCGTTTAATGCAGGCCCAGTACGTAGTTGGCCACCGCGTCCATGTCGCTATCGCGCATTTTGTCAGCGATATCGCGCATCACCGCGCCCGGATCGTTGGTGCGATCGCCGGCAGCAAAGTCGTTAAGAGTCGACACGGTATATTCCGGATGCTGGCCGGAAAGCGCCGGATAAACCGCGCTGCCAATGCCTTCGCCGGTCGGCGTGTGGCAGGCGGCGCAGGCCGGAATGCCTTGGCTCAAGTCGCCGGCGCGATACAGGGTCTCACCGCGCGCCAGCACTTCGGCATCAGCATCATCTGCCTGCCCTTGGCTTGCCGTTTGATCGGCGAAGTACGCCGCCACGTCCCAGGCGTCCTGATCAGAAAAGTCGTCAACCTGACCGACCATTTGAGGCACCGGGCGGCTGTCGTCACGAATATCCATGATCTGCTTGGCCACATACGACATCTGCTGGCCGGCGAGGTTCGGAAAAACGCCCATCTGACTGACGCCGTTCTCTCCGTGGCAGGCAACGCACGACTGCGCCATTTCCTTACCCGCTGCCGCGTCAGCATTGGCGGAAAGCTCCGCCGTCTGCGCCTGAGCCGTGCCCACGGCCCCCATGATAATTGCCAGGCTTGCCAGTAACTTTCTCATTGCGTTCCACTATCCCGTTGTTTGGTCCCGTTGATCGGTGACGGATACACGCACCCTAGGCGCTCCCAAGCTTAGCAATACGCCAGGGTCAGCAGGTTATTATAGCGCTGTCGCCGATGGTGACAGCGCAGTGGTAGACTAGCGCCCCAGGTCGCAGGTATAAACCCGCCTGAGTATAACGAATCACCCAGGCCGCGGGAATGCACGACCACGCTGCTTTCGCGGTAATACCTAAAGGACTTGCCGGTCGTCATGGTTATGGCGGCCAGCGCGCCGTGCACCACACCCGTGGCTAGCGGCCCGTTTTTTGCCAGGATTAATGCTATGCCCGCAACGCACGCCGCCAAGGCGCTGAACTATTCCACCGCGCGTTTCATGAAAAGCGCGCCAACGCTTGTGCTATGCCCGGATGACACCGGCGCTGAAGTCGCGTTTGCCGGGCGCTCCAACGCCGGCAAGTCCAGCGCCATCAACACGCTAACCCGGCAAAAAGCGCTGGCACGCACCTCACGCACGCCGGGGCGCACCCAGCTGATCAACTCTTTTTGCCTGGGCAACGACGAAGCCCTGCGGCTTATCGACCTGCCCGGCTACGGCTACGCCAAAGTGCCCGGCGCGGTTAAACGCGAGTGGCAGGCGCATTTATCCGACTACCTGTGCAATCGCCAGAGCCTGCGCGGGCTGGTACTCATGATGGACGTGCGCCACCCGCTCACCGAGTTTGACGAGCTGCTGCTGGGCTTTGCCGACGAGCGCGACCTGCCGGTGCATATCCTGCTCACCAAAGCCGACAAGCTGAAAAAAGGCCCCGCCAACGCCTCGCTGCAGAAAGTGCGCAAACAGCTTATCGAATGGGAAGACCTGGTCACGGTGCAGCTGTTCTCGGCGCTGAAAAAAGACGGTCTGGAGACCCTCTCCGCCCGTCTGGATCAGTGGCTGGACACCCCGGAAGAGGAAAGTCAGAACCTAGAAGACTAGTTCCCAAACAACTAACCGCGCTTCTCCAGCCACTCGAGCAGTTCGGGGAGCTCTTTGACGTGGGCAATCCGCTGGACGCGGGCGGGCAGCGGGCGGTCGTGGTACGCGGCGACCCAGGTGGCGTGCATGCCTAGCCGCTGGGCAGGGAGGATGTCTTCTTCCCACGAATCGCCAACGTGCATGGCGTGCTCGGGGGCGGCATCAAGGCGCGCAAGGGCGGTGAGAAACGCTTTGGGGTCGGGTTTGGGGGCGAGTATTTCGCCGGCGGCAATGGCCACGGGGAAATGGTGCGCCAGCGGCTGGCGTGCCAGCTGGATATTGCCGTTGGTGATCGCCGCCAGCCGGTAGCGCCCGGCAAGCGTTGCCAGCAAAGCGTCGGCTTCGGGATGCGGCGTGACCTTGAGGCGCAGGCGGTGAAACTCATCCATCGCCGCCGCTGCCCACTTAAGCGCGGCGCTGCGGTTAAGCCCGCAGGCCTCTAACTGCTCTTGCAGCGCGTGCAGGCGCAGCCAGGTAAAATCGCCCCGCCGCTCGGGCACCTCAACGGCGAGGCGCTGACGGCGGACAAGATAGTCGGCCAGGCCATCAGCTTGACCCAGTTCTGCGTGGCCAAGCCTCAGCGGCGGCTCGCCGCGCGCGTCACGCCAGGCCGCCAGTGCGGCCAGCAGCCAGCGGTAGTGGCCGTGCTCGGTGCGCTCCATTACGCCGGCGTTGTCCCACAGCGTGTCATCCAGATCAAAGGTAATCGCGTGTAGCATGGCGGTTGGCTCTTGGTTTTAACGTTTGATGTTAACGCTGGGGGTTAATCTGACTCCTCGCGCTTGCGTTTGGCGCGCGGATGGGCGGCGTCGTAGCTCGCGGCCAGGTGCTGCCAGTCAAGGCGCGTATATACCTGCGTGGTGGCCAGATTAGCATGGCCCAAAAGCTCCTGTACTGCGCGTAAGTCCTGGCTTGATTCGAGCAGGTGGCTGGCAAAGGAGTGACGCAGCCGGTGCGGGTGAAGGTGCTCGGGCAGCCCGCGTTCAAGCGCCAGCCGGGCCAGCCGCTTTTGAATCGCCCGGTGGCCAAGACGAGCGCCGCGCCGGCCCACAAACAGCGCCGGCTCATCAGCGCCGGCAAGCCCACCGCGCACCTTGTGCCATTCGGCCAGCGCTTCGGCGGCGCGCCG
>Ga0307967_1000996_pt1 | contig 18370 bp, 18 predicted proteins | sample OrgLakmetagen648_FD_201828 | JGI IMG/M metagenome (GOLD analysis project Ga0307967, IMG submission 201828) | Saline water microbial communities from Organic Lake, Antarctica - #648 | ecosystem: Environmental > Aquatic > Non-marine Saline and Alkaline > Saline | place: Antarctica: Organic Lake... | reverse complement strand
TCCTATGGCAATACCATTGCTTTGCGTGAACCGATTGATGACGTCGCCAGAAAGATCAACACCATGCCGACAGACCCGGCCCGGGTGCGACTCAAGGATCCGGGTGATCCAGATAAATGCCCGGTATGGCAACTACACGAAGTTTATTCCGATGAAGACACAAAGGCCTGGGTGCAACAGGGCTGTCGCAGCGCCGGCATTGGTTGCCTGACCTGCAAAAAGCCGGTGATTGATGCGGTTGCCGCGGAGCTGGCACCCATTCAGGAGCGCGCCCGGCAATATGAAAAAGATCCGGATGTAGTACGCTCAATCATCGCCGAAGGGTGCGAGCAGGCGCGCGAGTCTGCCCGCGAAACCTTGCAGGATGTCAGGGAAGCCATGGGGCTGTCGTACCGCTAGCGGGTACTCAACGGGAATATTTGTGATGACCGAGCAAGCAGGGGCTTCCGGCGCCAATGAGCTAAAGATTGTTGCGTTAGCACCGCAACACGAAATGCCATTTGCGTATGTGGCGGGCAAGGCGATCACGCAGCTGCCGCAGGACCTGTATATCCCGCCGGATGCGCTGGAGGTCTTTCTGGAGGCATTCGAGGGGCCCCTGGATTTGTTGCTGTACCTGATCAAGCGTCAGAATATTGATATCCTCGAGATTGATGTTGCCATGATTACCGAGCAATACATGGCATATGTTGATTTGATGGAATCTCATCAATTTGAACTGGCAGCCGAGTATCTGGTGATGGCCGCGATGCTGGCGGAAATAAAGTCTCGCATGCTGCTGCCGCGTAGTACCCCGGACGACGACGAGGAGGAAGATCCCCGCGCTCAGCTGATCCGTCGCCTGCAGGAGTACGAGCGTTACAAGAAAGCGGCAGAAGATATCGACCAGTTGCCACGTCTGGAACGGGACGTTTTTCTGGCCGGTGCCCAGGGGCCCTTGCTTGAGCGCAATACGCCCGATCCGGTGGTTGAGTTGCAGGAAATCCTGGCGGCGCTGTCGGGTGCCCTGCGACGGGCAGATATGTTTGAGCACCATCAGATTCAGCGCGAAACCTTGTCCACGCGCGAAAAAATGGCAGAAATACTGGTCCGATTATCGTCGGAACGGTTTGTCCCGCTGGTATCGCTGCTGATGCGTGAAGAGGGCCGCCTGGGTGTGGTGGTGACGTTCCTGGCGGTGATGGAATTGATCAAGGATTCGCTGGTGGATATTGTGCAAAGTGAAGCCTTTGCGCCCATCCATATCAAGGCGCGCGGTTAGTGAAAGCAATTGGAAATGAGCGATACAATGAGTGACGAGATGACCAAAGGCAATGACGCCGATATCGACACTGTGCACGATACTGACGATGCATTTGAGGAAGTGTCCTGCCCCGTGCAGGAAATCGATTCGCAGACACTGCAGCAGATCATCGAAGGCTTGTTGTTGAGCGCCGGTCGTGCATTATCGGTGACGGCCCTGTCAGAGTTGTTTCTTGAAGGAGAGCGTCCGGCCAACGATCAAATTCGCGAAGCCCTTAGCGCCATTGCGCGGGACTGCGAGGGACGCGGCTTCGAATTGAAGGAAGTGGCCTCGGGTTTCCGGTTTCAGGTTCGCCAGAAACTCAGCCCGTGGATATCCCGGCTGTCTGAAGAAAAGCCGCAACGCTATACCCGTGCGCTATTGGAGACGCTGGGCCTGATTGCTTATCGTCAACCGATTACCCGCGGCGATATCGAAGAGATCCGAGGCGTGGCCGTCAGCTCCACCATCATCAGAACGCTGCTGGATCGAGAATGGGTTCGGGTCGTCGGGCATCGTGATGTCCCCGGGCGTCCGGCAATGTTTGCGACGACACGACATTTTCTGGATTACTTTAATCTGAAGAACTTGCAAGAACTGCCGCCGCTGGCCGAAATTCGCGATCTGGATCAACTGAACCCGGAGCTCGACCTGAATGACGAGGAGGGCAGGGTGCTGGTGATGCCAGAGGAACCGGCTGAGGATGACAGCGTAGACGAGGATAGCGACCAGGCCGAGCTTTTGGGTGAAGATGAGGCGATGGCTCTGGCCAAGCGGCCATTGGATGATATTCTTGGTTATGGCCGCAAAAAAGATGACGTGACAGATGACAAGGCAGAGGACACAGACGTGTCCGGCTCTCAGGACAAAGACAATGGTTGATGTAGTACAGAATGAAAAGTTACAAAAAGTACTGGCGCGCGCTGGATTCGGCTCGCGTCGGCAGATGGAGAGCTGGATCAGCCAGGGCCGTGTTCTGCTGAATGGAAACGTTGCAACGCTGGGCGATCGCGCCGGGCCGGATGACAAGGTTGTGGTCGATGGCAAGAAGGTCTCCAACACTGCGCCGGAAAACACAGTGCCACGTGTCCTTGTCTACAATAAGCCAGAAAATGAAATCTGTTCACGCCGTGATCCGGAAGGCCGAAAATCTGTATACGATCACTTGCCGATGATCAAACACGGGCGCTGGGTTGCGGTGGGTCGTCTGGACTTTAATACCAGTGGTCTGCTGTTGTTTACCACCGATGGTGAGCTGGCGAACAGATTGATGCACCCGTCAGCCAATATTGACCGCGAATATGCCGTGCGGGTTATGGGCGACGTCACTGACGAAATGATAGCGAATATACAAAAAGGTGTGATGATCGAAGAGCACCTGTGTCGTTTTACCGACGTACAGTTCTTTGCCGGTGAAGGTCGTAACCGTTGGTATCATGCCGTGATCATGGAAGGCCGTAACCGTGAAGTGCGCAAGCTGTGGGAGTCGCAGGGAGTCAAGGTCAGTCGCTTGAAGCGTGTGCGCTACGGTCCGGTTTTTATTCCCAGTCGCATCAAGAAGGGCCAGTTTTACGAAATGAAAACCGACGAGATGGTGGGCTTATACGAGACGGTGGGGATGACCCCACCGGTGACAGCAAAGAAACGACCGGTTGCCAGAAACCGCAAAGATGGTCGTCCGGGACGCGGTTGATGGCTGATGGTTGCCCGATATCGGTTCAGGTATTTGGTGAGTCATCTTTGGCCAGTAGCTTTGACCTGAGGCTGTTACGCAATGGCGTGACCAGGGCCGGGATGAGGGACTCAATCAGTTGCAGTTCCCGCTCGGTGAATTTGCGATTGCGCTTGAAGATAATCTCACCCAGGTATTCGTCGGTGCACAACAAGCGATAGCCGCAACTGTGCGAGGATTGTTTGCCTACCCGGATGTCAACATCCAGGGCTTCGTGGTGGTAATGCAGTCCGTCCAGCGCAACACCTCGTGTCATACTGAGTAAGACACGCTGTTGCAGTGCTGACAGCTCAAGCGTGCCGTCCAGATTTTCTGTCAGCAGCCTACGCAGCTCATGCGTTCGCTGTTTGCTGCGGGCGTTTGGCCGGGCGCTGGATTCTGCCGGTTGTTGTTCGGCTTCAGTTTGCGTGCTGTGCAGATAAGCTGTCATCAAATATTCCCCTGCTCGTGCTTACATAAAAGCGGCATTGTTTCCGCCTTCGCGTTTTATTTTGTACATGGCCTTGTCCGCCCGGCTAATCAGACTTTCTCTGGTGTCGGCGTCGGTATACGATGCGGCGCCGATGCTGACAGTGATGTGCAAGGGCCCGGACTCAGTGCAAATCCCGATATTGGCGACCGCTTCGCGCAGACGCCTGGCGATGACCGTGGCACCGTGCTTGTCGGTCTTATTGAGCGTCACCACAAACTCTTCACCACCATAGCGATAACATAAATCAGTATTGCGATTAACCTTGTTGATCAGACGAACCATTTCCCGCAGAACATTGTCACCGGCGGAGTGTCCTCGGGTATCGTTTATTTTCTTGAATTTATCGATATCAATGACCAGCACTGACAGGTCGTGCTGGTAGCGCCGGGCCAGGTTCATGTCATGTTCCAGATTGGTCATCAGGGCGAGTCGATTACCGGCTCCGGTCAGTGGGTCTGTCATCGATGCATTGATGGCGGCCCTGTATTGCAAAGCATTTCGCAAAGGACACAGCAGGATGCTCAGTAACGTTTCGATGCTGCTAAGGTCTGCCTCGGAAAATCGAGCAGTGTGGTAAAGCACGATCTCACCCAGGTTGTCACGGTGGGTTATCAGACGGTAGCTGCAGCTGTGCAGCTCTGTACTGCCAACCGATATCTGAATTTGCTGCTGCTCATTGATGTAAACGAGACCGCAGTGTTCAACCAGCCGACAACTTTCCTCATGAAACAAGGCAAGAATCTTGTCCAGATCCAGCGTTGTATGCAATGTGGTCAGCAATCGATAACGCGTGTGCGTCAGCGGTTTGCTGTTGTCTTGCAGATAGTCGTTGGCGGCAGGGATCAGCGCGGGCTGCCGGCGGCGTTGATTTACTGTGGCCGAGCTTAGTGGCATAGCCATGTAGGTCTCCGGAGTAAGCGTCTACCGGAGATAAGCGATTTTTGTGCCAAAAAATATTTTTAAAATAGAAGTGTAATAAAAACAAATTGTTACGTTTTTTTGAGTGCTATATTTGAGGGTGTGTGGGTGAAACTGTGTGTTATCGGCAAGCGGGAGCGGCAATAAGTTGCCGATTTACTGACGCTTGCCGCATGCGGGTGTCAGTTTGCCGTCGCTTGTAGCTCTGGCAGTTCTGTCAATAAGGTCCGAATGTTAATGGTCTGGCCGTGGAGATGCTGACTTGCCGGCTGCAACAGATAAAGGTAGGCCGGCATCAGCGATTGTGCAGTGGGCAAGGAGAGCGGGTTTTCTGCCGGATAAGCTGCATGCCGCATCCCCGTGCGGGTCGCGCCTGGATTGATGCTGTTGGCCCGGATATTGGTGGTGTCTGCCAGCTCTTCCGCGAGAACCTGCATGAGACCTTCGGTGGCGAACTTGCTCACTGCGTAGGCTCCCCAATAGGCACGGCCCTTGCGTCCGACGCTGGATGAGGTGAACAGGATGCGGGCATCTTCAGACCGCTGAAGGGCGGGTAACAGAGCGCGGGTTAATAGAAAAACGGCGTTAATATTGATCTGCATGAGCTTCATCCAGCTCTCCGGCGCACAGTACTGGATAGGACCCAGAGCCCCCAGTTCGCTGGCGTTGTGCAGCAGTCCGTCCAATGCCGGGAATTGCTCCATGATGGAACGACCCAGAACATCGTAGTCTTCGCTGCCGGCGATGGCCAGATCAAGCGGGTGGATGATGGCCTCTGGCAGATTTTCGCGGGCAATAGCGTCATAGACCGCTTCCAGTTTGCTCTGTGTGCGACCGAGCAGAATGACGGTGGCGCCGCTGCGCGCAAATGTTTGCGCCGCAGCCTTGCCGATGCCATCCCCGGCGCCGGTCACCAGAATGGTTCGCCCTTGCAGGCTTTCATTGGCAGGGATCGTCAGTTCGCTGATGTCGCTGGTACGGGCGGGTTCAATTTTCATGTGATGGTCCTGTCAGTTCAAAGCGGGTTGAGGCGATCGGCCAGATACTGTTGAATATCGGCCACCGTTGGTGAGATGTGGCTGGCCCCCCAGTCGCCCACGGGAGGGTCGGGCGGCAGGTAACCGTAGGCGGCGGCGATGGTATGCATGTCAGCGGCCTTGCCTGCTTGTATGTCACGTGGATGGTCGCCGACATAAAAGGCTTGTCGGGGCTCGCAGCCAAGGCGGTTGCACGCCAGCAGCAGCGGCTCCGGGTGAGGCTTGGTCTGAGTGACATGGTCAGGACAGATCAACACCGAACAGCGCGCGCTGAGACCCAGCTTATCCAGCAGGGGAATGCTGAACCGTTCGGGTTTGTTGGTGACCACGCCCCAGGGGATGCGTCTGTGCTCCAGCGTCGCCAACAAGCCATCCATGTCGGGGAAGAGAACCGCGCGCGACCCGTGCAACTGTGTCATATATGCATTGAGCAGAGCCTGGTGCAGGGTATCAAAACCCCGGGCGCCTGGTGCGAGCTGAAAAGCCAGCTCTACCAGCGCGCGGGCGCCACTGGAAACGGTTGCCAGAATCGCGGTATCGCCCGGCGGGGCGATACCCTGGTCCGCGCACAGCTGATGCAGCACGACGATAAAATCGGGGGCCGTGTCAATCAGGGTGCCGTCCAGATCGAACAGTACCGCAGATATCCGGGTGTCGACAGGCTCGCTCATGCCGGTTTCTGGTAGTGAACCAGATAGTTCACATCGATGTTTTTCTGCAGACTGTATCGCTTGGTCAAGAGATTGTATCCCATGCCGATCAGCTCACCCTGTTCCAGTCCGCAGTGTCGACACCAGGATGCCAGTTCGGACGGCTTGATGAATTTGGCATAGTCATGGGTGCCTTTGGGCAACAGGTTGAGGATGTACTCTGCACCGACAATAGCGAAAAGCCATGACTTGGGATTGCGGTTGAGAGTAGAAAAGAAAATGTGCGCGCCTGGTTTAGCCAGTTTGACACAGGCGGCCACGATGGCTTCAGGATCGGGTACGTGCTCCAGCATTTCTAGGCAGGTCACGATATCGTATTGCTCTTGCTCACGCTCGGCCATGGCTTCGGCTGAGATATTTTCATAACGGATGTCGAGGCCGCTTTCCAGCTTGTGCAGGCGGGCAACGGCCAGTGAGGCCTCCGCCAGATCGATGGCTGTCACGTCCGCGCCCTGATGCGCCAGGGCTTCGCTGAGAATACCGCCGCCGCAGCCAATGTCGATACAACGCTGGCCTGCCGGATTGATCTTGCGGCTGATGAAGCCCATGCGCAGCGGGTTAATTTCATGCAAGGGCCGAAATTCGCTGTTTGGGTCCCACCAGCGTGCTGCCAGGGCCTCGAACTTGCGTATTTCGGCATCATCGCGATTCGTTTGTTGGGCACTCATGTGTTGTCTCCTTGGGTATTTGATTGCTGCAACCGTTGTTGCCATGCCTGCGTTTGCTCCTGCACTTGACGTCGGTTGATGGTGGTCAGCTCGCCGTCGTTCAGCAGCAGTTTGCCGTTTACCCACACATGGCTGACCTGGCTGGCCTGGGTTGAGTAAACCAGGTGTGACACCGGGTCATAAAGCGGCATGGCATTCAGGCTGTCCATGCGCACGGCGGTGAAGTCGGCACGCTTGCCTGATTCCAAAGTACCGATCAGTTTGTCCAGGCCCATGGCTTTGGCGCCGTTGATTGTCGCCATTTGCAGGGCCTTGTAGGCTGGCAAGGCGCTGGCATCGTTGGCACAGGCCTTGGCCAGCAGCGCGGCCGTGCGCATCTCGGAAAACATGTCCAGATCATTGTTGCTGGCGGCACCATCAGTGCCCAACGCAACATTGATGCCATTCTCCTGCAGCCGGTGTACGGGACAGAAACCGCTGGCGAGTTTCAGGTTGGATTCCGGGCAGTGCACGACATTGGTCGCTGTTTCCTGCAATAATGCAACGTCTTCGTCATTGATCTGGGTAGCGTGCACACACAACATACGAGGCCCCAGCAAACCCAGATCGTAAAGTCTGCGCACCGGACGATAACCGGTGTTTCTCTCCGCTTCGTCAACCTCAAACGCAGTTTCGTGCACGTGCATGTGTATTGGCAGATCAAGCTCTTCGGCAAAGGTGAGTACCTTGCGCAATGATTCGTCAGAAACGGTGTAGGGCGCGTGCGGACCAAAGGCTGTACTCACCAGCTCGCTGTTGCGCCAGCTATCGTGGAGCTCAGTGGTTTTGCGGATGCATTCATCAGCGTCGGCTGCCCACGGTGTCGGGAAATCAATGACGGGGGCTGCCAGCTGCACACGAATGCCCGCTTCACTGGCGGCTCTGGCGCTGGCTTCCGGGAAAAAGTACATGTCAGCAAAACAACTGATGCCGCCACGTATCATCTCTGCTATCGCCAGCTGTGTCCCCTGATACACGAACTCTTCACTGATCCATTTGCTTTCCATGGGCCAGATGTGATCATTAAGCCAGGTGTGCAGCGGCAGATCGTCCGCGATACCGCGCAGCAAACACATGCCGGCGTGGCCGTGGGTGTTGATCAGGCCGGGAATCAGGGCGTGCTGGTCAAGACTGAGCTCGCGCACAGATTGGAAGCGCCGTTGGCTGTCGTGCGTCGGGCACAGACCGACAATCACACCATTGCGGACGGCGATACTGTGGTGTTGCAGGATGGCGTGATCGTCGGTTGCCGGGATTATCCAGCGCGCATGAATCACTAGATCGACGTCAAGGCAGTTCTCGCTGGGGCTCATTGCGGCTCCGGTTAAGTACATCAAGTGGGCGATTATAACGAATATTACGGTAAAGCAGGAGCTTGATATCAAACCGGATTTTTGTGTCCGGACGCGGGTGGATTGTGCTAGAATTGGTCAATTTTATCGATCGGCGATTGCAGTCAAATCGGCGCATGGGAACTACCTGCAAGAACTACCTGAAAGGACTGACCCGGGCGCGCTTGGACGAGCCGCCTGAAGTCCGCATGAGAGCCTGTAAAATATGACGGAATCTACAAACCAGATATCGCCTGTTTCTCTCGAAAGCGAGATGCGCGAATCTTATCTTGCCTACGCGATGAGCGTGATCGTCGGCCGTGCGCTGCCTGATGTTCGTGACGGACTCAAGCCGGTGCACCGACGCGTGCTGTTTGCCATGAACGTGCTCTCCAACGACTGGAACAAGCCTTACAAGAAATCGGCCCGTGTGGTCGGTGATGTCATTGGTAAATATCACCCCCATGGTGATTCTGCCGTGTATGACACGATTGTGCGCATGGCGCAGGACTTTTCCTTGCGCTATCCGCTGGTTGACGGTCAGGGTAATTTTGGTTCGATCGACGGTGATTCTGCCGCGGCCATGCGTTATACCGAAATCCGCATGGCCAAGATCGCACACGATCTGATGGCTGATCTGGACAAGGAAACAGTCAATTTTTCGGACAACTATGATGGAACCGAGCGCATACCGGATGTGTTCCCGACTCAGGTACCCAATCTGCTGGTGAACGGCTCATCGGGCATCGCGGTGGGCATGGCCACGAACATCCCGCCACACAACCTCACCGAGGTGGTGGACGGCTGTCTGGCGCTGATGGATAACGACGACATCACCATTGACGAATTGATGGAACATATCAAAGGACCGGACTTTCCGACCGCAGCCTTCATCAATGGTCGCGCTGGCATCGTTGAGGCCTACAAAACGGGGCGTGGCCGCATATACATGCGCGCACGTGCCGAAATCATTGAAGACGAAAAGTCCAACAAACCGACGATCATCATCACGGAAATTCCGTATCAGCTGAACAAAGCGCGTCTGGTTGAAAAGATTGCTGAGCTGGTCAAGGACAAGAAAATAGAGGGCATTACCGAGCTTCGCGACGAGTCGGACAAAGACGGCATGCGTGTGGTGATCGAGCTGCGCCGCGGTGAGGTGGGTGAGGTTGTGCTGAATAACCTGTACGCTCAGACCCAGATGCAGTCGGTATTTGGCATCAACATGGTGGCACTGGTTGATGGCCAGCCCCGGCTGTTGAACCTGAAAGAAATTCTGCAGTCGTTCATACGCCATCGTCGTGAGGTAGTCACCCGTCGTACCGTCTATCTGCTGCGCAAGGCGCGTGAAAAAGGCCACATTCTGGAAGGCCTGGCGGTTGCGCTGGCGAATATCGACGCCGTCATCCAGCTGATCAAGGAGTCGCCGGGCTCAGCGGAGGCGAAAGCGAAGTTGCTGTCGCGCTCATGGCTTTCCACCAGTGTGCTGGCAATGCTGGGTGAGGCTGGCGCGGACTCCTGCCGTCCCGAAGAGCTGCCAGTTGAATACGGCCTCAAAGGCGAGGAGTACTACCTGTCGCAGGCGCAGGCGCAGGCGATTCTGGACCTGCGTTTGCATCGCTTGACCGGTCTTGAGCATGAAAAACTTATAAACGACTATAAGGAATTGCTGCAGCAAATCTCCGATTTTCTTGAGATTCTGGGCAGCGATGCCCGGTTGTTTGAAGTTATGCGTGAAGAGCTGAATCTGGTGCGGAGCAATTATGGCGACAAACGCCGCACAGAGATCGTGGGTTCCCAGCTGGATTTAAGCATGGAAGACCTGATCACCGAAGAAGACCGTGTGGTGACCATTTCACGCAGCGGTTACGCCAAGTCGCAGCCACTGACCGATTACCATGCCCAGCGCCGCGGTGGCATGGGCAAAGCGGCCGCAGCGGTCAAAGACGAAGATGTGGTTGAGCATCTGCTGATTGCCAGCAGCCACGACACTTTGCTGTGCTTCAGCAGTGCCGGCAAGGTCTATTGGCTTCGGGTGTTCAATATTCCGCTGGCCAGCCGGACGTCTCGCGGACGTCCGCTGGTGAACATTCTGCCGCTGGAAGAGGGTGAGCGTATTACCAGCATGCTGCCAATACGTGAATACACCGAAGGTTATTTTATCTTCATGGCAACGGCGCTGGGGACAGTGAAAAAAACCTCGCTGACCAGTTTTTCGCGTCCGCGCAGTGTCGGCTTGCGAGCCATTGAGCTGGACGAGGGTGACCGGCTGATCGGCACCGCACTGACCGATGGCCAGCGGGACATCATGTTATTTGGCAGTGGCGGCAAGGCACTTCGCTTCAACGAAGCCGGTGTCCGCACCATGGGCAGGACCGCCCGCGGTGTGCGTGGCATCCGTCTGGCACCGGGGCAGGAAATGATTGCGCTGATCATTCCGGAGGCAGGTCAGCAGGTGTTGACGGTCAGCGAAAACGGCTATGGCAAACGCACCGATGTTGCAGAATTCCCGGTATACGGTCGCGGCGGTCAGGGTGTTATCGGCATGCAGACCAGCGATCGAAATGGCGCCCTGGTAGGCGCTGTTCAGGTCGCCGATGGTGGTCAGATAATGCTGATCTCGAACAAAGGCACCCTGGTGCGCATCCGTGTGGACGAGGTGTCGGTGCTCAGTCGCAACACTCAGGGCGTGCGCCTGATCAAGTTGAAGAAAGATGAGTTGCTGGTGGGTGTTGAACCCGTGGCTGACGCTGACGACGTATTGCTTGATGATGTTGTTAGCGAGGGCGATGTCATTGAAGGTGAGCAGCAAACAGGGGATGGTGAGGCCGGCGATGAGTGATACGCCTGAGCGTGTCGCTTTTCTGGGGCCACCAGGCACTTTTTCGCATGCAGCGGTTGACCGGTTTTTTGGTCCCGGCAACGCACTCGAACGTCTCAGTGTCGCCAATATTGATGATGTTTTCCTGGAGGTTGAAGCGACCAATGCCCGCTACGGTGTGGTGCCGGTGGAAAACTCCACGGAAGGCGCGGTCAACAGTACCCAGGATTGTCTGATCGACACGTCCCTGACCATTGTTGGGGAAATATATCTGCCGATTGAACACAATCTGCTTTTGAAAGAGTCGGCCAGATTGTCCGATGTAAGGCGTATCGTGTCGCATAAGCAGTCGCTGGGGCAGTGCCGTATCTGGCTGCGTGTGCATTACCCGGAGATTGAGCTGCACGAGGTCAGCAGTAATGCCGAAGCGGCGCGACTGGCCTCCGAAGACGCGACCACTGCCGCGATTGCCGGAGAAACAGCGGCAGCCCATTTTGATCTGCAGGTGATTTTTGCGCGCATACAGGATCGCAAGAATAACACCACCCGATTTTTGGTGCTGGCACGCGATCAGGCTGCGCTGGTGGCCAGCGATCAGCGCCATGCCCTGGCCACGGGGCGTGACAAAACCTCTATACTGGTTTATACCGAAAACAAGCCTGGCGCCTTGTTTCGCGTACTCGAGCCGTTTGACACCTGTCAGGTGAGCCTGACGCGGATAGAGACCCGGCCGGCTCGGGATGATATGTGGTCTTATGTATTTTTTATCGATTTTGAGGGTCATGTCGAAGACGATGCCGTTAAAAATGTATTTCGCCAGCTTTCCGGGCGGGCCGTTAAAATCAAAAACCTTGGTTCATATCCCAGAGCCCGGGCCTGACTTATGAGTTTGCTCAAGGACAAGACGATTCTCATTGTCGGGTTGGGGCTTATTGGTGGCTCGATTGCCCGGGGTCTGGCCGCGAACAGGACATGTCGCCGCATTCTGGCGGTAGGCCGCGATGAGACAGCGCTGCAGACGGCAATGCTGGATGGCACGATCCACGCTTACTCTACTGACCTGGCGACGCTGGCGGGTGAAGCCGACCTGATCCTGATTACGGTGCCGACGCTGTCCGTGCGGCTGATCCTCGAGCAGCTCAATGGGTTGGTGGGCGCTCATGTGATCATTACCGATGCCGCCAGTGTGAAAGGCAGGGTGGTTGCTGATGCGCGTCAAATTCTGGGCGCCGGCGTGCGCCGTTTCGTTCCCGGTCACCCTATTGCCGGCTCGGAGCAAAGCGGCTATCCGGCCTCGCGTCCTGGACTTTTTGACAAACGCAAAGTGATACTCACGCCTTTGGCCAATAACGACACGATGGCCCTGCGCACGGTGATGGCATTATGGCAAAGCCTCGGTGCCGAAATTCATGCGATGAGTGTTGAACGCCATGACCGGGTTCTCGCCGGTACCAGTCATTTGCCTCACTTGCTGGCTTACACGCTGGTTAATACCTTGGTTGACAGTGTCAGTGAGCCTGACCGTGTGTATCAGGTGTTCGACTATGCTGCCGGCGGTTTTGCCGACTTCAGCCGTATCGCCTCCAGTGATCCGGTTATGTGGCGCGATATCTTTCTCGCCAATGCGCAGGCGACGGTCGATGTTCTGGATGCCTACGTCAACTCTTTACAGAAAATGCGCTCGGCCTTGTTGCGCGCCGATGGGGCTGCCTTGAGTCTGGAATTTGCCCGGGCAAAGCAGGTCCGGGATGATTTTTCAAGCCGATTCAAAAGGTCTGCAGATCAGCAGGCTGAGCGCGGCGTGCAACAGGCGGATACTGACATCCTGGTCTGCAGGCCCGGGCTTTCCGTGCAGGGCGAATTCCGTCCGCCGGCATCACCCTGCACGGCCACACAGTATCTGGTTGATGCCGCCGGTCGTGACTCGGTTTCGGCACTGCATGGGGTGCCTGAAGATACTGCGACGCTGGCCCGGATCCAGGGACTGCGTGATGCCGGTGTGCCCATTGTCGGTCCCGAGCAAGGCGTGGTGATGGTTTATGGCAGCGCTGCTGATTCTGCCGAGGATTCGGGGTCGCAACAAGGAGATTTGACAGCTGCCACGGAGCTGCCGGCTAACGATTTTGTGGTACTGACCATGGCGCTGGCCGCCAGCATCGTACCTGAATCACGGCTGCTACTGTCAGGCGTTTACGCCGGCGCCGATGGCAAGGAAGAGCCGCTTGTGGCGCTGCAGGAAATGGGCGCCGTTGTGCAGTCCGCGGGCACCGGTTTGCTGGATATCATCGTCAGCACATCAGCGCTGCGCGGTTGCGAGCTTGATTTTCGCCGCAGTGGAGCGCTTGCACGCACGGACGCACTGGACGTCGCCACTGAGCAGATGCTGGCGTATATTGCCGCCGGTTTGTTTGCCGACGGCGAAACCCGATTGCGCGTCGACCATCTTGCCAAGAACGCTCGGGTTTTAAGGGCATGTCAAGCCTGGCAAGGGCTCGGCGCGAATATCACACTGGCCGACAACAGTATATCGGTGTATCGTTCGCCCCTTGCTGCGGGGCCGTTGGTGTGCAGCGATGATCCCGAGTTTACTTTGTTGTCCATCGTGCTGGCACAACGTGCTTTGGGTCATATAGATCTATCCGGGGTGGGTGCGTTTACCTCAAAGTATCCGGGCTTTGTTGATCGTTTGCGCACGCTGGGCTTCGGGCTCGCGATGAAACCGGTTTCTTGAGCCGGTGGCTGTTGTCGCGAGAGTTGTTGATTCAAAGTGAGGTACAAGATGACTGACGCGACCACAATCGCTGCACCCGTGCTGGCTATCGACGGTCCCGGTGGGGCTGGCAAAGGTACCGTCAGTCGCATGCTGGCAGCTACCCTCGGCTGGCACTACCTCGATAGCGGGGCGCTGTACCGGATTCTGGCGCTGGCAGCCGTGCGCAAAGGCGCTGAACTGGTCGATGAGCCCCGGGTGGCGGCGTTGGCGCATGAGCTTGATATCCGCTTCGGTATCGGCACTGATGAGAGCGTCTGGCTGGACGGTGAGGAGGTGTCTGGACATATTCGCAGCGAACAGGCGGGTGCCATGGCGTCCGTGGTGGCTGCACTGCCCGCTGTCCGGCAGGCGTTGCTGCTGCGTCAAAGAGCGTTCCGGCAGGCGCCGGGTCTGGTGGCAGACGGCCGTGATATGGGGACCGTGGTGTTTATCGATGCGATGCAAAAAGTGTTTTTGACAGCCTCCGCGCAAGAGCGTGCAGATAGACGGCATAAGCAGTTGATTGCAAAGGGTATTGATGTTAATATCGGCGACCTTTTATTGGATATCAATGCTCGGGACGAGCGAGACAGCAGCAGGGCAGTCGCGCCGCTGCGTCCGGCGGACGATGCAGTGGTGATCGATACGACCTGCGTGAGTGTCCCTCAGGTCGTCAGTGAGATACTGAAATTGCTGGCTGATAGAAATGTCAAAACGCAGTAACAAACAGAACGAGCAAGGTTAGACACGTAATACCGAGTACCCGGCCCGATGATGGAGCCAGCACTGTCCATCAATAGGCTTTTTGTCATTGGCCCGCACATGCTGGTGTGCGGTTGAACTGAAGCTGCAGATTGTGCCTCACGGCACCTTTGAACAGCTAATTTAATTTACAGGAATAAACATGAGTGAAAGTTTCGCTGAATTATTTGAACAAAGTCTAGTTGATGTAGATATGACACCTGGTGCTATCGTCAACGGCACCGTCATCGATATCGATTCTGACTGGGTTACCGTCCACGCTGGACTCAAGTCCGAGGGCGTCATCCCTAAAAGCCAGTTCCTTGATGAGAACGGTGGTTTTTCTCTGTCAATTGGCGATGTAGTCAAGGTCGCGCTGGAAGCTGTTGAAGACGGTTTCGGTGAGACCCGGTTGTCCAGGGAAAAAGCCAAACGCGCTGAATCCTGGATGGAGCTGGAAGCGGCTTTCGAAAAGAACGAAGTGGTCAAAGGTATTATCAACGGTAAGGTCAAAGGCGGGTTTACGGTCGACCTCAACAATATCCGTGCGTTCCTGCCAGGCTCTCTGGTCGACATTCGTCCGATTCGCGATACGACGCACCTGGAAGGTCAGCTGCTTGAATTCAAACTGATCAAACTTGACCAGAAGCGCAATAACGTTGTGGTTTCACGTCGTGCCGTTCTGGAAGCAGTCAGCTCTGAGGAGCGTGATGAGCTGCTGGCCAGCCTGCAGGAAGGTCTGGTAATTAAAGGTGTGGTCAAAAACCTCACTGATTACGGTGCCTTTGTTGATCTGGGTGGCGTTGATGGCCTGCTGCATATTACCGACATGTCCTGGAAGCGTATCAAACATCCAAGTGAAATAGTCAATGTCGGCGACGAGATAAAAGTCAAAGTATTGAAGTACGACCGCGAACGTAACCGCGTATCGCTCGGTCTGAAACAGCTGGGCGAAGATCCCTGGGTCGATATCAAAGCACGCTACCCGGAAGAGACCAGGGTCAAGGCGCGCGTTACCAATCTGACTGACTACGGTTGTTTTGCCGAGCTGGAAGAAGGTGTTGAAGGTCTGGTTCACGTCTCCGAAATGGACTGGACCAACAAAAACGTTCATCCGTCCAAGATTGTCCAGCTGGGTGACGAAGTGGAAGTGATGATCCTGGATATTGACGAAGAGCGTCGTCGCATTTCACTGGGCATCAAACAGTGCTTCCAGAACCCGTGGGATCGTTTCGCTGAGCAGTTCAAAAAGGGCGACAAGATCTCCGGCAGTATCAAGTCAATCACTGACTTCGGTATCTTCATCGGTCTGGATGGTAACATCGACGGCTTGGTCCATCTGTCTGACATCTCTTGGGATGAGTCAGGTGAAGACGCAGTTCGTGCCTACAAGAAAGGTGACGAAATCGAAACTGTTATCTTGTCTGTGGATCCCGAGCGTGAGCGTATCTCCCTGGGCATCAAACAGCTGTCTGAAGATCCGTTCTCCAACTACGTTGGCGAATTTGAAAAAGGCAGCCTGGTCAAGGCGACTGTCACCTCCGTTGAGGCCAAATCTGCGACAGTAGATCTGGGCAACGGTGTTGAGGGCCTGCTGCGCGCATCTGAAATCAGCCGCGACAAAGTGGAAGACGCTCGCAATGTGCTGAAAGAAGGCGATGAGATTCAAGTTAAAGTCGTCAGCGTTGACCGCAAGAACCGGGTTCTGGGTGTTTCGGTCAAAGCGATAGAAATGGATGACGAGAAAGCTGCGATCCAGGGTCACAAGAACCAGGATTCATCGGCATCCAGTCCCACTACGATTGGTGATCTGATCAAAGCGGAAATGGAAAAGAAATAATTAACTCAAGGAATCTGTCATGACAAAGTCTGAGCTTATCGAGCGCATTGCAGCCAAACAGACGCAGTTATCAGCAAAAGATTGCGAGTTTGCCGTCAAGGCGGTCATTGAGTATATGTCTGAGGCTTTGTCAGAAGGCGGCCGGATTGAAATTCGTGGATTCGGCAGTTTTTCGCTCCACTACCGTGTGCCCCGAATCGGGCGCAACCCGAAAACGGGCACACCGGTAGCGCTGAGCGGTAAACATGTACCGCACTTCAAGCCGGGGAAAGAGCTGCGAGACCGTGTTAACAGTACACTGGAACACTAGCCATCAACGCATGGTCTGATCTGATGTACTGAGAGCATTAATATAAAACGGCGTATTCGAAAGAATGGCGCCGTTTTTATTTGCAGGGAACGAAAACGATCATCGACCGGGAGTTATCAGTTGTGCAACGTTTCAAACGCTGGTTGGTATTTTTGCTGTTGTTGCTAATTTTTATTTTAAGCGTCGGCTTTTCCATGTGGAATACCTCGCCGGTGCCACTGTCGTTTGGGCTCTACGAATTTGCTGCTCGACCGCTGTCCCTTTGGCTTATTATCGCGTTTTGCCTGGGAGGCCTTGCCGGGCTGGCAATCGGTGCAGGCTTGATCAGGGACGCGCGTTTGCGCCTTCGAATTCGGGCCCTGGAAAAACAGCTCGCAAAACACCCGAAATTTACAGCGACAGAGATAGATTGAATTCAAGTCAGGCCTGGCGTGTCGTGAAGGTGAGGCGCGCCGCTAACAGACGGAGAAGTAATCGTGCAGGATCCTAACAAGATCATTATAGCGTTGGATATGGCCCGCGTCGACGAAGTGATGACGTTGCTGCGTCAACTCGACCCGGCGACCTGTCGGGTGAAAATAGGTAAGGAGCTTTTTACCCGTTTTGGTCCGGATCTGGTCCGTCAGATTGTCGCGATGGGTTTTGATGTGTTTCTGGATCTTAAATTTCATGATATCCCTAACACTGTCAATAAGGCGGTCGCTGCTGCAGCCGAGCTCGGCGTGTGGATGTTGACGCTGCACGCCTCTGGTGGTGCCGACATGTTACGTGCAGCACGTGATGCGGTTGCGGACATTGAGCAAAAACCATTATTGGTTGCGGTTACTGTGCTCACCAGTCTGGGTGAGGAGGATCTGGCGATACAGGGTGTTCAGCGCTCTGCAGTGGAGCAGGTGCAGCGTCTGGCGTCATTGGCACAGGAATGTGGAATGGATGGCGTTGTGTGTTCAGCTGCCGAAGCAGCTGAACTGAGGAAACTGCTGCGCAAGGATTTTTTGTTGGTTACGCCGGGTATCAGGCCGCAGGGCGACGCGGCAGGCGACCAGAAACGCATCGTTACGCCTGCAGCTGCGGTGCTGGCGGGCAGCGATTACCTGGTTATAGGTCGGCCCATTACCAGGGCGCGCGAGCCCGTCGAGAAACTGCTATCAATTCAGCGCGAAATATCTGGCACACAATAGATTTTGTGCTAAAACCTGATCAGCTCTTGTCGAATGAGATGAGAGACTGTAACGCATAAACCTGTTCAATCTGGAAAAGGAGTTTCCAAATGCACACAACAAAACGTTATATCAAATACAGCCTGAGCACTTTCCTGTTTTGCGTCGCGACCTGCACCGCCATGTTCTCGGTCTCGGTCAGTGCCGCTGACGAGGAGTCGGCCGGGTCTGAGATCAGGACGGAAAATCAGGTCAATATTAACACTGCCGATGCTGAGACGCTGGCACTGGCTCTGGATGGGGTCGGTGTGACAAGAGCGCTGGATATTATTGCTTATCGCGAAGAGCATGGTGATTTTGAGACCATTGAGCAATTGCAGGAAGTCAGTGGTATCGGCCCAGCCACGCTGGAGCGGAATCGTATGCGTATTTTGCTGCAAGATCGCACTGAGTAACAGCGCAGGCAACCAGCATGCGGTAGAATGGGAGCCCTGTTCCGGGGCTCCTGTCATAACGACCAGCTCCGATATGATATGGTTTTCGCCGCAACTGCCGTT